>ENA-OOWO01002121-OOWO01002121.1-human-gut-metagenome-genome-assembly--contig:-NODE-2121-length-11803-cov-3.190501_pt1 | contig 11803 bp, 6 predicted proteins | sample MGYA00241579_ERZ501327 | MGnify/ENA primary metagenome ERZ501327 (study PRJEB25962, sample SAMEA2042836) | human gut metagenome | biome: human gut; feature: human-associated habitat; material: faeces...
CTCCGGAGTGATCAGAAAAGGAAGCAACTCCATCGCGCTTACAAGTCTCGAAGGTTCATGGATTCTCTTCGATGATATCAGACTTATGGGGCCGGATAATGCCGAACTAAATGAAGTCAACAAATCCGTTTATCTTCGGGATGTTAAAGCTGCGGACTTTCAAACCACCAGTCCTGTAGCCCAACCACTATTAGTAGACATAGAACATCTTTCCGGGCATCCTCTCCTTGAAGTGAAAGTAGATGGAAAAAAGATACTGGAACAACGTTTGGAAAAAGGAAGATACATACTAGAAGCTCCGATGCCAGTTGTCAAGTCTCCCAAGACAAGCCATTACATCATATCCGCCGATGGTGCAATCTTAGATAAAGGAATGATCAGGCGCGCACCTCACAATACAATCACACTGGCCGATTACATCGATACACGAATGGGAACTGCGCACTCCCGTTGGATGATAGCACCAGGTCCGTGGATGCCATTCAGCATGGTCAAATTAAGTCCGGACAATCAGGATAGCGGTTGGCAATCGGGATATGATCCTTCATTCGAGAGCATAGGTACGTTTAGCCACATACACGAATGGACCATGGCGGGTCTGGGCATCATGCCTGCCAACGGTCCTTTAAAAACGGAGATAGGCAGCCAGTCTTCCTTAGTCAAAGATGCCAATTCGTATCGTTCAGCCATCGACAAAACAAGTGAAGAAACGAAAGTCGGATATTATAAAGTAGACTTGACCGATTATCAAATCAAGGCGGAACTGACTGCCACCTCCCGGTGTGGTTTTCAGCGTTATACATATCCGCAAGATAAGGATGCCCGTGTCATGATCGACCTGAAAATCCCTAGTGAATACGATTACCAGATTGTTGAAGGAAGTGTAAAGCAAACAGGAGCACGACGGATCGAAGGATTCAGTAAGCAGCTATCCAAAAACGTATGGTCGGCGGATGCGGATCAGAACTATACAATCTATTTCGTGATTGAGTTCAATAAAGATATCAAGAAATTTGGAGGATGGCACGATCATACTTTATGGGAAACAGACACTATGACAGCCCACTACCCTCAACGATTCGGCTGTTATGCCGAATTTGATACTACCGATCATCCGGAAGTTATGGTACGTTCGGGAATATCTTATGTAGATATAGCAGGAGCTTCCAACAATCTTTCCAATGAGATAACGGAACCATTCGGATGGAATTTTGAAGCTGTACGCAAACATCAGTCGGATAGTTGGAATAATATTTTAAACAGGGTTCGGATATACAGCAACGATTATCGGGAAAAAGTAAGATTCTACACCAATTTATACCGTGCGTTCTGCCGGAATACTTTCAGTGATGCAGACCGCAGATGGGTGGATGCAGCAGGCAACATTCAAAAGCTGGACGACCCGGATGCTGTCGCTTTGGGATGCGATGCCTTCTGGAATACTTTCTGGAATCTGAATCAGGTATGGAACCTGATTGCTCCCGAGTGGTCATCCAGATGGGTAAAATCGCAGTTGGCTATGTATGACGCCAACGGATGGCTGGCAAAAGGTCCCAGCGGAATGAAATACATACCTGTAATGGTGGCCGAACATGAGATTCCACTTTTAGTAAGTACTTACCAAATGGGAATACGGAATTACGATGCGGAAAAAATGTTCCGGGCAATCATAAAGATGCAAACTACCCCAGCTCAACGTGTAGCCAATGGTTTTGCCGGCAACAGAGATCTGGAAACTTATCTGCAACATCAATATGTACCTGCCGACAAAGGACGTTTTTCTAACACATTAGAATACTCTTATGACGACTGGACAGTCTCTCAACTAGCAAAAGCACTGGGAAAAGAGGAATATTACCGAACATTCTCCAACAGAGGCAACTGGTGGAAAAACGCAATCAACCCGGCGACAGGTTATGCCCAAATGCGCTACAGCAATGGAGAATGGGAAAAGAACTTTGATCCGTTCAAATCAGGAGCTAACCATCATTATGTAGAGGGAAACGCCTGGCAACTTACTTTTTTTGTACCTCAGAACGTTCCCGCACTCACCGAAATTATCGGTAAAGAGCTCTTCATCGACCGGCTGTCATGGGGATTCAAAGCCAGTGAGCCATGGAGGTATAATGCCCCGGGAGACCAGTATTGGGACTTTCCAGTAGTACAAGGTAACCAGCAATCCATGCACTTCGCCTTTCTATTCAACTGGGCAGGCCAACCGTGGCAAACGCAACGGTGGAGCCGTTCCATTATCGACCGCTATTATGGCTTTGACACATCAAATGCCTATTTGGGAGACGAAGACCAAGGACAAATGAGCGCTTGGTTTGTCATGGCTGCATTGGGATTATTCCAGACGGACGGAGGTTGTAACGCAGAACCTGTTTATGAACTGGGGAGTCCTCTGTTTGAAAAAATAAAAATAGATTTGGGAAAACATTTCGGTAGAGGAAAGCAATTTATCATCAAAGCTAGCAATACTTCGCGAGAAAATAAGTATATCCAGTCCGCCAAACTAAACGGCAAGAAGTTGAACTCTTTCAAGTTTCCGGCAAAAGAACTGCTCAAAGGCGGCACATTGGAACTTGAAATGGGAGATCGTCCGAATAAAAATTGGGGAATCAAATAACATCATAAAAAAAATAGTAACAAATGAAAAAGATCTTACTCAGTCTTATCACAGCAGCCGTTTTATTATCATGTCAGTCATCACGTGACACATCACACAAGTATACAGCCATCACTCCGGGAGTAGAATGGCTCGACACCAACAACGAGAAAATAAATGCTCACGGAGGCGGTATATTATATCACGAGGGAATTTACTACTGGTATGGCGAATGTAAAAGTGATTCCACTTACTGGAATCCCAATGTTCCCGGTTGGGAATGTTATCGTACGGAAGCCGGTGGAGTAAATTGTTACTCTTCCAAGGACCTTCTCAACTGGAAATATGAAGGACTCGTTCTCCAACCGGAAATATCTGACACACAATCCGATCTCCATCCTTCCAAAGTGCTGGAGAGACCTAAAGTTATATACAATGACAAAACCAAGAAATTTGTAATGTGGCTGCACGTGGACAGTGACGACTACAATAAAGCTGCTGCCGGAGTCGCTGTTTCCGATTCACCGACTGGTGTTTTCACCTATCTGGGTTCGATGCACCCGAACGGGCAAATCAGCCGGGACATGACCCTATTCAAAGATGACGACGGCAAAGCTTATCATATCTACTCTTCCGAACAGAATTCTACATTATATATCAGTTTGCTGTCCGACGATTACCTGAAACCTTCCGGCACTTTCACACGCAATTTCGCAGGTAAATTCCGGGAAGCCCCTGCTGTGTTCAAACACAACGGACTATACTACGTCATCAGTTCGGGATGTACCGGCTGGAGTCCCAATGAAGCGGAATATGCAGTGGCTACCCAAATTTTAGGACCATGGACCGTAAAAGGAAATCCTTGTGTAGGAAAAGATGCCGACAAAACCTTCTATGGACAAAGTACCCATGTACTGCCGATTCAAGGAAAGAAAGACGCATACATAGCCATGTTTGACAAATGGAATAAAACAGACCTAATTCACTCAACCTATATCTGGTTGCCTATACAGTTCCGTGAAGACGGAAGCATGGCTATTCAATGGCTGGATAGCTGGTCACCTGATACATACGAATTCTAATTAAGATATAGCAACGGCATATCATTTTCTAAAAGGAACTCACATGAGAAAGATAAAAATTAAAGAAATCGTTTGTATCATCGGATTGTTGGGAACTCTCACAGCTCATTCTCAAAATACAGTCTGGCAAATAGGAAACAAAGATAAATCCGCCAAAGAGTTCAAGTTCTATAAAAACGATTATCGGAACTACATCAATGATGTTTATCTATACGAAGTAGGGAGAAATCATTCTGCTGATTTTCCTTACTTTCTGCCGGGGCCTAGTGATGCCTGGGCAGGTGGCATATCAGGGCAGGCTGTTATTGGCTTTTCATTGGCCGAAGCTCCTTCTCCGACAACCCAAATACAACTACGACTTCTATTTGCAGAAACTCATCCTTCCTCACCTCCCCGACTGGAGGTGAGGCTCAACAGCTTCGAGAAATCCATCCAAACACCCAAAGGCACAAACCCTGAATATCTGGACACAAAAGAAACAACTTCAAAAGAGTTATCCGTCACGCTTGACATTCCGGCTGATGAGTTCAGAGCAGGAAACAACACACTCACGATCCGAAATATATCAGGCAGTTGGGTAGCATTCGACCAGATAAAGCTGACATCTGCCTCTCCTCTGCAAACAAACAATCTTACGACCAAAGCCAGTCTCGTATCTTCCGCCTTCTCTCCTGTATTGGTGATCGGAAAGAAAAAAGAACTGAGACAGCCGGTCAAAATAAAAGCAGTCAACTGGCATCATAAAAAGAGACCGGTGGAACTGCAAGTCGGTAATTTCCCACCGGAAAGATACGTATTGACCCCCGGAATAAATAACATTGAGACATCCATTCCGGAAGTCACCGCTCCATGTGAGTTACCGATCATACTGAAAGAACAAGGAAAAACCGTCAGCAAAATCAATGAAAAGGCAACTCCTGTCAAGAAATGGACGGTATATCTCGTTCAGCATACTCACACAGATATAGGCTACACCAAACCTCAAACCGAAATCCTGTCGGAACATCTCCGGTATATAGATTATGCCATTGAATACTGCGAACAAACAAAAGACTACACAAATGATGCGAAGTTCAGATGGACCTGCGAATCGGCATGGGCTGTAGACGAGTATTTGAAAAACAGACCGGAAGAACAAGTGAACAAACTAAAAAAATACATTGCCGAAGGACAAATAGAAGTTGCATCCATGTATTTCAATATGTCGGAGATTGTAGACGAAAACTCTTTCAAGACTTTCCTTCAGCCTGTCAAAGAATTCAGAAAACATGGAATTCCCTCTGCGCTGGCCATGCAGAATGACGTCAACGGAATTGCATGGTGTCTGGCAGATTATCTGCCGGACCTCGGGATAAAATACCTGTGGATGGGAGAACACCATTACAAATCGCAGGTTCCGTTTAATATGCCGACTGTCTTCCAATGGGAATCTCCGTCAGGTAAACCGATCCTGACTTACCGTGCCGACCATTATAATACCGGCAATTTCTGGGGAATAGAGCAGGGAGACATTCAAAAGACAGAACCGAAGTTACTACATTATTTATCAGAACTGGAGCGTAAGCATTATCCGTTTGATGCAGTAGGCGTACAATACTCCGGTTATTTCACGGATAATTCACCGCCCTCCATCATTGAATGCAAACTCATCAGAGAATGGAATGAAAAGTACGCATATCCTAAGTTACGAAGTGCCACTGCATCCGAATTTCTGGATTATGTAACGAAGCGATACGAGGATAAAATTCCCGCATACAGAGCCGCATATCCAGACTGGTGGACAGACGGTTTCGGTTCTGCCGCAAGAGAAACAGCAGCTTCACGCAAAACTCATTCGGATATGACAGCGGTAGAAGGGCTACTGTCTATGGCTGTATTAAAAGCCAAATGCCTGCCACAGGCCACTCATCAACAAATAGAGCACATACATGAAAGCCTGCTATTTTATGATGAACACACGTTCGGAGCATCCGAAAGCGTCAGTGATCCGTTGTGCGAAAACAGTCAGGTGCAATGGGGAGAAAAGTCAGCCTATGCATGGGAAGCAGTCAAAAGAACACAAATGCTGTATGAAACCTCCGTCGGTTTACTTCAAGGAGACCTCCGCAGAGGCAAGAACCCGACCCTTACGATTTTCAATACGTTGAACTGGAAACGTTCGGAGATGCTGACTGTATATATTGATTTTGAAGTGATCCCCCGAAACCAATTCTTCGAAATAACAGACTTTCAAGGACATTCGTTGAAAGTTCAACCGATCCGTTATCGCAGAGAAGGGTGCTACTATGCAATTTTCGCAGAGGATATTCCGCCTATGGGATACAAGACGTTTGAAATTGTCTTCAAACAACCGTCTACTGATACAGGAACTATTACAATAAACAATGCCAGTATCGAAAATCATTTCTACAAACTACAACTCAACCCGGACAAAGGAACGATCCAAAGTTTGTATGATAAAGAATTGAATTGTGAACTGGTCGATAGTTCGTCTCCATGGGAACTGGGTGCTTTTATCTATGAGAAATTAGGTAATCGTGACCAATTGGCCCAATATCGCCTGGATGATTACAACAGAACAGGATTGAGTGAGTGCCGGATCATCGACAGTTCGAATGGACCTATTTATCAACGTATCCTGTTGCAGGGAAAATCTCCGGGAACAGACGAAGCATTCGGGGTCAATCTGGAAATTAAATTATATCATGATACCAAACGAATAGAACTGGAGTACGCAATCAAGCGTCTGCCGGAGACAGATCCCTCAGGGATATACGTTGCTTTTCCCTTCCAACTGCCCGAAGGGAAACTGGCATTCGACGTTCAGGGCGGAACAGTTATATCTGGCAAGAATCAACTGGAAGGGACATCTACAGACTGGAATACTGTTCAAAACTTTGTATCGGTACAAAATAATCGGGCGCAAATTATTATAGGAAGCAGCCTCATCCCCCTCTATCAACTAGGAGACATAAATCTCGGTAAATTTCAATATCAGAAACAGTACGACAGGCCTCATGTCTACTCGTGGGTGATGAATAATTACTGGAATACCAACTTCAAAGCTTCCCAAGAAGGAGAGTTCCGTTGGAGTTACCATCTGACCTCTTCCGTTGACCCATCTAACAACCTTGCTACCAAGTTTGGTTGGAGCTCACGTATTCCTCTATATGCGCGGGTAATGCCGACAGGAACAGAGAATCATAAACCCACGGAGTACTCAGCCTTCCATTTTGAGAAAAACAATTTCCTGATGACTTCATGTACCCCCTCTAAAGAAGAAGATTATATACTACTGAACATTAGAGAGATAGATGGAAAGAGAACCAACCTCAGGATTTTAAATGAAGACGGGCAAACCGTCCCCTTCACAATAGTAAACGCTATTGAAGAGAAATTGGAAAATGAAACGTCAGAACATATATTTGAGGGGTACCAGAATAAATTTATAAAGATAAAACGTTTTTAATCAAAAGAATCAAATGCGTAGTCTACCCTAAAAAAACGGAAGAATCATCACCACAAAGAGACGAGGAGATGTCAAAAGTCAGTAGCAACTCTCCTAATACTATTGACTTTTGCCCCCTCATCATCTGTCAGAACGACCGGAAAGTATCTGCTCCAAACTTTCATCGACCACTCCCGCCAACTGAAGATTGGACAGCAAGCGGTCATAAGAAACCCTCCCTACTCCTTCCATTTTCAGCAGCCATCTCCATCCCTTTCCCGATACTAATTCCAGCAGTTGTCCTACCGTCCGGATTTCTTCTTTATACAAGACATTGGTCAGCCTCGTATCGGCCACCTTGCCGACAGACAATTGGAGAATCCTTTCTTCCTGATTCAAATTTATATTCTTGCTTTTATCCGCCAAAGACTGAAAACGGGCATCTATGATATGTTTCCGATAAGTAGCCAACACATTCTTTCTCACTTTCAGTCCTCTGAGATGAGAATTATAAATCTGTAACGCCCTGTCATAAGTAATTCGATGCCGACCGGCAACTTTCTCTATTGACTCCCCCATAGAGATGGAGTAGAAAATATCACGGGCTCCGGGATGAACAATCAATTGGGAAAGTTCACGAATAATAATTTCATATAGAGGTTTACACGTTTTCTGTGTTCGCAATACATATAGCAGATCATCATATCTGGAAATAATAAAGTCGCGTTCCAGCTTTTTCTCTTCCACAATCTTTGCCAGATAATCCGCTTGCAATCCAAGCCTTTTGTGAGCTTCGAGATAGGCAGTCAGACTTTCGTCATCCAAGAACAGTTGGTTGCCCATCCGGCAACTGGTAATGTAACCGAGATTCGCCCAGTTTCGCAGAGTTGCTTCCTGAACGCCATGTCTTTCAGACATTTGTTTTGTTGTGAGCCAATAGGACATAAAAAAACGGAACTAAGTTAATACTCTTACCTAGTTCCGTACCTTTTATATTATAAAAGAGTACGGAGCTGTCACATCCCGCTAATAGGAGGTAGTAACGGCTACCTGATGTATACGGGCAGACAGCCCGTACCCTATGAGAAGTCATAGAAGTACAGGCGTCTTCCCGGCATACATCAAAAAAATCCGTTACAATTTCCTATTAGCCGAGGAAACGCGCAATCGCACACCTTTAAACGGTATGCTACGTTCCGATGACAAAGTTACAAATAGTTTTCGGAAAATAACAAAAGAGGCTAATAAATGTTTGGGGAAAATTAGAAACAAAGCAATCGTCACTATTATATAAATTCAAAAGACTATGTTGTAACAATTAACATTACCAATCCATCATTTTATATTATATAAAAGTAGAACAGAATCTGAATTATTTCACAATATCATTCAGATCAAAGTAGAGCAAACGTGTAGCAGAATCCACATCTTCATCATTCAATGGGACAAAACCGTTTTTCATATAAAAAGGCACAGCAGCCGCATACGCATCAACAGTTAAAAAACGGCAACCTGTTTTATTCTCAATAATAAAATAACTTTTAATAAAATTCAATAGGAATGAGCCTATTGATTGACCTTTTACAGACAAGTCAACACCCAAACGACAAATCTTTGCAGCAGGATAGCTTTTTAAACGCTTCTCATTCACAAACCGATGTTTGCGGAAACGATTGAATTCAGTTTTATTTTCAAAATCAGACAAAGAGATCCTGTCATTGGCAAGACTGAAATAAGCAACCGATCGCTGATTAACTTTATTCTCAAGTACATAACTGACAGCCAGCAAAGCTTCCCGATACAGGAAAGATTCATTCAAAATAAAATCGTTCAAGTCGGTATCTCCGCAATCGAACGATTCTATTTTTTCTGAGGTATCTAGTTTACGCATCTCATACGTTGTCTCTATTAACTGACGATCCATATCTATTTTTTAAATATTTTCATTGCCAGTTCGTAGTCTTTCAATCTTTTTGCCCGCTGCTCGGAGGTCTCCCTGCGTTTTTCTTTCATCCGCTCTTCAAACCGCCGTGCATCTTCTCCGAAAAGTATCGGAGTTTCTTTAATCGGTCTTGCCATACTCACCTATCTCCTTTCTTCATTTAATACGCTACAAAAGTAACCTAATAAATCGGGAAGTGCAAGTAACCAGGAATTTATCTTCGAGACATATATGTCTCAAATACACTCACTATATCTTCTCTATATTTCTTTATATCAAAAAGAAACACTACCTTTGCTCCAATGAGCTGAATATAAATAGAAAATAAAGCAACAACAAACTATAAAAGCATTCAAGAATCATGCACACACAGATAGACTTTAATGACATCCCCAAGAATTATTTATACTGTACCCACAACAAATGTCCACGCCACAGCAAATGCCTCCGCTATCAGGCTGCCCTCTGCATACCGCAAACGACTCCTTACTATTCGGCAGTAAACCCAAACCACATAGCAGGCAACGAAACCAACTGTACTTTTTTCAGTCCGTTCCGCACTGTCCTCTTTGCCTCCGGCATGGATCATCTGCTCGATAACATTCCGCATGCCATGGCCGTCACCATACGCAAAGAAATGTACTCCCTAATGGGACGTAACATGTATTATCGCATCCGCAACAAAGAGCGCCTTTTACACCCTGACGAACAAAAGCAAATTGCCGCCATCTTCTCAAAACATGGAATCAAGTTTAAGCCTGCATTCGATAAATACATAGAGAAATACGATTGGTAAAAGTAAAGATAAGCAATCATTATCAGACTATTACTAAGTAGTATTATTCTCACCACAATGAGAAGATTTTCTCATAGGTATGAGATTTTTTTCTCAATGCAATGAGAATTTTTTCTCACCACAGTGAGAAAATTTTCTCATCGTAGTGAGAATACTTGAGAAATATAACGCCTCATCATAGCTTCATAAATTAAATTATCAAACAAGAGTTCCGAACTTCTATTTCTCCATGTCCTCTATGATGCAAATGATGAATTAGTCCGAATACTGATAAACCTTCAAGTCAAACTTGGGAACCATTGCCAGCAAATGGTCGAAGATGTCCGACTGGATACGTTCGTATTCCTTCCATATTTTATTGCGGGAGAAGAAATAGATCTGGATAGGTACGCCATATTCAGTCGATTGCAACTGGCTGATGATTAAATCGAGATCGGTGTTGACGACCGGAAGGCTTGTCAGGTATTTCTCCACATAGACACGGAACATTTGCGAATTGGTAGGTGTCACGCCTTCGTCCGGCTTGTAGTCGGCAAGCAAAGGGATTTCCTTGCGGAATGTGTTGAGCATGTCCGGAGTACAGAACTTGATGGTATTGAGGTCGAGAAAAATGGACTTCATCACACGGCGGCCTCCCGATTCGACCATGCCCCGCCAGTTCTGGAACGAAGCGCTTACCAACGTATAAGGCGGGATGGTGGAAATGGTATTATCGAAATTCTGAATCTTGACTGTGTTCAGCGTAATTTCCTGTACGATACCGTTCGCGTTTGAACCAGGAACCGTGATCCAGTCGCCCGGCCGAAGCATATCGTTGGCGGAAAGCTGTATGCCCGCCACGAATCCTAAAATCGTATCCTTGAATACCAACATCAGGATTGCTGCCGAAGCACCCAATCCTGCAAACAGGCTGGCTGGCGATTTCCCGATCAAGATGGCTATAATGACGATCCCGCCGATAAAGAACAGTAAGACCTGAAGCACCTGCATGAATCCTTTAATCGGACGGTTCTTGTTCCCCTGCCGCATGTTATACATATCGAGGAACACTAAAATAAAACCATTTATCGCCAATAACAAAGCGAACACGATATACACAGCACATATTTTCTGAGACAAAAGCAACAAACCTTTCCCCCGTATAAACGCCAGAGGCAACAAGGCATAGACCAAGATACCCGGTATTGTGTGGACCAAGTGGTGGACAACTTTACGTTTGAGAAGCAACGAATCCCATTGATAATGTGTATGCTGCGCTAGCTTTTTCATGCTGCCGACAAAGATCGCTTGGCATAGGTAATCCAACCCGATCGCCAGTATGACTAGCAATGCTGCAATGATCATTTCGTCGAAAGTATTTGCAATTTTAGGGTCTACGCCCCAACCGATCAGGATGCCGTTCATCCAACTGCCTAGATTTATCATATCGTATTTGCTTTTTATTGAATAACAATTAAATATTCGTTTGGTTTATCGCACGAATCGTAAATATCTGATTAATTCATTATCTTTGCCTGTAATATTACAATTCTGTGGCATGACCGTGAAATTAAAAGTAGTGATGATGGTATTCGCATGTTGTTCTTATCAATCGCAAGCAGAGGACTTGAACGCTCTCAAAGTAAAAGAATATAGACTGGAAAACGGACTGACTGTTTGGCTGAACGAAGATCATAGTCAACCGAAAGTTTTCGGCGCCGTTGTCGTGAAAGCAGGAGCAAAAGATTGTCCGGATACAGGTATCGCTCACTATTTCGAGCATATGATGTTTAAGGGAACAGACCGCATCGGAACGCTTGATTACGAGTCGGAGAAAGTCTTGCTGGATTCCATTGCCATGAAATATGACGAACTGGCCATGACGGAGGATACCGCGGCACGTGCTCGTCTGCAAAAGGAAATCAACGAACTGAGCATCCGCTCTTCC
>ENA-OOWO01002126-OOWO01002126.1-human-gut-metagenome-genome-assembly--contig:-NODE-2126-length-11788-cov-3.922526_pt1 | contig 11788 bp, 15 predicted proteins | sample MGYA00241579_ERZ501327 | MGnify/ENA primary metagenome ERZ501327 (study PRJEB25962, sample SAMEA2042836) | human gut metagenome | biome: human gut; feature: human-associated habitat; material: faeces...
GGGAAAGAGTTGGACCATTGAACATGAGTACTGTAAAAAAGAAACAAATGTAGAAAGATTGGTTTTCCATCCAGATTACACATATTCTGACTTTATAGGGCAGATTCTTCCGAATGTAGATGATGATGGACAGGTTAGCTATAAGTTTACTTCTGGTCCTTTTACAAACATCTTAGCAGATGCGTATCGTAATCCGGAAAAAGAATATATCCTTATTATTGAGGAGATAAACAGAGGTAATGCTCCAGCAATATTCGGTGAAGTATTCCAGTTACTTGACAGAAAAACTGAAATCAGAGATTTTGATGATGATGGTTATCCAGTCGGAACAAGTGAATATGGAATCACAAATGCGAATATCGCAAAGATTGTTTATGGCGATCCAAAACATAAGGTTCGTATTCCATCAAACCTTTCAATTCTCGGAACAATGAATACCTCTGACCAGAACGTATTTACTCTTGATACTGCTTTCCAGCGCAGATGGGAAATGCGTTTGATTGAAAATAACTTTGAACATGTTGACAGAAATTTGGCTGATGCAGTGATTCTAGATACTGGAATCACATGGGAAGTTTTCTGTACACAAATCAACAACATTATTGTTGGAAATAACGCAAGAATGACTTCAGCAGAGGATAAACGTCTCGGCGCATATTTCGTACATCTTAGAGATTTAAGATACGACCAGGAGATGGGTAATCTTTCAGATGGTGAATATGATAATCTGAGAAGAAAAGAAGAGGATAAATCTATCACAGAAGCAGAAAAAGAAAGATTGGATACTATTAGAAATGCGATGAAACAGAATCGTAAATTTCCTGAGAAGGTTATCAAGTATCTTTGGGACGATGCATTTAAGTTCAACAGAGAGGTTGTTTTTGAGACCTCCCAGTTCCAAAGTTTGGAGCAGGTTATTCGTACATTTATGTATGCAGAGAAGATGGATCGTTTTGTAATGTTTAAGGAAAATGTAAGAGCAGCATTTACCAATCCAGAAGAGTAAGGTGGTGATTCAATATGGATTTGGACACAGCATTACACACTGCACTGGTTGATGATGATATAAAAAAGCATTGTCACGTGAACTCAAATGAAGATGGAGATCGATTTGTTGGAATTAAAGCAGACTCTGATAATGCGATGGTCTATTTTCCTATCGGATATCAACTGCCGGAAACAGATAATGAGATAAGAACTGATATAAAGCATTTGATTCAAGTCTTGTCTGAGTTTACAACATCGGAGGATAGACTACTTGCTATAAATAAATTCGCAGCTCCACAGTCGGTTGACTTTCCAATCAATGCGTATAAAAGCGTTATAGAATACTATTTCTCTATCGGTGGAAAGTATTATGTTGAGGTTGATCCGACTTTTAAGACAAGTGCTACAGGTAAGCAGGATTGGCCAAGAACGGTTAGAAATCAAGTACCATTGGTTCAGCAAAAGGGTGGGGTTAGTTCCTTTATTTATACAGAATTTACGGTTAGAGCAACGACACCGAATGATTCGAAGCAAATCACGCAGATTAATCGTTTCTGTGTTTATGAAGCATTTAAAAAGCTGGGATGGCTTTATGTTCCTTATATGCCAGAACAGCCGGGGCCGCATCCGGATGTCAAAACTTCGATTGCAATATTAACTTCAAAATTAGGAGCAACGAATGATGACAAAAAAAGAAATCTGTTCCAGGCGATGAAGGATATGCTTGAGTACATGGATGAAAAAACTTCTGACAGACAGTTTTACTTTGGTACTGATGATTTTGATCATGTTTGGGAAAAACTTATTGACCATGCATTTGGTGAGAAAGATAAGGACAAATATTTCCCTCGTTCACGATGGTTATTAAGTCATGGAAAGTATAAAGAAAAACGTCCTCTAATGCCAGATACTATTATGATTTATAATGGTAAGTATTACATTTTGGATGCAAAGTGCTACAAGTATGGTTGGACAGGTATTCCAGAACATCTGCCAAATGGTTCATCAATTAACAAGCAGATTACATACGGTGAGTACCTCGAAAAATATAAAGGCATCGATACGAATTCTTTATTTAATGCTTTTATTATGCCATACAATATGGAACAGAATTATTTTGAACTCACTAGCGTTGTCGGAAATATTGGAGAAGCGGTTGGTGATTGGAGACATAACAAAAAATTCTATGAACGTATTCAAGGTATTGTAATGGATACTCGATATTTGATGTACCACTACACCGGAAATCCTATGAAAGAGAAAGTTGCATTAGCTGATTGCATAGAAGCGGTACTTGGTAAAGGTGAAGTGCCACCAGTAGGTGGGGCACCAAAACATACTCCGGTTTCATATATGGATATGTCTCCCAAGCAGTCTGTTTCAATGGTTGCAGAATCACTCAATTACAACATTGGACAAGAGAAAAAATAATAAAATGAAAATCCCTCTACTTGCATAAAAAGCAGAGGGATTGTTCTAATTTTCAGCTAATTCACGTTTTTTCTTTCTATAGCGATCTTGTGTAACACGATTGCAACATTCAGTACTGCAATATCTATTTCTTGTTGATGTGGTTTTTACTAGGAAGTATTTTCCACATCGAGGATTGTCACATGGTCTATATAATTCTAAGTCCGGTTTTAAATAAAAAATTGAAAAGTAAGCGGCACATAATAGAGAATCGACTTTCCAAGAAGGACTCATGGTATCTACGTTATAGACTGGATGTATTCCGTTGAGGTTTGCATTTATTTCCTCGCCAACAATGTAATTTGCCACTTCAGTCATGGCGGTTTTTATGGACTGACTAAGGCTATTGAAATCTGGTGATTTATAATAGTTGATAGCACCTGTGAAATTAATAATGCTCACATCGTATAAGCAGTGAAAAAGAACATCAATGATTTTTCTTGCTATCCCGTTCCCGTTATAGTTTACATACAATTGAATAACGGATTTGAACAGCGGTTCGTTATATCCTGGCACAGACGAGTAGCCACTGATAATATCATTATATTCAGAAATGATTACTGTATTATTTCCGATAATCGAGTCATTAATATTATAGAAATCACCAGAGAACCCCTCCTTTTGTCTTTGTTGCGAAAGGACAGAAGGTGGATTACGCAGTAGATCAGAGAAACTATGATGGCAACTCTTGTATGGAGAATTCATCAAGTCTGTTTTAAATTCAATATCCCTTGAAAGAAGAAGTAGGATAGTTAGCTCAAATATCTTCTGATAATCCTTTTTTATCTCATTGGCAGCAGTCATTAGTTCCACTGTCATTTTTAGACGATTGATGATTTCTAAAAGAGCACTTTTATCAATCTCTTCATAGCATTCAACACTGGTAGGAAATAAAAATCCGTTAGAATGAAAAAAATCGATTAAAGCTTTATCTGTCCTTGTGGGAAGGGCAATCAGTGAACCGAGAACATTGGGTTCTTCAATTGTACCGTTTGGAGCAATTCGTACTAAACCTTTCTTCGCTGCATATGCAAATGTCGCAGTATGCTCTGTAAGCGATTGAATCTTATATTTTATTGTAGGTGCTTCTCCTGGAACAGTATGCTCTATATCTGTCACACAATCAGATAGATTGTTATTAAATTTGAAAAGGATTGTTTCAAAAAAATTTTCTTTTATTTGTGGCATAAAAACGTCCTTTCTATATCAAAGAAGTCATGCGGAATAGCATGGCTTTATTTTTTTGCGTAAAAATAGTAATGGTAAATTATATGTTACAAGCAGATTTTACACTATAAATGTGAATAAATCAATCGTTACACATTACTACAATAAAAAAGTAATGCGTAAATATGCTATCTTCAATTATTTTCTGATTTCAACTATCCTTAATACAGAACCAAGCGAGGTTCTATATACACTTCGTCAGAGCTTTCGCAATGTAACGACTGATTGACAAAAGAACACATGTTCAATATAATAAATCATCGCTACATTAGGATTAGGTCACGGAACAAGTGCAAAGGATAATGAAATCATAATGGTCAGTTTGACTTTCCCTTTGGCTGGCCTCTTACGGGAGGCGAAGATGGATGCAGGAAATGCATGTGGCTTGTCCATGTTGTAAAAACAAAAGATTGTTTGACGCAGATCCAGAAGAAACAGTTGGAATCATCAAAATAAAATGTCCGATGTGTAAATCTGTGATTGCGGTCAGCTTTCGTAATCAGAAAGTTCGTACTGAGCGAATCGCCGCACGATAGTAATCGTAGCGAGCAAGGCCTGACGAAGTATAGGTGTTAAAAGCACCTGTATTTTGTCAGGCTTTTTTTGTTGCTCTGGCAAAGCAAAGAGAATTTAACATAAGTACTTCTGACACCGAGATGAGGCTGCAAGCCTTTGTAACTTCATCTGAGTGCCAGACACTCAAAACCTGTCTTAAGGTTCATCCCTTGATCAAGGATGCCCAGAGCTGAGAGACAGAAGCAAATTAATAATAGTCAACCCACTGGGACGGTTGGCCATTTAAGAAGTGAGGATTCATTCTTATGGCCAATATTTATGGGAAGTTCCGTGTGGATTCTCACTTCGATTTCAGATCGAAGGAGGATCTACAATGGACAAATTACAGGCAAAAAGTGAAAAGCAGTATTACATCCCTATGGAAGTAAATGAAACATCGAAGGAATTCTTTATTGCGAATGGTTTTGATTTATCAAACGATGCAGTATGGACAAAGATTGGACACCGCACAGTTCGTGCCATCATGATTCCGGCAACGAAAGGACAGTACATGGAATACATGAGGCCGTTGTGGCGAGAGGCTAAGCAGGCTCAGAGAGCAAGCAAACAGGAAGATGAAAGAAAGATGCTGCCAGTATCACTGGATCAGCTTTATGCGAGTACGGAATATGAAATGTCTGATGAAGCCGATTTGGAAGAGGACCTTATTAAGCAGGAAATGCTTAAAGAACTTCATGCAGCACTGGATGAACTGGAAGAGATGGACCGCACCATTATGAAGATGTTCGGTGATGGTGCAACAGAGAAGCAGATTGCAGAGGTGGTTCATTTATCGCAAAAGGGTGTCAATAAGAGAAAAAAGAGGGTTTTTGTTCAGCTTAAGACAAGACTGAAAGATTTCGAATAATATACATCTGCTCATCACGATAAATTTTCTGGTGAGCAGATTTTTTCAAAAATATTTTTAGAAATGGTACTTAAACCAGGACTGGATGTCCTTTCACTGTCAGAGAGGCAGTAAAGCCACTCGGAAAGGACGGTGTCAGCTATGACAATCAAATGCAGAACAGGCACTGAAAAGTGCAGCAGCAGTCAGCTTGATACAGAGCTTATCGATACGCTTGTTGCAATCAGTGTAGTGTCAAAAAGACTTGCTGAGAAATTGAATATACTCAGCAAGCAGAAAAAAAACGGGAAAGGAGGAAATCCAAATGGGCAAGGTCAACGAATTATTACAGCTTATCGAAGAACTGAACAGATGTGGTAACACACTCATCGATATCTCAGAAGAACTAAAGAATCTCTTTAGTGGTTCGGAAGAAGATTCAAGAAAAACAGAAGCGAAGACCAAGACTGCAGAAAAAGCATCGAAGGAAGAAAAGACAATTTCTTTGGAAGATGTAAGAGCAGTTATGGCAGATAAATCCCGTAAGGGATATACGGCAGAAGTTAAAGCACTTCTTACAAAGCGTGGTGTAAACAAACTTTCAGATATAAATCCGAAGGATTATGCAGCACTTCTTGCGGAAGTGGAGGTGATTGTAAATGCCGGATAAACACGCAGTCCTTTCTGTATCTTCCAGTCACAGGTGGCTTGCCTGCCCGCCATCAGCACTTCTTTGTGCAAAGGAAAAGGATAAGCCCAGCGAATTTGCAATGCAGGGAATAGATGCTCATACGCTCTGTGAACATAAGCTAAAACTTGCACTGGGGCAGCAGTCCAAAGATCCGACGGAGGATCTTACCTTCTTTGATGAAGAGATGGCAGACTGCACCGATATGTACGCGCAGTATGTAATGGAGTAGTTGTCAATTGCAAAGAAAAAATGCAGTGATCCAATCGTTCTTGTAGAACAGCACCTAGATTTCTCACAGTGGGTGCCAGATGGATTCGGTACCGGAGACTGTGTCATTGTTGCAGATGAAACGCTAACCGTAATAGATTTCAAATATGGTGTCGGCATTCTGGTAGATGCAGAAAATAATCCGCGGATGCTTTGCTACGCACTGGGCGCGTTATCGCTCTTTGATGGAATCTATGACATCAGGGAGATTACAATGACCAGCTTTCAGCCAAGAAGAGAACATGTCAGTACATTTTCGATTTCAAAGGAAGCACTGCTTTCCTGGGCAGAAAAAACACTTGCACCAACTGCACAGCTGGCGGCAAAGGGTGTGGGCGAATATAAAGCCGGAAGTCATTGTCAGTTTTGTAAGGTCAAAGCCACCTGCCGAAAGAGAGCTAAATATAACCTGGAACTTGCTCGTTATGACTTTGAGATGCCGGAAAGCCTTGAAGATGATGAAATAGAGGTCGTTCTTGCAAAAGCAGATGAGTTGGTATCCTGGGCAAACGACATTAAAAAATATGCTCTTCAGCAGGCAGTCAGCGGTAAGGTATGGAAAGACTGGAAATTGGTCGAAGGTCGTTCTAACCGTAAGTATGTAAATGATAAAGCCGTAGCAGAAAAAATAGTGAGTGCCGGATATGATCCGTATGAGAAAAAAGTCATCGGCATTACTGCTATGACAAAGATGCTCGGCAAAACAAAGTTTGAAGAATTGCTCTCGGGGTTAATTGAGAAACCACAGGGCAAGCCAACATTAGTACCAATGTCGGATAAGCGTCCGGCAATAAAAAATACAGCATTTAATGATTTTAAGGAGGACAACTAATATGTCAAAGAATTATAAGAACCCAACCAAAGTAATCACAGGACCTAAGACAAGATGGAGCTATGCAAACGTATGGGATCCAAAGTCCATCAACGGCGGCACACCGAAGTACAGCGTGAGCCTGATCATTCCGAAGTCGGATGTGGCAACGGTAAAGAAAATCGAAGCTGCTATTCAGGCTGCATATGAGGAAGGGGAATCCAAGCTTAAAGGAAGCAGCAAGTCCGTACCTTCTCTCAAGGTATTAAAAACACCTTTAAGAGACGGAGATTTGGAACGTCCGGATGATGCAGCTTACGCTGACAGCTACTTCATCAATGCCAATTCCGCATCTGCACCAGGAATTGTAGATGCCGACCGTCAGCCGATCTTGGAACGCTCTGAAGTATACAGCGGTGTATACGGCCGTGCCAGCATCAACTTCTATGCCTTCAATTCAAATGGTAACAAGGGCATTGCCTGCGGTCTTAACAATCTGCAGAAGATTGCCGATGGAGAACCTCTTGGCGGCAAGTCCAGAGCAGAGGATGATTTTGAAACTGATGACAATGATGATTTCTTATCTTAAGTGAGGTATAAGCGATGGATACATTAAATATGTTAATTGATGCCTCAATCAGAGGTACCATGCTTGGAATTACGATATTCTTTTGGATCTTTGGCCTTGTAACCATTTGGAAGTGGCTTTTGAATGTCATTAAGAGATTGGTGCATTGGTTGTTTCCTAATCTGAAGAAAAAGAATAACGAGTAAATCAAAGGGCGGCAGTGTGGCAGATTTCCACTGCCGCCTGTGTTTTTAGGATGGTGAAAAAATGAGAAATATAAGCATAGATATTGAAACATACAGCGATGTGGAGCTTAAGAAGTGCGGGGTATATAAGTATGTGCAGTCTCCAAATTTTGAAATTTTACTGTTCGGATATTCCGTAGACGAAGAGGCGGTGCAAGTGATTGACCTAGCACAGGGAGAAACAATTCCCGATGAAATCATTGATGCTCTGACAGATAAGACCGTGACAAAGTGGGCATTTAACAGTCAGTTTAAAAGAATCTGTCTGTCAGAGTATCTTAGAAGATATTATCCGCAGAAGTTCATAAGTTACAGCATAGAGGAAGATACGACAGGAGATTATCTGTCTCCGGTTTTATGGAAGTGTACGATGACCTGGTCTGCCTATATGGGGCTGCCACTGTCCCTGGAGGGTGCCGGCAAGGTGCTGGGATTATCGGAACAGAAGCTGAAAGAGGGTAAAAACCTCATCCGTTATTTCTGTGTGCCGTGCAAGCCTACGAAAGTAAATGGAGGAAGGACACGAAATCTTCCAGAGCATGATAAAGAGAAGAGGGCTGCGTTTGTAAAATATAACATTCGTGATGTTGAGGCGGAATTGGCTATTCAAAGAAGATTAGAAAAGTTTCCGGTACCGGATTTTGTGTGGGAGGAGTTCTGGCTTGACCAAGAGATCAACGACCGTGGGATTGCTCTTGACATGGCTGTTGTAGAAAATGCGATTGTATTTGATAAACACTCTAAAGATAAGCTGACAGCCAAGATACAGAATTCGGAAAACCCAAACAGTGTCATACAGATGAAAGCATGGCTGTTGGAAAACGGAATTGAGGCGGACACCCTGGATAAGAAAGCAGTGAAAGAACTGATTAGAAGTACTCCAGCTCATATTCGTGAAGTATTGGAAATCAGACAGAAGCTTGCGAAATCCTCTGTTAAGAAGTACCAAGCCATGGAGAATGCAGTGTGTACAGATCACAGGGCCAGAGGAATGTTTCGTTTTTATGGTGCAAACCGAAGTGGCAGATGGGCGGGACGAATGATTCAGCTGCAGAATCTGCCACAGAATCATCTGCCGGACTTATGGGAAGCAAGAGAACTTGTGAAAACGGGAAACTATGAAGCAATGGAATTCTTATATGATGATATCCCGGATACCTTATCTCAGCTGATCCGTACTGTCTTTGTGCCAAGAGAGGGAATGAAATTTGTGGTGGCTGACTTTTCTGTCATTGAAGCAAGAGTGCTTTCGTATCTTGCAAAGGAAGAATGGAGAAGTGAGGTTTTTAGAAACAATGGGGATATTTACTGTGCATCTGCATCGGCTATGTTTGGAGTTCCGGTGGAAAAGCATGGCGTGAACGCACACTTAAGACAAAAGGGAAAGATTGCAGAACTTGCCCTTGGATACGGAGGATCCGTAGGAGCCTTAACTGCGATGGGTGCCATCGAGATGGGACTGACAGAAGATGAACTTCAGCCGCTTGTAGATTCCTGGAGAAGTGCCAATCCGAATATCGTGCAGTTCTGGTGGGCCGTGGATCGCTGTGTGAAAAAGAACATATCGACACAGAAACACACGGTATTCATTTTTTATTATAAAAGCGGGATGCTATTTATTGAACTTCCAAGCGGCAGAAGACTTTCCTATGTGAAACCAAAGATGGGAGTCAATAAGTTTGGGAGTGAATCCGTAGTATATGAAGGCATCGGAGGAACAAAGAAATGGGAGCAGATTGAAAGCTACGGTCCTAAATTTATGGAGAACATTGTCCAGGCAATCAGCAGAGATATTCTTGCCTATGCGATGAGAACATTATCCCACTGTTTTATCTGTGGCCATGTGCATGACGAACTGATTATTGAATGCACTAAGGATGTATCCCTTGATGCTATCTGTGAGCAGATGGGAAGAACTCCGTCTTGGATTCCGGGACTTCTTCTTCGTGCGGATGGATACGAATGTGATTTTTATAAAAAAGATTGATACAGCTGGTGCTAGAATATAAATAGTACAAGCCAAAATGAGAAATTCCAAATACACATAAGCATGATACAATAGAGGCATGCTGAAGGAGGATCTCATATGGCAAAGCAACATGACAAACAATTTAAACTTGATGCAGTCCAGTACTATCAGGATCACAAAGATCTCGGAGTACGTGGATGTGCAGAAAATCTTGGCATCGGATACAGCACATTAACAAAATGGCTGAAAGACTTCCGGGAATCAGGTGATATTCCTGTTCGTGGTTCTGGTAATTATGCATCTGATGAGCAGAAGGAAATTGCCCGTCTCAGACGTGAATTACGTGATGCCCAAGATGCACTTGATGTGTTAAAAAAAGCAATCAACATTCTGGGAAAATGACGGAAGCCATTTATCTTGAAGTGTCTGAGAAGACGGAAGCTGCCAAAAAGGCTGGACGCCGGGTTTCCGTCTCCGGAATGTTGAAATTTTTAGGTGTCTCTCGCTCAGGATATCTTGCATGGCTCCACCACGTACCTTCTGATACAGAAAAACGTCGTAAAGCTGTAAAAGCAAAAATACAGGATATTTATGATGATTCCAAGCAGAACTACGGTGCTCCGAAAATCACTGTAGAACTTCGAAAAACTGGTGAAGTCATTTCGGAAAGAACCGTTGGTACATATATGCGCCAAATGGGAATCCGTGCTCAGTGGAGCAAACCATGGACGATCACCACAAAAGATTCCGATTTCAGCACTGAATTACAAAATATCCTTGATGAGCAATTTAATCCTGATCGTCCGAATGCAGTCTGGTGTTCGGATATTACCTACATCTGGACAATAGATGGATTTGTCTATCTGACCAGTGTTATGGATTTATTTTCCAGAAAAATCATAGCCTGGACGCTTTCAGAAACACTGGAAGTATCTTGCGTGATTGATACTATAAACAAAGCCAAAGCTCGCCGAAATATCGATCAACCATTAATTATCCATTCGGATCGTGGCAGCCAATATGTTGCAAAGGAATATAAAAAAGCAACCGAAAATATGCAGCGCAGTTATTCGAAGAAAGCTTTTCCGTGGGATAATGCATGCATTGAATCCTTTCATTCTATTATCAAACGTGAATGGCTCAATCGCTTTAAAATTCGCGACTATAAGCAGGCATACCAGTTGATTTTTGAATATCTGGAAGCTTTCTACAATACGAAACGAATTCATAGCCATTGCAACTATATGTCGCCAAACGAATTCGAACGAGTGTATGAAAGAACGCACACTGAGGCTGAGCTTCTGGCAGGTTAAAATGGGGAGAAATTTCTCATTTTAACTTGTACTAAATCTTGACATAGGACCAATATAACCACTATGCTTTTATAAACCATTTAGCTTACTTTTATATTTGGGGCACTGTCCTACTGCCCTAGTTAGAATGCGTCTCTTCAAACACATTCGTTTTTCTTTGTCTTTGACCTCCCACAAATTAAAGCCCGTGGTTGGTGACATAGCCATTCTTCCAGCATCATCCCAAAATTCACAAGCCACACAATAAGGCAATGCTTTTACATTTAATTTCATAATGTACCTCCTTATGCTAACCACAGTAAAATCGTGCCACCGATCATAACAATCCAAAGAAAAATGTACCTTGCAGTCATTCTAGCTTCTTTCTTTTTCCACATTTCAACCTGTGCTTTTATCTGTTTACGCTTATCTCCATTCAACCAATACTCAGCAATTTTGGTTCCTTTAACCGGCTCCTTTATTGATATAATTAGCAGTTTCCATCATGTCTTTTGCACTCTCTCGTAATCCATCTGTTAAACTACCCATATCGTTCCTCTCTCATTTTTAAACGAAAAATTTCACAACCAAGCTTGCCGCACAAATAAGGAATAAAACCAACGTGATTCTATGAAAAATTCGTTTTTTTTCTTGATATTTTGATTTTGCTGCATTTAATCCACCAGAAATGACATCGTAATCCGTATCTACACTATCCAAAACTGCTCCTGCTATATCCAACCACGTATTACTCATAATATTCCCCCACTAATATCCTTTTTTTCTTGGATAATCTGTCTTAACCGTCGTTCTGAATACCCATATTGGGTTGCCAATTTTTTTATTGGCTGGGAAGTAT
>ENA-OOWO01002127-OOWO01002127.1-human-gut-metagenome-genome-assembly--contig:-NODE-2127-length-11782-cov-2.753475_pt1 | contig 11782 bp, 14 predicted proteins | sample MGYA00241579_ERZ501327 | MGnify/ENA primary metagenome ERZ501327 (study PRJEB25962, sample SAMEA2042836) | human gut metagenome | biome: human gut; feature: human-associated habitat; material: faeces...
ATGCCCCCCTCCCCTCCGCCCACTCCCCATCGGCTCTATCGGGGCGTACTCGGAAGGGAAGGGATCGATTGATTATCTTTCAAGGTACGCCTATATTGTAGCATGCTTGTATATGTGGTGCAAGTGGATTATGCAACTAAAATTAAATAAAATAATGTACGTAAATGTGTTGACATGTTAGGTACGTGTCTGTAGTATATGCAGTGTCGAAAGACGGAACGGACATCACATAACACGTCTGGAGGAAAAAGAAATGACAGCTAAAACTATACCTAGCTATGTTGAAGTCTACGATCAAAAGTGCGGTTACGTTGGCAGTAGTAGGGGAAATAAACTTGATGAAGTGTACGGGAGATATAGCGTCGCGAAAGCGCGTGTATGGGAGCATTGCGAAAGTTTATGCAGCGTGCTCGATGGACGCCATCTTTGCGTCACGTCCGCAAACACCTATATGTTTACGGCGCAATTTGAATTCGACAATCCTGAAAACGGGCGTCCTATGGTGTGCCATATCACGCCGAAGCAGATTTATGCCATGTATCTCGATATGCAGCATATCGACACGGCACGCGATGCATGGATGGAGTACGCAACGATATTTGCTAATACGACGGCATGGCCTGATTTGCAGGACGTGTACGACGGCGTGCATGTCGTTTGGGTTGGTAGTGCGGCATATGTCATTGCGCATGGCGAAACGTACCGCATCGACAATGCATGGACTGCTAATCATAAATTGCGCAAGCGCGTCGTGCTGCAGTATGTTAAAGCATATGAGACGGTTTAACGGGAGGGATTAGCATGATAGTATGCGAAGACGGCACATGCATTTTTGGCACCGACGATGCAAGGGACTACTTATCACGCCACGGCGTGCCGAGCCACCGCATAGACGATTTCGCTGCGCTGCTTAATTGCGAAGAGAACGTCATTGCGGCGCGGGAGTTGATCGATAGCGATTTAACGGCGTATGAGACGCAATACGATGAGATATGCTGCATCGTGGACGATATATCGGCATCCATCGACGCAGTATTGACTAAATCGCGCATCACGGGCGCAAGGGATTTGCTTCGATCCATACGCGATACCCTCGAAGAGATGACGGGGCGTTAGCGTCGAATGTGTAGAATGCATGTAGGCATACATGCAAGTGGGAAATGATACTAGTCAGTGTATAATTGGTGTTGACGGAAACACCTGACAGAAGGGAGCCTATCATGGCACGTAATTATCTGCAGAAGACTTATACCGAGACTATCGTACACGGTTTCGTTCTGAAAGACGGTCAACCCGTCGCATACGACGTAATCATTGATCGACGCGTCGGCCTTGCATCCGCGCAAGCTATCGTGCGCAAGTCCGAGCCGTCTTTCATGGCCGCGTGCGTCGATGAGCGCACTACCACGTACCGCATGACTTTCGACAAGTTTCGTGAGCTTGCCGAGCCCGTCGATGGCATCGACGCGGAAGCCGACGAAGACTAGTACAGTTGTAACGGCGGGTGGAGTGCCGCCCGCCATGAAAGAGAGGATATGGCATGGAAAACAATGCTATCGCAACCGTCAACAATCCATTCGGCATCGAGCGCGGCGGCATGTATTGCAGCCTTGCAGCCGAGACGCAGGATGAACGTTTGGCGGTGTACGCCGCCGTATCAAACGCCGAATCCCTCGATGATTATATCGGCACGCCTATCGACGTGGCAAACGTGGTCATTCAATCCGTCGATGTGGAGGACGAAGACGGCGATACGCGCGACGCGCTCCGCATCGTGCTTATCGACGATGACGGCAAGGCGTACGGCTGCATGAGCAACGGCGTGCAAACCGCCGTGCGCAACCTCATGTGCATCGTGGGCATGCCGCCGTGGTATCCTTCGATTACCCTTGTTCCGTCAAAAAAACAGGGACGAAACGGCTACAAATTCACCACTCTTGAAGTACCCCGATAATTTTAACGACGGCAATGTTATCAACGGGCGGGCGCTATGCCCGCCCGTTTTGTTAGGGCGGTGAGTTATGACGAAAGCAAATGATAGGGCTAGGGCGGCGGTTGCCGATGCGGAACGCCGCGCACGCCGAAAGATAAAGCGCTTGCAAGGCAAGGGCGTCCGCACGGGCGGCATCACGCCGTTTCGCGAAGTTGACGCATCCGATACCTGGGCGCTGAAACGGTACGCGAAAGAACTTGAGCGTTTTGTTTCGCGTCAGACACGCTATGTTGCAGGATATGACGGCACGCCCATACCGTACGAAACTTATAGGGACTTTCGGCGGCTCGAAAAAAAGTACAACGCGGCACATGCGAAATGGTGGGACACGTACGGCAATCAGCCGTTTATCACGGCGGAAGGCGCATCGGAAACCACCATTGCGGAGCGTAGTTTAGCCGCGCGGCTGAAGGGCATGGCGTTCGGCGGCGCGGCGGCGTACCGCGAAACGCCCGCCGAGAGATTGCGCGGCGTGAAAGACATCGAGAAACGAAGCGCGATAATGAGGAAAGAGTTATCCCCGTCTTATCAGAAAGAAAGAACGCGTGCGTTGCGCAAGAATCTACTTGCGCACGCGTCCGAGTTCAATGACCCCCGCATCCCCAAAATGATACGCAAGCTATCGAATGAGCAGCTATTTGCATTGCAGAACTTTACGAATTTCGTCCCACTCTATTACCGTTATATGAGTACTAACGTCGAGCTTACTTTAGGCACCGATATAGACGCTATGGAGCACGATGCGCAAGTTCAGCATATGATAGATACGATCGAGCAGGTACGCTTGCAGTTCCCCGCAGCAGTCAATACGTGGGAGACGAAGGGGCGCAAGACCAAGGAAGGGCGCAAGGGCAAGAAGTCCAAGGCAAGGGTCAAGGTATATGCACCGTTGAAGAGTCAGGCCAAGGAAAAGGCGCACGCCCTGTACCAAGACGTTTACGGCGGCTAGGCTATGGACTATGCGGCGGATTTCGAGACCACCGTTTCCCCCGACGATTGCAGAGTTTGGGCATGGTGCGTCTGCGTGGTGGGCAATCCTGAGGAGATTTCGTACGGCATAGACATAGAGAGTTTCATGGAGTTTTGTAAAGAAAACGGCGGTACATACTATTTCCACAATGCTGCGTTCGATTGTGAGTTTATTCTATCGTACATGATGCATAACGGTTTCGAGTACAGCGATTCCCCACGGACTAAAACGTTTAGAACCTTAATATCGGCTATGGGCAAATTCTACCAGATGGAAGTATGCTTTGAGAAGAAGGGCAAGAAGAAGCAGAAAAAAGCAGTGTACAAGGACAGTTTGAAGAAACTCCCCATGCGCGTCGAGCAGGTGGCGAAAGCTTTCGACCTCCCCATATCGAAACTTTCCATCGACTATGAGGAATACCGCCCTCCAGGCCACGAGCTGACCGACGAGGAGCGTGAGTACATCAAGAACGACGTGCAAATCGTCGCAATGGCGCTCGATAGGCAGTTTAACGAAGGGCTTACGCATCTGACCATTGGAAGCGATGCGCTCAATTGGTACCGAGACGGCATAGGGAAGAAGTGGGACGATTGGTTCCCCAAGCTATCGCTTGGTGTGGACTCGATGGTGCGCATGGCGTATCGTGGAGGGTGGACGTACGCAGACCCGAGGTTCCAGGCCGATGATGCGCACCCCGACAGAACGGTAGGAGCAGGCAGCGTATACGACGTGAACAGCCTATACCCCGATGTAATGTACCATAGACCGTTGCCTATCGGCGAACCGATTTTCTTCAACGGCGAGTACACTCCCAACGCGCAATATCCGTTGTACATTCAATTCATCACATGCCATTGCAAACTCAAGGAAGGGTTTCTCCCCACTCTGCAAATCAAGAACAACCCGTTTTATTCGGAGCATGAATACGTCCTCGATACGAAAGGCACCGTCGAGCTTGCGTTGACGAACATTGACCTCGATATTTTATTGGAACATTATGACGTGACGGTTTTCAGCTATAACGGCGGGTTCATGTTCGAGCAAGCCACGGGGTTGTTTTGCAAGTACATCGACCATTGGATGCACATCAAGGCCACGACCACGGGCGGTTTGCGCCAGCTTGCGAAGCTCATGCTCAATTCGCTCTACGGCAAGTTCGCGACGAACCCCGACGTGACTCCGAAGATACCGTATCTTCGCGATGACGGCTCCGTTGGGTATAAGCTGGGGGACAAGGAGACGCGTGACCCAGTGTATACCCCGATGGGGTGCTTCATCACGGCATGGGCGAGGTACAAGACCATTACCACGGCGCAGGCTCTTTATCCACGCTTCATGTACGCGGACACCGACAGCGTGCATGTTCTAGGCACAGAACCGCTGGGCATAGAGGGCATCGAGGTTCATCCGACGAATCTCGGCGCGTGGAAGCACGAATCCAACTTCGTCGAAGCCAAGTACGTGAGAGCCAAGACGTATATGGAGCGTATCAACCAGGTTGGAGCCATGGTAGAAGGCGAGTACACGATGGTTGATGTCGAGGAGCATGACGATATAAAATGCGCGGGAATGCCCGACGAGCTGAAAGGGCATGTGACGTTCGACAACTTCAAGCGGGGGCTGGCGGTGCATGGGAAGCTGCGCCCTCGGCACTGCAAAGGCGGAATCGTGCTCGAACGCACGGATTTCACATTGACATAGGAGGTACGCGATGATAGAGAGAAGCTTTCGCTTCGAAGACGATTTGTACGAGGTCATGAAGGAGATAGCCGATGCGGAGGGCATCACCGTTTCGCAGCTGCTTCGCATGTGCGTCAAGCGATTCGTCCGCGAATACTACGAAAGTGTTGATTTCATGGAGGTGATTCTTGGCGATTGATAAATGTACCGCCGAATCGTAACTTATAAGGCACGGTGACACCCCTTCCGTCTGGAGCGTACAGACCGAGCGGGATTGCCCTGGGTGAAACCACCCGTTCGCGTACTGCGATTGGGGAATCGAGCGCTTCGGGAACGGTAATGTCACTGGACACCCTAGCCCGCACATGTTCTACAGTACGTGTGCGGGCGTTCGCATATAGGAGGATATTTATGGAGTTCAAGGACGTTATCGACTTCTTGGCCGAAAAGCTGGACGAATCGGACTATGCGGAAGTGTCCGATGCAATCAACGGGAACGAGAGCATGCACGAGGAATACCGCAATGGCGCGGAAGCCCGCATCAACGAGTACGCCGAAGGCGAGAAGCGCATGACCGAGGAGATTCAGTCCCTCAAAGCGCGCAACTACGATTTGCTCATGCAGGTACCCGCAGGCAACGACGGGGACGGCGTTGTCATGGAGGATGTGGACGATGACGGAACCGTGTACCATATCGACAACCTGTTCACTGACGAAAAGGAGGACTAATGGCCGTCAAGACAGTAAAGACCCTGAACGCGACCAACGCGCAGATTCTAAACGCAATCCGAACGGACGCGTCGCTGGCGTACCAGCAGCGCATTCCAGCGGCGACGCAGGGAGACATCACCGACACCGTGAATCACCTGCTCGAATACCGCCCGATGATGAATGAGTTCATCGACGCGCTCGTGAACCGCATCGGCGACGTGGTAATCAAGTCGAAGGTCTGGTCGAACCCGCTGGCGGAGTTCAAGCGCGGCATGATGCAATACGGCGAGACCATCGAGGAGCTTGCCACCACGCTTCTTCAGGCGAAGCGTTACGACCCTAACAAGTGCTACGATGACGTTTTCAAGTGCAGCCCTCCCGACGTGATGAGCAACTTCCATTCCATCAACCGCCAGGACTACTACGAACTGACCGTCAACGACATGCTGTTGCGCCGCGCGTTCTTGAACGATTACGGCTTGCAGGATTTGGTCGGGCGTATCATGGAAACTCCGTACACGTCAGACTACTGGGACGAGTACCTTATCATGCGCAACCTGTTTGCGGAATACGACCGCATCGACGGGTTCCACAAAATCCAGGTGCCTGACGCATCCAGCGCGACCACCCGCGCCGAGAAGCAGGACAAGGCCATGGCCGTCACCGAAGCCGTGCGCGGCATGATTGGCAAGCTGAAGTTCATGTCGGGCAACTACAACGCGGCGGGCGTTCCGACCTTCACCAACGTCGATGACCTGGTTCTGTTCGTGACGCCCGACTTCGAAGCGATGCTCGATGTGAACGTGCTCGCGTTCGCATTCAACGCGTCTGCGGCGGACGTTCGCGCACGCGTCATTCTCGTGGACGATTTCGGCATCGACGGCTGTCAGGCCATTCTCTGCGACAAGGATTTCTTCATGTGCGCGGACACGCTCATTGACTTCGAGAGCATCCGCAATCCTAAGGCGATTTCGTGGAACTACTGGCTGCACCACCATGGCATCTACTCCGTGTCCCGATTCGTGAACGCCGTCATGTTCACCACCGAAGCGGGCAGCTCCGTCCAGGTTCCGTCCGTCAAGACCACTGGCGTCACCGTGGCGTTCGCGGCGGGGAAGGACGGCACGACCCCCACGTTTGCGACCAAGGGCGCACGCACTCGACTGGAAGCGACCGTGGCTGGCACCGTGACCCCTGAAACGCCTGGGTACAGCGTTCCGCAGGGCGTGACGTGGGGCATCACCGCAGCGACCAAGCCGCTGTCCATCGGCACGTTCGTGGACGCTGAAGGCGTTGTCCACGTGTCCGCAGACGAGCAGAACGAGAAGATTACCGTTACAGCGACCAGCACGTACATCGACCCGACCGTCGCGATTGGCGAGCAGCAGTACAAGAGCGGCACGCTCAATGTCGGCATCGGCAAGGTGGCCGAATAAGGAGGATTAGAAATGGCGCATGAATTTCCCGAGCTTCCCGAGAACATCTACAAGTACGAGAATCAGTTCGACTACTCCGTATGGACTCCGAACACGGAAGTGACGTGCGCCACCGTTCCTTGGGATGCCAGCTACCGCGACATAGTCAGGTTCGAGAGCGAAGAGTTGCGCAAGCGCTACTTCGACGAAGTCCGCCAATACGGGTACAGCTTCACCATCGGCGGCATGACGTATCTTCGCTACGGCGAACCCGTGCGCGTCAACGCACCGTTCTCTATGGTCAACCAATGCAACTACCTAATCGTTCGCAATCCCGTGCAGCCCGTGCCTTCCACGGCATCGGGCTACGGGGTTCCCGAGCGGAAGCCCGACACGTTCTATTATTTCATCACGGACATCAAGTACATCGCGCCTAACACCACGCAGCTCAACGTGCAGCTCGACGTGTGGCAGACGTATTACGACCGCATATCTTTCGGCCTCTGCTACGTCAACAAGGGTCACATCGGCATCGCCAACGAGAACGCGACGCTTGACAACCTATCGGAGTACCTTCTCGAACCCGAGGGTTTGGATATAGGCGGGGAGTATGAAGTATGCGCCCAGGCGTTCGAATCGTTCCAGAAGGAAAAAGGGGACATTGTTGCCGTCATAATGTCTTCGGCAAAATTGGACGGTGATTTGGGGACTGTTTCCAAACCGTCGCTTGTCACATCCGAAGGAGCAGTGTCGAACGGCATACCGACGGGTTGCAGCTTATACGTGACAGAATCGCCGACGAACCTGTTTCACAAGCTATCGGACAAACCATGGATTTCACAATGCATCAATTCGATAACATACGTGCCTGAAAGATTCGTGTCATACGACAAGGAGCATTATATCGAGATAGGCGACGGGCTTGACAGAGAAATTCTTTATCCCCTGTCCAGCAAGGTTCTCGATACGCAGAAATTCGAGTTCCACAACGCGAGGACTGCGTTCTGGCTGCCTGAAAGATACCGCAACCTTAAGAAGTTCTTCACGTACCCGTACACATGCTATGAGCTTACGTATTCGTCAGGCGGCGAGATAATTCTCAAGCCCGAGTGCATCGGCGTGACGGACGATACGCTCACGCTCCGTGCGGAGAGCGTAGTTCTCCCTCCCGACACGCGCATATGCGTGTACCCCGATTCGTACAACGCCGGCGCAGGCGATACGGGTCTGGACGTGACGTACTATCCGCCGTTTCATCCGCCAGGAGCCATCACCCGCCGTCTTCCAGGCGGCGAAGGTCTGGACATGTGCCTGACGATTGCCAACTTTCCGCAGGTAGCTATCGTGAACAACATGTACCTGTACTATATGGCATCTACCAACAACTCTCGCGCGTACCAATTCGCGTCCGCCGATTGGAGCCAGCAGAAGGCCATGGCGGGGGCGCGGTTGGCATTCGACCAGTCCACGGCGGGAATGAACAACGCCCTTGCGAACCAGGAGATTGCAAACGCCGCGAACTGGAAGCTCAACGAGATTTCGCAGGACAAGAACCTATGGAACGGCTTGCAGACGGGCATATCGTCTGGCGTCGGGGCGATAGGCAGTTTTGCGAGCGGCGATATAGGCGGGGGCGTAGCGGGTCTGGCCAACACGGGTTTGGCGGTCGCGAACACGGCTCTCAACCATGACTGGATTAACATGACCACATCCGCACAGGTCGGCGCAGCCACCGCGACCACGCAGAACAACGTCGCGCTGCAAGGCTACAACAGGGATACGAATTACGACTATGCGGCGTTCGCGGCGAAGGGCGATTACGAGAACGCAATCGCGGGGATTCAGGCGAAGGTGCAGGATGCCAAGCTCACGCAGCCTACCACTGCGGGACAGAACGGCGGCGACATGTTCAACATCGCCAACGGGTTCTGCGGCATCTATCTCAAATGGAAGCGCATCAAGCCTGGCGCGATGCGCCAAATCGGCGATTTCTGGCTTCGGTACGGCTATTATGTCAACCGATGGGTTCGACCTCCGCAGGATTTGCGGTGCATGGAGAACTTCACGTATTGGAAGATGCAGCAGGTGCAGATTAACGCCACGATGCCCGAGACGTTCAAGCAGGCGATTCGCGGCATTCTGGAGAAGGGCGTCACGGTGTGGTCTTCTCCGTCCATGATAAACAACATCGAGCTGGACGATAACGAGCCGCTGGAAGGGGTGAGGTACTGATGGGCAGGAAGAAGGGCAGGAATATCTGGCAGTCCGCCGAGATGAACAACCTGCAATATCGCATGTACTACGAGTTGCTCGAACAGATGGCATGCGCTATCTATCGTTGGGAGAACCTTCCCGCAGAGATAGACCAGCGCTTTCTAGAGCTGACGCTTTTCAACAGGGGCATGAGCGTATTCTTCAGAGACGAGGAGTATGACGCGTTCTTCGCCACCATGGGCGCACCGTCGGGGCAGATTAACATGTACCAGAATCCGCTGTCGTATATCGCATACGGCGCGGACGGGTTCCATCGCAATCTCAAAGCCGCCGATTGCGTTCCGATTTGGAACAACTACCTCCGCCGTCCCGACATAAACGCAATGAAGATTTATGCCCGCCGCCTTGCGGACATAGACCGCACCATCGACGTGAACCTCATGACGCAGAAGATGCCCGTGTTCATCACGGTGCCGGAATCGCAGCGGCTCACCGTGCAGAACATGATTAAGCAGTACGCGGGCAACGAGCCTGTCATCGTGGGCGCGGACGGAATCTTCGACCCGTCGCAGATGAACTACCTGTCCCCCGGCGCGCCATTCATCGCGCCCGATTTGCTCAAGGCGAAGCAGACCGTGTGGAGCGAGGTCATGACGTACTTCGGCATCGAGAACACGAACGTGAGCAAGGCGGAGCGCGTGCAGAGCGCGGAGGTGGAGGCCAACAACGGGCAGATAGAAGCCAACCGCCTTATCAGGCTCAATTGCAGGCGCGAAGCATGCAAGGAGATTAACCGCAAATACGGCCTGGACGTGTGGTGCGACATGAACAAGGACGTGTCCACGGACAACATGAACACCCTTCTCATGGTCGATCCCGAGATTCAGAAGGAAGGGAGCGGAATGTGAGCGTGTACGAGGACGGAAGCTGCGAGCTTCCCTACCATCGCGGCGCGGTGTTCACGGTCGAGCTGGGTTCCCTCGTCGAGAACGGCTTCGATTTGGGTCTTGACGCGTACCCGATTTTCGACGAGGATTATAGGCAGGGTCTGAACGCCAAAATCATCGAGCACTATTGGTTCCGCGAGATTGGGTTCGAGACCCCGCAGATGTTCAAGCGCTTTCTCAACAGGCGGATGAACGAGATAATGCCGTTCTACAACCAGCTGTACGAAAGCGCGCTGCTCGAATTCGACCCCATGGCGAATCACCGCATGGACACATCGGGCGAATCGAGCGGGGAATCGCGGCAGACGAGGGATTACGAACGCACCGAGAACGCCGAGGGTTCGACCTCGAACAAGACCGAGAGCGATGCGCGGACGCTTGTGAGCGCCACCCCCCAGATGCAGCTGTCAGGCAGGGAGGATTACGCGACCAACATCACGGACTCCAAGAGCGAGACCAAGGCAAACAGCACCACGTCCACCGCGAGCGCGGCGAAGGATTCGACCACGTCGGGAGCCGACTCCACGGAACGGTACGTCACCAGGGTGAGCGGCCTGACGGGAATCACAGGGTCGCAGGCCTTGCAGCAGTTCCGCGACACGTTCCTCAACATCGACATGATGGTCATAGAGGATTTGAACGGGCTGTTCATGGGAATATACACGGACTATTGGAACGCGTTGTAAAGGAGGTAAGATGGGCGTATACTATCCGTACTTGGGAACGGGCGCGACGTGCAACCAGATTACGACCCCGTTGGTGTACGACGAATCGCTTTCCATCGCGCAGCAGATTGCCTGCATAATGGGGCGGATAAAGGAGATAGACACCGGTTTCGTGCATACGTCTCAATTCGCCGATTTTCTCGAATGGCTGAAGAAAGACCAGGACGCGCAGACCGCCGACATGCGCGAGTACACGGACGCGGAAGTGAAGGACGCGGTGAACGCGCTGCTCAAGCTCATAGAGGAGACGCAGAAGGGCATGATGCTGTGGAACGTCGTGCTGGGCAAGTTCTACGGAAACACGAACACTATGAGGGACATTTTCAACGACCTCACCGTGCACGCCATAGACGTCGATACGCTCGCCGAGCTTGACATGGACGTGGCGCAGCTGTCGGAATGCGGGCTGAACGTGCGCGGCCTGGCCGTCTTCAGCGGCTACCTGCTGGGAGAGAAGTTCCGACCGCTAGGCGTCGTGTACGAGGATAAAAAGCCGCTCGACGGCAGGATTACATGCCAGATTCTCGCCCAAGGCGAGGTCAAAGACGGGTACTTCGTGAAAGGAGACTAAAATGGGTCAGACTACCAACTACAACTTCCCGACTTACGAGGCGACCGATTCGCCCGACCTCACTAACCAATACAACGCAGCCGTCGCGTCGATCGACACGCACATCAAGTCCAACGAGACGGCGGCGGCGAATGCAAGCACCGCTGCGAGCAATGCGCAGGCCGCCGCGACCAGGGCGCAGGGGGAAGTGGACGCGCTCGAAACACGCGTCACGGCGCTCGAAGGGGCGACGGGCGATTTCAACCCGCTGGAGACGGACAAGACGCTGACCGTGCACCAGCTTGCAGGCGCGAAGGTGACGGCGAACGGCATCGTGTACTTCAAAGGAGAATAGGAATGGCGTCCGAATACACCCCTAACTACAACCTGGATTTGTACGTCTCCACGGACAAGCCCAACCTTCGCGACCAGTACAACGGCGCGATGGGCAAGATTGACAAGGCCTTGCTGGACGCGAACAACAAGGTGGTGGACTACGGCAACCAGGTCGCGAACCTCGGAGATAATGCTTTCGGCATTGCGCGAATGATAGCGACCGCGAATGTAGGGGATCATG
>ENA-OOWO01002129-OOWO01002129.1-human-gut-metagenome-genome-assembly--contig:-NODE-2129-length-11769-cov-3.369729_pt1 | contig 11769 bp, 11 predicted proteins | sample MGYA00241579_ERZ501327 | MGnify/ENA primary metagenome ERZ501327 (study PRJEB25962, sample SAMEA2042836) | human gut metagenome | biome: human gut; feature: human-associated habitat; material: faeces...
TAATACACTTGTCAGTAATAAAATTAATTTATTTCCCATACCCTAATCTTTTCATCATATTATCATTCTTTTTATATACAAATGAATCTACCCCTCGTTGCGAATGTCCAAATGGTAAACCTCTCAAATATAAAAGGACATGCCCAAATTCATGTGCGATTCCAACAGTACGATGATTTAGTGTTCCTTTTTTATTTATTATTATCTGGACATTATTGTTTGTCGACTTTTTGCCAGATGCAGCTTCGTTTCCTGAAACTAAAGTTTGTCCCAAGTTCCCTTCAATGACCTTACCCGTTAATTGTCCACTAGCAACCAACAGACTTTCAAATGCAGCCCCATACTGACTAGTATTATAATCTTCTGGAGCTATAAAACTTTCACTTATAATTTGTCCATTCATAATAAAAGTATTTTTATCGGACACAGATAACTCAACCATCTTTTCATTCGTCGCAATCTCATACAAATCTTGCAAAAAGAAGTCCGATGTAACTTTAGCGTGAGCTTCTATAGAAGTAGGATCAAGCACTCCATTATTAAACTTCATTTTTAGATTCGTACCATCTTCTAATCCATTATAAATCGCCAACATTGCTTCTGCGACACTAGTCTTATTAAGAAGTAAACTATCTCCATTCACATCAATATTATTCACCGGATTATTTGCGCCATATTGATAAGGTGATAAAGAAACATACTTCTCTGAAAATCTATCAGTTTTCATAAATCTCCCTAATGCAGCATCATACATCCTCGCTCCATAATCATACCAGTCCAACCCACCTTTACGATCCAACTCCTTGCCATTATACTTATAAGGCTGAGCATCTCCGGTAGAAGAAAACACACCTCCAAACGGATAATAATGATTCACTTCCTCAACCGTTCCCTCCTCATCTACAACCACACGATTATTACCCTGATGATCTTTCAAATAATAATGATACTTACCGTCAGTAAGGGACACATAACCGACTTCTGTCAATAGAATCTGAGGTACTCCATTTTCATAGACCACATTGCCGCAGTAATCCGTTGTAACACTGTCTCCTTCCAGAACGTGCACGGTACGGAGTTTCCTGCCCGCAGCATCATAAAGATAAGATATACTGTTACCATTCGCAAACATTACACGACTAGGCAAATTTAAACAATTATACTGAATAGCAGTTATATTTTTGTTTAAATCTTTAGTCAGGTTGCCGTTTTCATCATATTCATACTCTGTTGGCAAATCAATGCCGTCCTTGAACTCGAAGCCGTTATTGAAGGCAGAAGTGCCTGAACGGTCTGCCACCTTCTTTAACCGGTTACCGGCATAACTCAAAGAAAGATCATCAATCACATCATAACCCGTCGCTGAAGTCTGCCCGTAGCGCTTCAGACCCAAGATATTACCCATTTTATCATAGCCCGTCACCTGCTCATTAAAACGGTTGGTATTTACAGAAAGGCTCGGCCCTTCACCATATTCCGCATCAGTCAGGCGACCCAGACGATCATAACTGAATTTATACCCGCGGGGAGTGGCCCCGGCTCCACTTTTCCAAGTCATACTGCTGATATTACCATTATAACAAGGGACTCCCAAACCGTCGGTATAATGCAAAGACTGGCTAAACTTACCGCCTTCAATACCGGTCAGCCAGTTACGGATATTGTAGGCATAGTCTGTTGCATAAATACCGTTATCCAGTTTGTCTGTCTGCAATCGGCCCAACTCGTCGTAAGTGTGTTCCAAAAGCAAGACGGAAGGATTGTTATCGTATTGGTGGCTCACTCGTGTCAGGCGTGACGAATGGTCATAAGTATAGGTATAACGTTCCGTCAATGAATACCCGGAACTATCCGTATGGGTGTGAAGGACGGACAGAGGACGTCCTTGAAAGGAGTACTCAGTGGCGTATGTATCCATGCCTCCATTGACACGGCTTGACAGGCTTTTCACTATCCGCTTGTTGATGTCATAATAGTCCGCAGAATAAATGAATCCCGAAGAGCCATGCGTACAAAGTATGCTACCCGTAAGATTACCGGTCGCACTCACAGTTCCTTCCGGAAAATTATATGCAGAAAAGCCATTTCGTGTTCTAAAATCATACGTATCATAGTAGTTCACCACATATACACAAGGATCAACCAGATCAAAAGAACTCTGATAACCACTGTACGCCAGGCCGGTGTCGCCTTCCATAAGAGTACCTAAAACAACTGTCTCACCGGCAGTCCGAACATGTTTATCGCTATTGCTACATTCGCCCTCCACAACGACACGCCCATAGACATCATAAACAAAGAATGACCAAAGAGAATCATTACGCTGACAGCCATCCTGAGAGAAAACCAAACGGTGTGCCGCGTCATAAACCAGGTAAGAAGGGGCGCAACCGGGAAGCTTCTTATAAACAAGACGATCCAGATAGTCATAACGATATATGTAAGCATAAAGATCCAGATCCGGATGATCCTGGTAACCCGGAGGAAGCACAAACACCAGATTGCCATACTCATCGTAGACAAAATAAGTATCAAAAAATGTATCACCATCCAGAATGCGTGAAAGGACCAACTGATTTTCACTATTATAAAATTCCCAATGCATGTTGCCATCTTCGTCCTCGCTGCGTATGCCGCGAAGGCTACCGTCTGCATAGGGACTATCGCTCTCTACCAGCTCGCCGCCGGCGGATACCAGATAACGCTTGCAACGTTGGACGGGTATACTCTCAAGATTACAGCTATATTTTTTGGATACGGCTTTACCGGTCCATTCATCACCAACACCAAACTCTTTTAACAGCAAATTACGGTGGGAAGCCTCATACGCGAAACGCGAACAGACGTTGCTGTGCACATAATACTCCTGTGCCGACTTTAATATTTGCTTATAAACCCCTGCGGACAACATAGGAACCGGAAGGGTACTTCACCTTTTAAACTTTCTTCCGATAATTTCGTCTATTTCTCCATCCCAAAAAACAGTATGTTCCACACTATCTATACGGTAATAATAAGAATTAAGATAAAGAGGGTAAACCTTAAATTTCTTATTCCAAATATACCTTTTCTCGCTTTGGGGTACAGTATGCGTCGGAAGGTAATATACGGAATCATAAACCATTTGATGTATTTTCTCCGGATATTTCTTCCGAGGAACATTCTTAAATACAATAGGATTCTTTTCTGTGGATAAGTCTAAGACAATGTCGGTATGGGGAGTTATTTCATACATTCCAGGAGATACTTCAGCAGCACCTTCAGGCCTGCGGGCTTGAGGTGGATATCCCCGCTCTGGTAGTAATCGACATTGCCGTAGCCGTTGGCGTCCTTCAGTGCCTCAGCAGAGTTGAGGAACTTGACGCCCAGCTGCTCGCACATGGTCAGCAGCGCCATGTTGAAATCATCAATGCGGGTCTGATCCATATTGGGGTAGTTGGAGTGGTTGGACGGGACCGGCGGCACCGTGTTGACGATGATATCGGTATAGGGATAGCTGGCCTGAATGGCCTGCACCAGCGCGGTGTAGTTGCTGATAAAGTCCTCGGTATTCATGCCGTTGTCGTTGGTGCCCAGCATAATGACCACCCGGCGGGGCTTCATTTTGGCCACCGCCTGCGCGATGGTGTAGCGGTTATCGTCCCGCTTAAAGGTAACGATGCCCTCATGCAGGGCGGCACTGGTGCCAATGCCTTCCTTGGCGCAGAACTGCTGCAGCGAGATCAAACCATTTGCGTACAGGCGTACCGTGTTGGAATCGCCGATAAAAAGGGTCTGCTCCTGATAGGCGTCACCAGCATCAGCAGTCCCAGTGAGCAGTGCGCTGGAAGTCTCGTTGATCTGGTAGTGGTCGGAGATATCCTCCTCCCCTTCCGGGGCGGGCGCAGGGGTAATAATGGAAGAATCCCCCGGCTGCTCCGTCGGGTTCTTGCCCCGCTTGAGCATAGTAAGGGTGATGCCGATGGTCAGCAGCGCCGCCAGTGCGCACACGATGCACACCAGCACCGCCTGCTTCTGCATCGGGGTCAGCGTCTTGTTCTCCTGTTGATTATTGCTTCTCATATTCTATCCATTCTCCTTCCGAAGGAATGAAACTTCCTGTCATACCCGGGCTGCCAGCAGCCGGTCGGTAAGGTCGGCGCAGCTTTCGGCCAGCAGCACCGGATGGAAAGCTTCCAGCTCTTCCCGGCTGCCGTAGCCGTACAGCACACCGGCAGCATCCAGACCACAGTCGGCAGCGCCCCGCATATCATCGTTGCGGTCGCCCACCATCAGCACCCGCTTGCCCTGCAAGGCGGGCTGGCTGAGCACATAACGCACGACCTCGGTCTTGGTGTCCCGGCTCTCGTCCATGGAGGCACCGCCGATAAAATCAAAATACTGCGCCAGACCCTGCTCCTCCAAAATAGGGGTGACCACCTTGGTGGGCTTGGAGGTGGCGGTGCACAAAATAAAACCAGCCTGCTTCAGGGTTTGCAGCATCTGCGGAACACCCGGGAACACGGCACACTCGTGGCTGCCCTTCACCGCGTAGCTCGTGCGGTAAAGGTCGGTGGCCTTTTCGATCAGCGCCGGGTCGGTGAAGTGCTCACCGAAGCTTTTGCGCAGCGGCGGGCCCAGATACCGGCGCAGGTTTACGCCGGATACATCCACACCCATGGTGCAGAAAACCTCTTGCAATGTATGAATGATACCGGGAGCCGAATCGATCAGCGTCCCGTCCACATCAAATAGGATCGCATCATAATGCAGCAATGTTATATTCCTCGCTTTCATGGTGATACATCCAATAGTATAGCACAGATTTGATACATCAGCAATTCCAACAAAAGATTTTTCTGTCTCTTATGCAGGATTTTCATAAAAAGGGAGGCTGCTGCACCCTGTTTTGTGCAGCAGCCTCCCTTGCGGCAGAACGATTCAGAGCAATGTCGGGCAGCCTGTGGGCTGCCCGACATTGCATTTTCACAGGTTAGATTGCAGTAAAGATCGTCCCACGCAAAAACATTACTGCGCAGGTGATGGGCAGCCGCTGTCCCCCGGGACATACAGGTTGTTGGAAACGAACTCCAGCTTATCCTTGAGCACCAGTTCAAGGTTTGCGACGGCGTGCACCATATTGGTGGCGGAGTCGTTCACCTCCAGCAGCTTGCAAAGATCCAGGCCATCCAGATCCATGGCCTTCTGCATCTTCCGGCTTTCGGCACACAAAATGTGGCTGAGCGCCGTTTCCTGCAAGGCAATGCTTTCCATCAGGTCCACAACAGCCTGATCCAAGCTGACCTTGGGCATCTCCGGGCACTGAGAACGGGCACAGGGGGTATCGATCATCATAGGGCAAAACCTTCCTTTCCGGTCGTGTGCCCTATCCTATGCTACGGCGGGTGCGGCTGTTACTGCTTTTCAGCCTGCGCGCGCACCTTCTCAATGGTGTCGCGGTAGCCGCCGGAGCCGTACTGGATGCAGCGGTTGATGCGGCTGATGGTGGCAGTGCTGATCTCCACCGCCTTGACGATCTGCTCATAGGTGGCACCGTCCAGCAGCAGCTTTGCGGCCTGCAGGCGCTGCGCCATATCCGAGATCTCCTTTACAGTGCATAGATCCTCAAAAAAGGCGTAGCACTCTTCCCGGCTCTCCAGACTGAGGATAGCGTCAAACAGTGCATCCGTCGTCTCGTTTCTTCTGGAATTTTTTTCAGCCATTGTTTTTCTCCTTATTATAACAGCGGCGGCAGCAGGCAAAGCAGACAGTGCTGCCGCGCGGAATATTCTGCACGCTATTACTTTAGCACTTCAAAGTGCGAAAGTCAAGACCTGTGGGTGAATGGTTTTCAATTAAGAGCGTATTCAGTTTTATTCTCTTCACACATGAAAGAAAATCATCTAAAAATTATTCCCAGAAAATGGCTTGAATTGGCGTATCCTCTGAACTTGTTACAGAAATATTGACAATTGATGAAAACGGGAATAAAGTAGGACACAATCATTCAGCAAATGCAAGGAACAGGACATGATCTTCTGCATCACCCTCTTTCAGCGAGCCGCTTCTCGGGTGAAAAAGCGGCAGTCAGGAGCAGAGGACCCTCGCCTGCGAGCAGCCTGTGTGAACCGGGTTTTGCGCCCCCAAGTAGCATGGTGCCGTCCAGCCCACGTTATCGGGCAGCATGGTCAGTGTACCATGCGTGGGAGAGTGGCTGTTTTAACACAGCAAGCGAAGTGGTACCGCGGAGTAATGCCCCTGCCCTGGCAGGCGGGAGCAGAAGCCTTCGTCTTCGGAGTGTGGCCGGAAAGCCCGGTCATGTGCTGAGGACGAAGGTTTTTTACGCTCCGGGGAAGCACTTTGCCGGACGGTAGCCTATCGTTCCGAACCTGTTGCGGAGTGAAAAAAGGAAAGAGGTAGAAAACTATGAATACGCTGGTCATCGTATTGATCGCAGCGGTGTGCCTGTTTGGCGCTTATGTGCTTTACGGCCGCTGGCTGGCTAACAAATGGGGCATCGACCCTGCTGCCAAGACCCCGGCAGTCGTCCACGAAGATGGCCGGGACTATGTGCCCACCAACGGCTGGACGGTGTTTGCCCACCAGTTCAGCTCCATTGCCGGTGCAGGCCCTGTTACCGGTGCCATTCAGGCCGCTGCTTTCGGCTGGCTGCCGGTGCTGCTGTGGGTGCTGCTGGGCGGCATCTTCTTTGGCGCCGTTACCGACTTTGGCGCTTTGTATGCTTCCGTTAAGAACGACGGCAAGAGCATGGGTATGCTGATTGAAAAGTACATCGGCAAGACCGGCCGCAAGCTGTTCCTGCTGTTCTGCTGGCTGTTCTGCGGCATCGTGATTGCCGCTTTTGCGGACATGGTTGCCGGCACCTTCAATGCCTTCGGCGCAGACGGCGCAATGGTTGAAGCTGCCAAGACCAACGGCGCTGCCGGTATGGTGTCCATCATGTTCATGGTGTTCGCCGTTATCTTTGGCCTGCTGCAGAAAAAGTTCAGCTTCTCCGGCTGGAAGGAAAGCGTTATCAGCATCGTGTTCATCGTGCTGTCCTTTGTCATCGGCGCAAACCTGCCCCTGATCCTGGGTAAGGCCGCTTGGAGCTACATCACCTTTGTGTATATCTTCTTTGCTGCTGTGCTGCCCATGTGGCTGCTCAAGCAGCCCCGTGACCACATGACCACCTTTATGTTCGTGGCCATGATCGTGGGCGCTGTGGTTGGCCTGCTGGTTGCACACCCCACCATGAACCTGCCCGTGTTCACTGGCTTTACCAACGAAAAGCTGGGCACCATGTTCCCCATCCTGTTCGTCACCGTGGCTTGCGGTGCAGTTTCCGGCTTCCACAGCCTTGTTTCCTCCGGTACTTCCTCCAAGACCGTTGAAAACGAGAAGGATATGCTGAAGGTCGGCTACGGTGCCATGATCCTTGAAAGCCTGTTGGCTGTTCTGGCTCTGTGTGTTGCCGGTGCTGCCGCAGCTGCCGACGGCACCCCTGCTGCCGGTACTCCGTTCCAGATCTTCAGCCGCGGCGTTGCCGGTTTCTTTGAGATGTTCGGCGTGCCCGCTTACGCCGCTACCGTGTTCATGACCATGTGTGTTTCCGCACTGGCACTGACCAGTCTGGATGCCGTGGCCCGCATTGGCCGCATGAGCTTCCAGGAGCTGTTCAGCGTGGACGACATGGAGCACGCTGAGGGCTGGCGCAAGCTGTTCTGCAACGTGTACTTCTCCACCTTCATCACGCTGGTGTTCGGCTTTATCCTGACCAAGATCGGCTACGCCAACATCTGGCCGCTGTTCGGTTCTGCCAACCAGCTGCTGAGCGCACTGGTGCTGGCTACCCTGTGCGTATTCCTGAAGGTGACCGGCCGCAGCAACAAGATGCTGTTCCCCCCGCTGATCATCATGCTGTGCGTCACCTTCACCGCTCTGGTGCAGCGCCTGATTGCCATGGTCAAGGCCATCAGCACCGCCGCTTCTGTCAGCATTCCTGCGGGCGAGACCACTTGGGGTGCCGTGTTCATTGCCAATGGCCTGCAGCTGATCCTGGCTGTTCTGCTGATCGTTCTGGGTCTGAACATTGTGTTCCACTCCTTCTCTGCTTACAAAAAGGCTGAGCACAACAGCGAGGCCAAAATCTGAGGTTTTCACGGTTTGACCGTAAAACGATAAAAATCTCCCACTGACGACATCGAACCCCGTCAGCGGGAGATTTTATTTTGTCCTTTTCAGGTCACAGCATCTTCACCATGATGATCTCATCCCGGTAGGTGCCGTCTTTCAGTTTAAAGGCCCGGGGCTGGATGCCATAGCGCTCAAACCCAAACTTCTCATAGAGATGGATGGCACGGGCGTTATCGCTGTACACCCCCAGTTCCAGCTGTTCGAAGCCGTTGGCGCGGGTCTGGTCAATGGCCAGCTGCATCAGATAACTGCCCAGACCGCAGCCCCAGTAATCTTTCCGTACGGAGATGCCTACTACGGCACGATGGCGGTATTTGATATGCGGCCGCACCTGTGCAACACCAAACTCCCCCACCAGCTTTTCTCCGGCAAAAGCGCCCACCTCAAAGTTCACAGGGCTTTCCACGAAGCCTGCGAGCCAGTTCCGCATCGCTTCCAGACTCGCTCCTTCCTCCGGGTATCGGGCCATAAAATGTGTTTCGCTGTAGATTGCATTGCGGAATGCACTCAATGCCTCCGCATCATCGGCGCATAAGCTGCGCACCGTCAGCACTTCCCCGTTGGGCAGTGTGAACATTCTGGGTTCGATCTTCATGTTTCTCTCTCCTCTTCTTTCAGATATGTGCTCGCTCCCATTCCTGCAGAACAGCCAATTGCAGCTCGGTATGGAACCAGTGCTCTCCTTCTTCCATGATAGTCAGATGCGCACCTGTCCGTTGTTTGAACTGCTCAAGCACTGCCCTGGAAGTCAGGTTATCCTTTGCGCCATAGAGCACCTGCGTGGGCACTTTCCAGCGGTAGGGATGCTCCCTCACCCAGCAGAGATACTGCCACGACAACGTCTCATCGAAATCCGTGGAAATTTCCCCTACTTCTTTCAACTGGGCCTCACTCACATTTGCCCACTGCATCATATTGGTGATAAGATCCTCCATATCTACCACTGGTGAGAGCAAGAGAGCACTCCGTAAAGGCTTTGCCTGTAAGGCCAACATGGAAAACCAGGCTCCAATACTTGTAGCCCGCAGCGAAACAATCTTCCAACGCTCTGCAGCATAGGAATAGACCGCTTCCAACTCTGGAACCGCCACCCACGGCAGCAGCTTCTCGGAGCTGCCCCCGCGCTCTCCCTGTTCGGGCAAATCAACAGCAAGAACCTGATATCCTGCTGGGCAGGCAAGTTCTGCAAACGGCAGGGCTTCTTCTTTGCATCCCATTTTGCCATGGACATAGAGATATACTTTTCGGCTTTCTTCCCCGTACAGCAAAGCAGGAATACCGCTGATCTCAAGTTTCTGTGTTTTCATCGTAACATCTCCTGTCAGATGCCGCCTTCCTTTTTTCGGTACAGCGGCTGGTCGAGATTCTTCACTTCCAGCTTTCTCTTCATTGTAATTGTTCCTATGATAACACACTTCCCGTTCAAACACAAACAAAAAGAGCTGTGACACCCTGTTACAGGTACCACAGCTCTTAAATTCATTCAGTCAGACTGAATTACTTCACCATGCTTGCAACTTCAGATGCGAAGTCGTCAGCACGCTTCTCCAGACCCTCGCCCTTGACAAAGCGGGCGAACTTGACGATCTTGATCTCGCCGCCCAGGTCCTTAGCGACCTTAGCGGTGTACTGAGCAACGGTCAGGTCGCCGTTCTTGACGAACTCCTGATCGACCAGGCAGTTCTCCTTGAAGAACTTCTTGATCTTGCCCTCGATCATCTTCTCCTTCACAGCCTCAGGCTTGTTAGCGGTCTTGGGATCCTGAGCCATCTGAGCCAGCATGATCTCCTTCTCCTTAGCCACGACCTCGGCGGGGACAGAAGCCTCGTCAACATAGCCGGGGTTAGCAGCAGCGACCTGCATGGCGATGTCCTTGCCATAAGCAACGAACTCGTCCTTAGCATCGATGTCGTTGGTGGTCTCGAAGTTGACCAGAATGCCGTGGGTGCCGCCACCGTGGACATATGCAGAGCAGACGCCCTCGTAACGGGTGAAGCGGCGAACCTTGATGTTCTCCTTGATGACCAGGATCAGGTTCTTCAGAGCTTCGTCAACAGTCTCGCCAGCCTCGGTCTTGCAAGCCATCAGTGCCTCGACATCAGCGGGGTTCTGCTTCATGATGACCTTGGTGGCCTCCTTGACGAAGTCGACGAACTTGTCGTTCTTGGCAACGAAGTCGGTCTCAGCGTTGACCTCGATGACAACACCGACCTTGCAAGCGGGGCAGTAGTCAGCGTAGACCATACCCTCGGCAGCAACGCGGCTTGCCTTCTTGGCGGCGGTAGCCAGACCACGCTCGCGCAGGATCTCGATTGCCTTCTCGAAGTTGCCGTCAGCCTCGGTCAGAGCCTTCTTGCACTCCATCATGCCGCAGTCGGTCTGCTTGCGCAGTTCCATAACGTCCTTTGCAGAAATAGCCATTTTTGTTTTCTCCCTTACACGTTATTTGATTGGTTGCGGAATGGGAAATCAGGCGTTTGCTGCGTCCTCGGCGGGAGCGGCCTCCTGGTTGCCCTGCTTGCCTTCCAGCACAGCGTCAGCCATAGCGCCAGCGATCAGCTTGACAGCGCGGATAGCGTCGTCGTTGCCGGGGATCACATAGTCGATCTCATCGGGGTTGCAGTTGGTATCAACGATAGCAACGATGGGGATGTTCAGCTTGCGGGCCTCAGCAACAGCGATGCGCTCCTTGTGAGGATCGACGATGAACATAGCCTTCGGCAGGGTCTTCATGTTCTTGACGCCGCCCAGGTACTTGTCCAGCTTCTCCATCTCCAGCTCCAGCTTAGCTACTTCCTTCTTGGGCAGCAGCTCGAAGGTGCCGTTCTCCTTCATCTTAGCCAGCTGATCCATACGGTCGATACGCTTACGGATGGTGCGGAAGTTGGTCATCATGCCGCCCAGCCAACGAGCGTTGACGTAGTGCATGCCGCAGCGCAGAGCCTCGTCACGGATGGACTCCTGAGCCTGCTTCTTGGTGCCGACGAACAGCACGTTGCCACCCTTGGCGACGTTCTTGACGAAGGTGTAGGCCTGGTCGGCGTCGAGGATGGTCTGCTTGAGGTCGAGGATGTAGATGCCGTTGCGCTCACCGAAGATGAACGGCTTCATCTTGGGGTTCCAGCGACGGGTCTGATGACCAAAGTGGCAGCCGGCCTCGAGAAGGGTGCGGACATTAATCTTGGTAGCCATGTTTTACCTCCTGGTTTGCCTCCGCACGGGGTCGACCTTATCTGCCACTCGGCCCTGAGCTACCTAGGGACGAGCACCGCGGCAGGCAAGTAGCCGTGCGTGTGAAATGAATAGAGCTGTGCCAAGCACAACCTGCAAAATAATAACAGGCAGAGGGGAATACGCAAGGGTCGATTCCGATAAAATGATCGGCCCGACACGAATCAGACACGTATCACGCTCGCGGATGGGCTTGATGTATCGCCGTGCGAAGGCGTTCGGGCGACACATGTGTGTAAATCTGCGTCGTGGAAAGCGAGCTATGGCCCAAGAGCTCCTGGACACTTCGTAGATCCGCTCCCCCCTCTAATAGCTCCGTCGCATAAGTGTGGCGCATGGTGTGCGGTGTAATGCCGGCGGGAA
>ENA-OOWO01002133-OOWO01002133.1-human-gut-metagenome-genome-assembly--contig:-NODE-2133-length-11754-cov-3.045816_pt1 | contig 11754 bp, 7 predicted proteins | sample MGYA00241579_ERZ501327 | MGnify/ENA primary metagenome ERZ501327 (study PRJEB25962, sample SAMEA2042836) | human gut metagenome | biome: human gut; feature: human-associated habitat; material: faeces...
ATAACGAAGTAGCAGATGAAGATATGGGAATGCTTCCAATCTACATCGGAGTTGATGGAGAAGAGAACCAGGGACTTTGTACAGGATCTGAGAACTACTGGTGTGTGAATAAAAATGCTTCAGAAGAAGACATTCAGGCAACTCTGGATTTCCTGCAGTGGGTTGTGGAAAGTGATGAGGGACGCGATATGCTTGCAAATACGATGGGATTTGTGACACCGTTCACCACATTTGAAGACTATCTGCCGTCAAATCCTCTGGTGCAGGCAAATGAGGAAGAGAATCTTCTGGAACTTTATGATCCGGACAGTCTGGACTTGACTGCAACCCTGGAGCCTTATGAGGCAGACGGTGATGAGTCGGATTACAATCAGACTTATCAGGATATGGGTGATATCCTGACAGAGTGTTATTCCGGCGAAACAGAAGCGGGTGAGACTTTTATTTATGCAGCTAATGAGGATGGAACTTTCTGCTCAGTACTTGTGATCGATCAGGATGATAACTATGTAAGCTTTGTTGGCGAAGGTACTTTTGATGAAGAGAATGGTACTGTGACGATTACTGATGAAGTTTCTGAGATGGCACTTACTTTTGGCGTGGCAGTGAATGATGATGATACACTGACACTGGATATGGGTGATCTTGGAAGTGCCACTGTACAGGAAGCTACGCTGGCAGTTGCCGTTCAGGGACTGAAGTATGCAGTTGAGAATGGAACTGAGATGAACTAAGCAATTCTTTTTCAGGAACAAAAATATGTGATTTTGAGGATACTCCTCTTCGGATAGATTTATTCGGAGGGGAGTGTTTTTTCTGTGCCGGGGGTTTTAGAATGGCTGGGAAGATGGTATAATGAGGAGCGAATTCTATAGTTTTTGTGGAAGTGTTACAGATGAGCAGAAACAGACAGGAAGCGAAAATTACGAGAGAGGTTTGAATTTATGAATATTTTGAATATAGAGCATGTTTCCAAGGTGTTTGGTGAGAAGGTGGTGCTGGATGATGTTTCCTACGGGGTGCATCAGGGAGATAAGATTGGGATCATCGGGATTAATGGGACCGGGAAGTCTACGATTCTGAAGATCATCGGCGGTCTGGAGGAGCCGGATGAGGGACAGGTGATCACTCAAAATGGCCTGAGAATCACGTATCTTCCGCAGATGCCGGAGTTTCCGCAGGGAGCTTCTGTCTTGGATTATGTGGCAGAAGGAAAGTGGCAGAAGGACTGGAGTACTGAGAGCGAGGCAAGGAATGTTCTGAATAAGCTGGGAATTACAGACCATGAGGAGAAGATCGATCATTTATCCGGGGGACAGAAGAAAAGGGTGGCACTGGCAAGGACTCTGGTGAATCCCTGTGATGTGCTGCTTCTGGACGAGCCTACCAACCATCTGGATAATGAGATGGTGACCTGGCTGGAGGACTTTCTGAGAAGTTTTAAGGGCGTTGTGATTATGGTTACTCATGACAGATATTTCCTCGACAGGGTTACTAATAAGATTCTGGAGATTTCCCATGGCGGCCTTTATGCTTATGAGGCTAATTACTCGAAGTTTCTGGAACTGAAGGCAGAGCGTGAGGAGATGGAGCTTGCCAGTGAGAGGAAGAGACAGAGCGTACTCCGCATGGAACTGGAGTGGGCAAAGCGTGGATGCAGAGCCAGAAGTACCAAGCAGCGGGCACGTCTGGAACGCCTGGAGGCACTGAAGAACGGAAAGGCTCCGGTGCGTGATGCGAATGTGGAGCTGGATTCTGTTGAGACACGTATGGGAAAGAAGACAATCGAACTTCACCATATCAGCAAGAGTTTTGGTGAGAAGAAGATCCTGGATGATTTTAATTATATTGTGCTGCGCAATCAGCGTCTTGGGATTATTGGTCCTAATGGGTGCGGAAAGTCAACACTCATCAAGATTATTGATGGGATGATACAGCCGGATGCAGGAGAAGTGGAAATTGGAGAAACCATCCGCATAGGGTATTTTGCACAGGAAGTGCCGGATATGGATACCAATCAGCGTGTGATCGATTATATCCGCGACGTGGCAGAGTATATTCCGACCAGGGACGGGAAGATTTCCGCAACAATGATGCTGGAGAGGTTTCTCTTTGATTCTGCCATGCAGTATGCACCCATTGCCAAATTGTCAGGTGGTGAGAAGAGGCGTCTGTATCTGCTGAAGGTTCTGATGGAGGCGCCGAATGTGCTTCTTCTGGATGAGCCAAGTAATGATCTGGATATTCCTACACTGACCATTCTGGAGGATTATCTGGATTCTTTTGCAGGGATTGTGATCGCAGTGTCTCATGACAGGTATTTTCTGGATAATATTGTGGACAGGATTTTTGCTTTTGAGGGGAATGGACATCTGACCCAGTATGAGGGCGGATATACGGATTATACAGAGGCGCTGGCGAGAAAAGGCGGGGCAGTATCTGAAGGACAGAGCACTGCAGTTGGTGCGGAAAAGAAGAAGTCGGCTCAGGCAGACTGGAAGCAGAATCGTCCCCAGAAGCTGAAATTTACCTATAAAGAGCAGAGGGAATTTGAAACTATCGATGATGATATTGCAGCGCTGGAGGAACTGCTGGAGAAGCTGGATAAGGATATGGAGGCCAATGCCACCAATTCTGTGAAGCTTCGTGAGATCATGGAGCAGAAGGAGAAGGCACAGGCAGATCTGGATGAGAAGATGGACAGGTGGGTTTATCTGAATGATCTGGCGGAGCGAATCGAGGCACAAAAAAGTGAAAAATGATTTTTTTCAGATGCTATTGACTTTGCAGAGGGTTCTTTAGTATGATACAGATTATGGAAGATTGCAGGAGCTGCTTTGCAGCGGGGCAATTTGCGGATGCCGGGTCAGTAACAGAAAATATCTTTTGATTCTGACATCTGTGAGTGAACAGTAAGTGAACAGGAGATATAAAAATATGGCAGAACAGGTCAGAGTTGTAGTGGACGCAATGGGCGGGGATAATGCCCCGGCAGAACCTGTCAGAGCTGCAGTGGAAGCTGTAACAGAGAGACAGGACATAAAAGTAATTCTTACAGGAAAACAGGAAGTGATAGATAAGGAACTGGCGAAATATTCCGGATATCCGAAGAACCAGATCCAGGTTGTCAATGCATCCCAGGTGATCGAGACAGCAGAACCCCCTGTTTTTGCGATCCGTAAGAAAAAAGATTCATCAATCGTAGTAGGTTTGAATATGGTTAAGAAACAGGAGGCAGATGCCTTTGTTTCATCAGGAAGTACAGGAGCTGTTCTTGTTGGCGGACAGGTACTGGTAGGCAGAAGTAAAGGTGTGGAGAGGCCGCCTCTTGCACCGTTGATCCCTACCACGAAGGGTGTTTCCCTTCTGATCGACTGTGGTGCCAATGTGGATGCACGTCCATCGCATCTGGTGCAGTTTGCGAAGATGGGCTCTATTTATATGGAGAACGTAGTTGGTATTAAAAATCCAAAAGTTGCCATTGTAAATAACGGGGCGGAAGAGGAGAAGGGAAATGCACTTGTAAAAGAAACTTTCCCCCTTCTGAAAGAATGCAAAAGCATTAATTTCATCGGAAGTATAGAAGCCAGAGATATCCCGGCAGGATATGCGGATGTGGTCGTATGCGAAGCATTTGTGGGAAATGTGATCCTTAAATTATATGAGGGAGTTGGTTCTGCCCTGGTCCAGAAGATCAAAGAAGGAATGATGACCAGCACAAGAAGTAAGATCGGTGCACTTCTGGTAAAGCCTGCACTGAAAGAAACTCTGAAATCCTTTGATGCAACGGAATATGGCGGAGCACCGCTTCTGGGGCTTAAAGGACTTGTGGTAAAGACGCATGGAAGTGCCAAAGCCATTGAGATCAAACATGGTATTTTCCAGTGTGTACAGTTTAAACAGGAGAAGATTAACGAGAAGATCGCAGAGCGTATCCTGGAGGATCAGGAAGTACTGAAGTCCGGAGCAGAATAGAGCAGGACAGGAACAGAAACAGGAAGGAGGGTTGAAGATGGAACTGGAGAAAATAAAAGCTATCATAGCAGAGGTTCTGAATATTGATGCAGATTCGATCACAGAAGACACTACATTTGTAGATGATCTTGGTGCAGACTCTCTTGATATTTTTCAGATTATTATGGGGATTGAAGAGGAGTATGACATTGAGCTGGATAATGAATCTGTCGAACAGATTCAGACAGTCGGTGATGCTGTTGAAGCAATTCGAACAATTAAATAAAAATGTAACTGTTCGGCAGTCTGAAATTTGACAGGAGCATAATACAGGCGCACTGAGCAGTTGCAAAAAATGATGCCGCAGGGTTGTCAGATGACAGCCCTGCGCATATGGAGAGGGTTAGAGGAATGAATAGAAAGACAGAAGAATTAGAAGAAATCATAGGATATCATTTTAAAAATAAACATTATCTTACACAGGCACTGACTCACAGTTCCTATGCAAATGAGAAGAAGCTGGGGAAGCTGGGCAGCAATGAGAGACTAGAGTTTCTTGGAGATGCTGTGCTGGAGCTGATCAGCAGTGATTATCTGTATGCAAGATTTACCCAGATACCGGAGGGAGAGCTGACAAAGAAGAGAGCCAGCCTGGTGTGTGAGCCAAGCCTTGCCTATTGTGCAAGAGAATTCGGACTGCCACAGTTTCTGTTGCTTGGAAAGGGCGAGGATATGACAGGCGGAAGAAACAGGGATTCTATCGTCTCTGATGCAACAGAGGCTTTACTGGGAGCTATCTATCTGGATGGTGGTTTTGCTAATGCAAAGGAGTTTGTGCTGAATTTTATCCTGAATGATATTGAACATAAACAGCTCTTTTATGATAGCAAGACCATCCTGCAGGAAATCGTGCAGGAAAACGGAACACAGCCGGTGGAATATATTCTGACAAAAGAAGAAGGCCCGGATCATAACAAAAACTTTACTGTGGAGGCAAGAGTAAACGGAAAAGTGATGGGACAGGGAAGCGGTCATACAAAGAAAGCAGCAGAACAGGCCGCAGCATACCAGGCGATTCGTGTACTCAGAAAATAAACAGGAGAATTATGTATTTAAAGAATATAGAGGTACAGGGATTTAAGTCTTTCGCCCAGAAGATCAATTTTGAATTTCATAACGGGATCACCGGTATTGTAGGTCCGAACGGAAGTGGAAAGAGCAATGTCGGTGATGCGGTGAGATGGGTGCTGGGTGAACAGAGTGCCAGATCTCTGCGAGGAGGAAATATGCAGGATGTTATTTTCTCCGGTACAGAGACAAGAAAACCCCTGGGTTATGCATCGGTGGCGATCACACTGGATAATTCAGACCATAAGCTTCCGGTTGATTTTAACGAGGTTACGGTTACCAGAAGGCTTTACCGTTCAGGAGAGAGTGAATATAAGATCAACGGAAGTGCCTGCAGACTGAAAGATATCAATGAGATGTTTTATGATACAGGTATCGGTAAAGAAGGATATTCCATTATCGGACAGGGACAGATCGACAGGATCCTAAGCGGTAAACCGGAAGAGAGAAGAGAGCTTTTTGATGAGGCAGCAGGTATTGTTAAATTTAAGAGAAGAAAGAATACCACGATCAAAAAACTGGAGGAAGAACGCCAGAACCTGGTCAGAGTGACAGATATCCTCTCGGAGCTTACCAGACAGCTGGAACCACTGGAGAAACAGTCAGAGACAGCAAGAGTTTATCTTTCCAAAAGAGAGACTCTTAAGGAACTGGATGTGAATATGTTCCTGATGGAGTATGCTGCTGCAGCCAAAGAACTCAAGGAACTGGAAGAGAAGAACATAATTGCGCAGAATCAGCTGAAGGATACCCAGAGTTCCTATGACCGGACCAAGATGGAATATGAACGTCTGGAACAGGAGCTGGAAGATTTAAATTCCAAAATGGATGCACTTCGCATTTCCGGTCAGGAGCAGGCAATCCGTAAACAACAGCTGGAAGGCCAGATCAATGTATTAAATGAGCAGATACTGGCAGGGGCACAGAATGAAGAGCATTATAAGGGACGTATCCAGACTATTGAGGCTGAACTTTCAGTAAGAACAGATTCAAAGAAGAAACTTGAAGAAGAAAAAACGGATATTTATGCACAGTTAAAGGCTGTCCGTAAGAAACTTTCTGAGGAAGAAGAGAAATTAAGGACAGCGCAGGAGAATATGGAAGCCTGTACTCTCGAAGTGGAGAATGGCAAAAATGAGATCATTGAAATTCTGAACAGCCGTGCCAATGTCAAGGGTAAAGCCCAGAGATTTGATGCAATGATGGAACAGGCAGAAATCCGTAAGGCAGAGATCAGCCAGCGTATTCTCAGACTGAAGAGTGAAGAGGAAGAGCAGCAGACTATTCTGACTACAGCCCGGAAACAGTATGATGAGATTACATCCCAGATTGAAAATGCCAATGAGGAATGTGAACATCTGAATCTGAGTGTGATGAAGATTCAGGAAAAGTTGAAGGAACAGAACACAAAGCTGGAAGCAGAACAGACAGCCTATCACAGAGAGGCATCCCGGCTGGATTCTCTCAGAAATATCGCGGAGCGCTATGATGGATACGGAAACAGTATCCGGAGAGTTATGGAACAAAAAGAACGTGTTCCGGGAATCCAGGGTGTTGTCGCAGATCTGATCCAGGTAAACAAAGATTATGAGATCGCTATCGAGACAGCTCTTGGTGGGAGCATTCAGAATATTGTTACAGATAATGAGCAGACTGCCAAAACCATGATCGAATTTCTGAAAAAGAATCGTTATGGACGTGCGACCTTTCTTCCCATGAGCAGCATAAGTCCCAGAGGTGAGTTTACACCGAAAGAAGCACTGAAAGAGCCGGGCGTTGTGGGGATTGCCAGCGAACTGGTGTCCGTAGCTTCTCAGTATCAGCAGATCACGAAATTCCTTCTTGGAAGAGTGCTGGTAATTGATAACATTGATCATGCCATTGCAATAGGAAAAAAATACAGACACAGTCTGAGAATGGTCACAACAGAGGGTGAATCCTTAAGCCCGGGAGGTTCCATGACCGGCGGTGCCTTCAGAAACAACAGCAATCTGCTTGGAAGACGGCGTGAAATAGAGGAACTGGAAACAAAAGTAAGTCAGCTGAAGCAGAATCTGACCGAAATGCAGAATGCTGTTGAGGAAAATAAAAATCAGAGAAACAGGCTTCGTGATGCCATTGCAGGATTTCAGGAAAAACTCCGTCAGAAATATATAGAACAGAATACTGCCAGAATGAATATCAAACAGCAGGAAAAGAAAGCTGAGGAGATCCGAAGCGGATATGCGCAGATCAACAGAGATCAGGCAGAGATCAAACGCCAGGTCATGGAAATCCGGCAGGATCATGACCGGATTGCCAGGGAACTGGAGAATTCAAAGCAGGATGAGAAAGAACTGGAGAGTTTTATTGAGGCAAAGCAGTCAGAACTGGATGAATGGAAAGAAGAAGAGAAGAAAATCACCCGGGAGTTAGAAGAAATCCGTCTTCAGTCATCCGCTCTTGAACAGAAAGAGAAATTTGACCAGGAAAACCTGAGCCGTCTGAAAGCAGAAATCACAGCTTTTATGACTGAGAAAGAGGATATTTATCAGTCTCTTGCTCACAGCAGTGAAGAGATGGAAAAGAAGCAGGAGATGATTACTCAGCTGAAAAAAGAGTCGGAAGAGTCTGTCCTTCATGAAGAACAGGCACAGATGCAGCTGAAAAATCTGCAGAAGGAGAAAGAGAGCAGAACTTCTCAGCATAAAGATTTTTTTGAGAAAAGAGATTATCTGTCCGGTCAGATCGGACTTCTGGATAAGGAATGTTACCGTCTGCAGGGACAGATGGACAAGCTGGAGGAGAACAGGGAAGAGCGGATTGCCTATATGTGGTCCGAGTATGAGATTACTCCCAATAATGCTGTTTCCTACAGAAAAGAGGAACTTACTGATCTTTCGCAGATGAAGCGACAGGCAGCTCAGATTAAAGATGATATCAGAAAGCTGGGACCTGTAAATGTAAATGCTATTGAGGATTATAAGGAACTTCTGGAAAGACACACCTTTCTGTCCGGCCAGTATGAGGATCTGGTCACAGCGGAGAAAACTCTGGAACAGATCATTCAGGAGCTGGATGAGGGAATGCGGAAACAGTTTTCTGAGAAATTCGGCGAGATCCAGAAGGAATTTGACAAGGCATTTAAGGAATTGTTCGGAGGCGGAAAAGGAACTCTGGAGCTGGATGAAGAGGCAGATATCCTGGAGGCAGGAATTAAGATCATTTCCCAGCCGCCGGGAAAGAAACTGCAGAATATGATGCAGCTTTCCGGCGGGGAAAAAGCTCTGACAGCTATCGCACTTCTTTTCGCGATCCAGAATCTGAAGCCGTCACCGTTCTGTCTGCTGGATGAGATCGAGGCAGCGCTGGACGATTCCAATGTTGGGCGATTTGCCGGATATTTACAGAAGTTGACGAAAAACACACAATTTATTATAATAACCCATAGACGTGGAACTATGAACGCCGCAGACCGGCTTTATGGTATTACCATGCAGGAAAAAGGGGTATCCACACTGGTTTCCGTCGATCTGGTGGAGAATCAGCTTACCCAGTAACAGGAGGAGTTTCACATGGCAGAAGAAAAGAAAGGTTTTTTTAAACGATTAGTCAGTGGACTGGCAAAGACCAGAGACAATATCGTAGCCGGATTTGACAGTATTTTCAGTGGTTTTTCCAGTATTGATGAAGATTTTTATGAAGAGCTGGAAGAGATTCTGATCATGGGTGATATCGGGATCAATGCGACCACTTCTATTATTGAGAATTTAAAGAAAGAGGTTTCCGAACGTCATATTAAGGAACCGATGGAATGTAAACAGCTTCTGATCAATGAGATCAAGGATCAGATGCGTGTGGACAGCACAGAGTATGAATTTGAGAACCGCAAATCCGTAGTTTTGGTGATCGGTGTCAATGGTGTCGGAAAAACCACTTCAGTAGGAAAGCTTGCAGGAAAATTAAAAGACCAGGGCAAGAAGGTTATCCTTGCAGCAGCCGATACTTTCCGCGCAGCAGCAGGAGAGCAGCTTACTGAGTGGGCGAACCGTGCAGGTGTGGAGATCATCGGCGGACAGGCGGGAGCAGATCCTGCATCTGTTATCTATGATGCGGTGGCTGCAGCCAAAGCAAGAAATGCAGACGTACTTCTCTGCGATACAGCAGGACGTCTTCATAATAAAAAGAACCTTATGGAAGAACTCCGCAAGATTTACAGGATCCTGGAGAGGGAGTATCCGGATGCATATCTGGAGACACTGGTAGTGCTGGATGGTACCACCGGACAGAATGCCCTTGCACAGGCGAGACAATTTGCGGAGGTCGCAAATGTCAGCGGTATTATCCTTACCAAGCTGGACGGAACTGCCAAGGGAGGTATTGCAGTTGCCATCCAGTCTGAACTGGATATTCCGGTGAAGTACATTGGCGTAGGAGAAAGTATTGACGATCTTCAGAAATTCGATGCAGATGCATTTGTAAATGCGTTGTTTGATGTAGACCATAAAGAAAACCCGGACGCTCAAGATTAGGATGCACTCTCGGAGTCAAATCAAGTACAAAAAGATTCCGGGAGTACATTAAGAGCTGACCAGGGACTTGCAGTCAAAAGACATAAGCACAGTCCCATTTTCAAGTGTGATCATACCATCTAACAGCTTCTGTCTGCGTTTGATAGGGATCGGACGTACATCCTGAAGATCAATATCGATCACCTGCTGCACAGAATCCACAACGATGCATACAGGAAGATCGTCTACATTTAAAACGATAAAGCAGGTCTTACTGTTATATTCCAAAGCAGGCTTGCCCATATAGAGCCGTATATCTACTACCGGAAGGATCTGACCACGCAGATTGATGATTCCTTTAATATAATCAGGTACCAGTGGAAGATGAGTGATCGCACAGTCATTGATGATCTCCGTTACGTTATTGATACTTAAAAACAGAGTCATATCTCCCGACTCAAAGGTAAGACAGCGTTCAACGGACTGGTTTTCAGCCGGTACGTCTGTCTGGATATTTGTTTCTGTTACTTCAGCCATTTTAAAACCTCCTGTTTACGCATTCTCTACAGCTATGGAATATAAGCTGAGGATATCCAGAATGATGCTGATATTGCCATCACCCATAATGGTACAGCCGGTGATGCCGTGGTCTTTCAGGTTAAATTCACTGAGAAAAGCAGGAAGCGGCTTTACTACCACCTGCTGCTCGCCGATCAGATCATCTACAAACAGGCAGTAAGAACGGTCATTTGCTTCCACCCATAAAAGGATACCGTCTTCCATCTGGGTAACCTCAGTTGGAAGGTGATAGAAAGAATGGAGGCGGACGATGGGATAAAAATGGTCAACACGTTCTACCATTTCATTGCCATATTCATCTTTGATCACCTGATCTGCTTTTACCTTAAAGGACTGACGGATATTGGCGATAGGTATAGTAAAAATAGAATCACCTACCGTTACTTTCATTCCATCTACAATAGCCAGAGTCAGCGGGATCTTCATGGAAATCGTAGTTCCTTCACCGTAGGTACTGGATACAGAAACGATACCGCCTAAGGATTCTACATTTTTCTTTACAACATCCATTCCAACACCACGACCGGAATATTCAGTTACCGTTGTATTGGTGGAAAATCCGGGAAGCATGATCAGCCCCAGGATCTCCTTCTGGCTGTATTCAGAATCAGGCTTGGTCAGCATGTTCTTTGACCGGGCTTTTTCAAGAATCTTCTTGGGATCCATGCCATATCCGTCATCTTTAACGGAGATAACAACCTCACTGCTGGTATGGGAAGCGGAAAGAACGATCTCGCCCTGGGGATCCTTACCGGCAGCAATACGTTCCTGGGCTGTTTCTTCAATCCCATGATCCATGCTGTTACGCACGATATGCATGATAGGATCCTGTATATTGTCTACGATCGTCTTATCTACCTCTGTATCTTCACCTACAATGGTCAGACGGACGTCTTTTCCCAGACTCTGCTTCATATCACGCACAATACGGTTCATTTTCTGGAACACGCCGGAAATCGGGACCATGCGTAAAGACATGGCAATATCCTGCAGATCATTGGTAAGTTTACGTAGCTGGCGTGCTGATTTCATAAAATTATCCCTGTTGTCCCTTGGCAGCAGGTTTAATTCAGGGGAAGATGTGACCATGGATTCAGTGATCACGATCTCACCAACAATATCCATCAGGCTGTCCAGCTTCATCAGGTTGACGCTGATCAGATTCTGCTTGACCGGGGCATGGGAAGGCATAGGAGCTGCTTTCCCGGCAGCTGTATCTGTGGATGCAGGTGCTGGTGCCGTGGATTTGGAAACAGATGCCTTTTTTTCCTCAGCTTTTGCAGGAGGAGCGGCTTTTGGGACATTTACAAGCTCATAAGATCGGATGTGGTTCTGGGTTTTTAAAATCCCTTCAGCCTTAGAAGCGTCTTCACTGGAGTCAAAAGCAAGGAAAAAGCCATTTTCTGCGATCTTCTGTGAAGTATCCGGATCTGTTTCCATATCACTGGGATAGAAACGAAAAGTCACTTCACATTCCTTTACTGCATTTACGATCATATAAGCCCGCAGATTCTCCATTCCCACGCCTTCTTCCAGAAAAACATGGAAAAAGCAGGCTGCATCCTTATCATCAGGGAGAGAAGCAGGAGCTGCAGCACCAGGA
>ENA-OOWO01002147-OOWO01002147.1-human-gut-metagenome-genome-assembly--contig:-NODE-2147-length-11697-cov-1.944254_pt1 | contig 11697 bp, 10 predicted proteins | sample MGYA00241579_ERZ501327 | MGnify/ENA primary metagenome ERZ501327 (study PRJEB25962, sample SAMEA2042836) | human gut metagenome | biome: human gut; feature: human-associated habitat; material: faeces...
ACGCCGCCCCCAAACATAATAGGTTTCTCCGGTCACATACTGTCGCTTCGTTTGTCGTGCTTGTGCTTCAAAGTTTGCACGCTGCTTTTTTATCCAAGAAATTCGGGATACTGCAAACATTCGGATCGCGTCATCCCCGGCAGAGTGCGGTGCAGTAATTTGGACTTTCCCATTGGGCGGCAGAACGCGGATGTACATATTCTTGATGTTCTTTTTTGTAACGACAATACTCATGTTGCCGATTTGCAGTTCATCCACTAAAATTCACTCTGCTCCTTTACCAATGCAAGCAACTGATCGGCTTCCTGGTCATCTTTTACGACAGCACGAATGGCTCGCCAGATTTTACGCTCTTTGATTTTGCTTCCCCGGAAATTGTCCTGTTTGCTTGACATGACTGCGTCATATATCTGATTGGCAACAGCCGTATCCCCATTAAGATGGTCATAAAAGGCTCGCTTGGCAGCACTCTCCCGGATTTCCGGAGGATATTCTGTGCCACTTTCCGGCTTATGTACCTTCCTTGCCAGTTCCACAATCTGACGCAGATACTCCTCGTAGTTGATCACGTCATTTTTGCGCTTTTCAATCAATTCACGAAGAAGTGCAGACATCTTCTCGTAGTATTTTGGGTTACTTTGGGTTCTTTCAACAATTTCCTTGCCAATATTGTTTTCAATAGTCTCTGCAACTGCTTCCTGCTCTTTTGGTGTAGAGGCAGGCATATCCTTCAGTGAGGAAATCCCATTGTCTACTAGTAGCTCGACCAGTGTTGCTCCTCCAAAGGAGGTCAACACACGACTGGGATCAGCCGACAAATAGGTATCAATTAAATGGCGCATGTCCGGATCATATTTCTTCAAATCCACATAGTCACCACTGGCCAGACGCACCTCGTCACGCACCTTGATGTAGTAGGTAATTTCTCTCTCCAATGCCTTAATCTGTTCCACGGTATAGTGGTACTTTTCCTGTAATTCGCCCGATACTTCACCAAAAGCGCGAAGAGCTGTCGCTGACAGATTGTAAAGCTGTTCCCGCTTGGGCATATTCTCTTCCAATTCATCCAAGTCGAAAGCTTCGGTGTTAGCACCACAAAAATAATGGTAGTAGTCCACCATATCTTTGGGTGGAGCCACAGGCTCGCACAATGCGCGCAGAGCTTCCAGAGAGTCCTCCAGCTGTTCCTTAGCCTTATCTAAACGGTCTGTCAGCAAGCCAGAAACATCTTCCTTATCATAGCTGTCGAACGCTTCGGAAGTATAGTCTGCAACTGCATTTTCCAATGAACGAAACAGGTCTTTGTAGTCAATAATATACCCAAATTCCTTATCTTCACCATCCAGACGATTGACGCGGCAGATTGCTTGGAACAAGCCATGATCTCGCATAGACTTATCAATATACAGATAAGTGGCAGGTGGTGCATCAAAGCCTGTCAGCAGCTTGTCCACTACGATCAGCAGTTTCATCTGTTCCGGCTGCTTAATAAACTTTTCCTTGACCTCTTTTTCAAATGCCTTCGGGTCTTTTCCACCCAGCATCTTCATATAGATCTCGTATTGCTCCACAGCCTCGGTCTCGCCATCATCACCTACGGTTTCAGTGCGAATATCGCCCACCGCCGGTTCGTATGAAGTTACGATGGCACACTTGCCCTTCAGCTCGGTCTCCTGGAACAATTCATAGAATTTGCATGCCTGATATATACTGCCAGCCACCAACATGGCATTTCCCCGCCCATCGTGCAGGCGCGGCTTTGTCTCCATATCAAAAACAATATCCGCTACAATCTGCCCCAATCGGGCCTTGGAACTGAACATCTTTTGCAGATTGCCCCAACGCTGTTTCAGCTTAGCTTTTGCCACACCGGTCAGCCCGCGCGTTTTTGCCTCAAACCAGGCGTCGATCCGATCCTGCTGGACAACATTCTGCTCCACCTCTCGTGCCTCATAACGCAAATCCAGAACCACCTTATCCCGCACTGCTTCATCAAACTTGTAGCGATGAATATAAGGGCCGAATACTTCCAGACTGGTCTCCTTATCCTTTTTCATCAATGGAGTACCGGTGAAACCGATAAAGGTGGCATTCGGCAAAATGGTTTCCATCGCTTTGTGGAGCTTGCCGGATTGGGTACGGTGACATTCATCCACAAAGACATAGAAATCGCCTTTGGGAGAAAAGTTTTCCGGCAGCGAGCGTTTCAGCTCCTCAATAAATCCAGTATAATCGGACTCGCCGCTTTTGCCTCTGTTTTTCTTGCCAAACTTGTGAATCAGGGAGCACATCATGACAGGCGAGGTGTCGTTGATCTTCTGAATCAATTCGCTCCCCCGGCGAATACGGACAATGCTCTCATTGACCCCGGCAAACACCTGCTCGATCTGCGCATCCAGCTCGTCCCGGTCGGTGATAATCAGAATACGGCTGTCAGAAATATTTTCCTTAATCCACTTGCTGAGCCACACCATGGTCAAGGATTTTCCGGAGCCTTGGGTGTGCCAGATGATGCCGCCTTCATGCCGCCTTACAAAATCCCGTGCAGCCATATTGCCGAAGAACTGGTTGGGCCGACAGGTCTTTTTCACTCCGCTGTCAAATACGATAAAATTGTGCAGCAGCTCTACAAGCCGCTCTTTCCGGCACAGAGAAATCAGGTTTTTGTCCAGACGCAGCGGATATTTTTCGATTTGAGCGCGTACCGCTACGGAAACCTCATCTTTGGCATTGGGATCTTCTTTCCAGGAAAGATAATACTTTTCTGGTGTGCCGGTAGTACCGTAACGAGCCCCCTCCGAATCATTGCCCGCCAGGACCAACCCAATGGTGGCAAAGAACTGCATGATCATGTCTGGGCGCTGGTTGGTCAGGTTCTGGCGGATACCCTCCGACATGGAAACCGTGCTGCGTTTCAGTTCGATGACAGCAAAAGCGATGCCGTTGATGTACAGCACCAAATCAGGGCGCTTGTGCTTGATGGTGACTTCCTCGGCGATGTAAAAATCATTTTCCAACGGATGCTCCCAGTCCACAAACTGGACTGTAATCTTATGTTGGCCGACAGACTCGCTGACCTTGACCCCATAGCGCAGCTTTTTATAGGTCTGCTCGTTCAGGTCGTAGAGGTTTACCGACTGATCTCCGGCAGCATCTTGCAGCTCCTTCAGAGCACGACTGATGAGTACCGGCGAATAGCCCTTGCCAGTCAGGAATTTCGTCAACAGTTCGGTTTCAATATTGGAGTTTTTCCGCTCAGTGAAATCACCCAGATAGGTATAACCAAGTTCCTGGGCAAATAGCTTTATGACACGCTTCTGCGTGGCTTTTTCCCGTTGGCCGACACCCATAAAGGCCCCCCCTTACAGTTGGTTCATTCGGATATGTTTTTCGAAATATTTATCAAAGGTTTCATCTTCCATTGATGATTTGAACACTTCCATAAACTTTCGAATATCTTGCGTATGCCTATTCTCACACAGTTTCCAAAACTCCTCCATGGCCGGGAGATTCTGCGACAGGGTCACATAGTCTCCTGCATTAATCATATATTTGGGCGAAACAACAGCCCATGCATTGTTCATAGCCGAAAAGGGTAAACCGCTGTGATAGTAGCTATTCACGCAGCCATACAAATCGTTGAATTTATAAAAAGATGTCTTTAACGCCTGCAATAGCTGGTCATCATCAAGCATCAGTTTGGCCTGATTATAGGAGCAAGCCAGCATCTCGTATGCTCTTTGGAATTCATAGACCCACTGTTGTAGAGACTGCGGAGAGGCAAAAACATCAGCCACATTCCCAACAGCTTGGTCAACGACCCTCAAGCCATTGAAGTAAGCATTATATACCTCCAAAACATTTTGCCGAAGCAGATTAGAGGAATCTCGGTTTGCAATCTGCTTTTGCAAATTTCGATTCTGTTTATGTTGCCTACACGCGATGAAAACAGAAATTCCCGTGAGGATAAGTGGCCCTAAGGAACTTAAGTAAGTGAGCCATGCCGGGGTTTGATTCTGTAGTAATATCTCTGAGATTTTTTGAAGTTCTTGTACGATTTCTTCCATTTTCTATCTCCTTTATACCAGCCGAATCCGTCCGGTGAGCAGATCCTGCATCATGCCCTGCTTGATCTGTTGGTACTTAGACAGTTTCTTTTCCAGTTGTTCAATATCGTTGTCCATATCAGAAAGAGCTTGGGCAATTGCTTGTTGCTCTTTTATTTCTTCTGGAAAAGTCAATTCTAGCTCTTCAACATCGAAATGTGACAAGTGTTTAACCGTCGTCGCTCCTGTTCCTATTTGCAATTCTTGTAATGGTTGTTGAAGCAGATAGTACGAAAACAACAAATCCATTCCAAAAGCACCAATTCTTCCTACTCGTTGATTTAACAGCGCAACGCCTTTTCTCCAAATGCATGGAGTAAAATCGCCATCCATACCAACCAATACATCCCCATTATTAACTATATATTCTGAAGAAACATCCTCTGTGGTGTAATACACTTGATCATCAGATTTCAGGTCACGATTTTTTATTAAACGCAAACCTATATGCTGAGAATTAAAATACTGTGATTTAAACGGAAATCCAACTTCGAATTTAATATAATTACCAAGCTTTTTTCTTTTTCTCTTCCCTGAAAACCCCGGCAGGCGTTTTTTGCCGGTGAGCAGTTCCTGCATGGTCCCCTGCTTGATAGCTTTCTTTTTTTCAATCAGTTTTTGCAGAGAGAAAATCAGGTTGTCTGCATCGGACACGGCTTCTGCTATAGCTGTTTGTTCTTTCAAAGCTGGATACGGAATAGGGCATCTTCCCAAAACCGTTTGGTCAATAGTTGTCATAGTTGCCGTTTTTGCATTAGCAAGAAAATATTTTCTTGCATCAGGTCTTATGCATGCAAGGTATAAATACATTGGATTTACAACATCTGTGTTTGTCTTAAATCTTACTACATGACTATCAAACACAACTGCCTTTTTCTCGCTACATCTGTACCAATTACAACATGCTATTCCACTTGGTACAATAGACGATCTTGTGAAAAACAAATCCCCATTAAATACTTGGTACCTTTTAATCTCCTCTGCTGTGGCATTAAACAACTCTAACTTGTCGTTTGCAATCGGAGAAGATTTATACAGATCCCCAACGTTAATTATTGGAATACCTTTATTCTTTCGAGCAACCTCATAAAATAAGCCATTTTGGAAACCTTCTATGGATAACTCAGATAACAGTACTATTCTCCAATCTTTTGGGTAATGGTTTACCATACAAACCCCATCCTTTCCAGATGAGATTTGACCTTGGCCTCGTACTGGTCTACTTCATCCTCGCATTCCTTCAGGGTATACTCATACCGCTCTACCAGCTGGGTCACGCGAGCAGAAAGATGATGGGACACCGCCTCGTGGATGGCGTCTATCCCGCTGTAAATAGCGGCAAACCACTTTTCCTCCACCAGCAAATGGCGAATCTCTTCCAGCGTCAGCTGGGGGTATTTTTTCTCCAGTTTGGTGTCTAAGTCTGCTTCGGCCTGCTTAATTGCCTTTTTGTAATTACTTTCGGCATCCAACAGGGACATATACCCCTTTAATGCAGCCAATTCTTCCTTGGCTGCGGGATCTTTCTTGATTGCCTTGATCCGGGCGCTGACGGTGGCTTTTTTCAGATCGTCCAGCTGAGCAAACAGTCCATCCTCGCCGCCATTTTCTTCGGCCAGTTCTTCCAGCTTAGCGGACACCTCATCCAGTTGGCCCTGAAGGGTATCCAGCGCCTTAACATCCTCTTCAAAAAAGTGTGCGGCAATCAAAGCCTTGGGGAGCAACTTACCCTCAAAGCCCTTAATCTTATCGGTCTTGACCTCGATGGTCTGGCCGTTTTCTTTTTTCTTCTTGGTCACATATTCATAGGCAATTTCTCGCCCAGCCTCGTAGCCATCATAGCAGACCGCATACACATCGTCCTGCATGGTCTCCGCCCAGTACTCCATCAGCACTTCATAGACATCGTATTTGTCGAGAAGAGCCACCTGGGCAAAATTATCAAGGAGCTGCTCGGAAATTTTGGCAATCAGCTCTTTGGGGTGAATGTCCCGGCTGAGTTCCATCAAATCGTGGGTAACGGTCTCCTTCCATCGAGCATAGGCATCGTCCACCTGGTCGGCATGGCGGATAAACTCTGGGTGGGAGGTAATCGTGGAAACCACTTCGTCCTTGTCCACCGCCGGACGCAGATACCCCGGACGCAGCGGCTGAAACAGAATTTCCTTCAAAGATGGGTATACCGCCCAATATTCCGCCATACTGTCCACATCGGTTTCCGGAATACCGCCGTTCAGGTGAGCATTGATGTCCTGCAAATCTTCCGGCTCGCTGCTATCAATATAGCGCGGGATATTCAGGTTGTACTCGTTGGTGACTTTGATCTCCTCGTTCGGAACAAACCGGGCATACTTGGGGTCCGATTCATCCATTATAAGGAAAGTGGTCACGATCTTGTGAATATCCTGTTCCCGCAGGCGGTTCTTGTTGCCATTCTTCACATAGCCTTTGCTGGCGTCAATCATGAAAATGCCGGTACGATCAGCAGCATTCTCCTTATCCAGCACCAGGATACAGGCAGGAATTCCTGTGCCATAGAACAAGTTAGCAGGCAGACCAATAATGCCTTTAATATAACCCCGGTCAATGATCTTTTTGCGGATGTCAGCCTCGGCATTGCCACGGAATAGCACGCCATGGGGCAGAATGATAGCCGCCTTGCCGGTAGATTTCAAAGATTTCAGGACATGCAGCAGCCAAGCGTAGTCGCCGTTTTTCTCCGGCGGCACGCCCAACACAGCCTCGCTGTATCGCCCATAAGAATCAGGGATCGTAATGCCATCCATCCAGGATTTGTCCGAGAAAGGCGGATTGACTACGATATAGTTGAAGGTTTTCAGCAGTTCAGGGTTGTTCTCATCTTTATACTGGGGTGCAGACAAGGTGCTTTTATTGCCGACAATAACGCCGGCGCCCTTGTTGTGCAGGACCAAGTTCATGCGAGCCAGACCGGCGGTGGAGTTATCCTTTTCCTGGCCATAGATAGAGATCTCGCAGGGGGCCTCATCCGCCGCACGAATCAGCAGTGAACCGGAACCGCAGGCCGGGTCATAGACCGTCATGCTGGGATCTGTGGCTTTATCAATGCCGATCACCTTTGCCATGATACGGGAGACTTCACCCGGTGTGTAGAACTGGCCCTTGCTCTTGCCGGAATCCTGGGCAAATTTCCGCATCAAAAATTCGTAGGCATCGCCCAGAATGTCATCACCGCCAGCGCGGTTGTTGGTGAAGTCCAACTCCGGTTTCTGGAAAATTTCCACGAGACCGGACAGCTTATCCACCGCTTCTTTATCGGTGCCCAATTCCTCACTGTTGAAGTCGGCAATGTCAATAATGCCTTTCAAGTCGTTGGCTTCTGCCAGCTTGCCAATGATGATGTTGATGCCTTCACCTATGTTTTTCTTATATTTCAGCGCAGCAATATCGTCAAAACTACCGCCTTCCGGTACTTCAATGTCCCAGTTATCGCTGCTCTTGAAGCGGTCGGACACATACTTCACAAACAGCAGTGTCAGAATGTAATCCTTATAACGGGCGGGTTCCACACCACCTCGCAGTTTATCGCACGCAGCCCATATTTGGCTGTAAATTTCGCTCTTTTTGATTGCCATCGGTACCTCTCCGTTCTCTTTTTAATTTCCTGTCAGGTTCCCATTTACTCCTCTGGCAGAACGGGGATGTACACCATTTTCAGGGGGATCATTTGGCGGTATTTTATGCTGAGCTGGTCGTAATATTTCAAGACCAGATCCACAAGTTCTGTGCCGTTAATACCGCGAATAATAGGGGTGCTATCCAGATATTTCTGCGCATTTTTGGTATAGTTGGACAGTGTCACAAACAGGCCATAATCTCCTTCACGCATAGCACCTTTTAAGGACTGGATGGTAGTCTCTTTGATGTCTCCATCCTGGCTTTTGACCTGGACAACAATGCGGGGCGGCAGTTCGTCTTTATAGGCGGTAATGTCGATACCGCTGTCACCACCATGCGGCGACAGAATCGTGCGGTAGCCCATAGCTTGCAAAAGATTTGCTACAAACGGCTCCAAATCATACCCTTTGAGATTTTTACTTAGCTCTTTTAGGATAAAATCGCGAGTGGCCTCGATGATTTCATCCGCTGTTTGTGCAACCGTCTCATCAGTATCTGGTTCCACAATATCGCCTTTAAAGTTTTTATCCAAAGCTTTCAAATACTCATCCGCATAGTTTTTCACCTGGAAAAAGCTCAGTGCCGAGCCGACTTCGTGGAGAGCCCCCTGTGAAAAAGCTGTGCGTGGCAAATGTTTAAGCCACTTTACTTTTCGGCGATTGGGATATAGCGCTGCAGTATCCTCATAGAAATAAGAGCTTTCAACAATTCCAATATTGATCTTACGGTCGAACTTAGATGGGAACACGATATAATCGCCTTCTCGCACTTCATGAACAAACCGGTACAGCATTCCAGCACTTGTGGGAATCGAACCTTTTTTAGCGTCCGGATAGGTCGCAATATATTTTTCTTTGTAGGCATCACGAGATGCGCTTATGACCGACAAGTCGCCCATCGCTTCCCAGCCGATTGCAATTAGATTCTGATTCAAAAAAAGAGGATCGTCCATCGTATGGATTCCCCAAACCGTTTTGTTTGCTGCCGCCATCACAGCCACACTCCTATCCGATCTTTTACAGCTTTTCAGCCTGTTAGAGCCTTGTATCCAGAAAGTGGCCTTCAAATATCAGACCACTTTATCGAAAGTCTTGCTTATTCTTCTTCCGGGACAAACTCCAGAATATCATCCACACCGCACCCCATCGCGCGGCAAATCTTCTCAATGCTTTCGATAGAAACATACTCGTTACGCTTTAGGCGGGTGATAATATTGGCACTAAAACCGGCCTTCTCTTTTAGCTGTGCATTGCTTATCTTTTTATCAATCATCAGGTGGAATAAGCGGTCATAACAAATCGCCATTTTAGTCCCTCCAAAGCAAGAACTGCTTGGATTTATTTTATCACACTTTCGTGAAAAACTCAACTTCATGTCGAATCATTATGCTTTATCACTGTTATGAAAAGAGATCCTTTCTTTACTCGCCTTTTTGCATACTCCACCAGCTCTCGTGCGTTACTGGCAGGGTGCCACGCATAGGCGATGAGGTATCGCAAGAACATGGTTCCGACCATTCCATCCCTGGAGAAAATCTGCACAGCCTTTGGCATTACGCTATCTCAACTATTTGCCGAAGAAGATGCACCTGTTTCCTTGACTGAGGCTCAGAAAAAGCTTCTAGAACGCTGGTCAAGATTGAGCAAAGAACAGCAAGCTGTTGTATTTGCTTTGATTGATAAGATGTAAAAAATCCGTCAGAGGCGCACCCTTTAGAGTGTTGCTTCTGGCGGATTTTCTTTGCCATCAATCTAACGGAGTTTTCTTTGTTACTGCTTTTAGATACAATTCAGGGTCCCCATTCAAAATCAGTTCGGCATAGGACAGCGGATCATTATAGATCAGCCAGTCCAGTTCTGACCGCTGGTACATACTGTTCGCTACCTCGTTCTCCACGGCGGTGCAGTCGATGGACAACAGGGTTCCATCTTCCATGCACAGCTCCACGCAGGCAGTGTCCGGGTTGAACTCACAGGACAAAACCTTTCTCATACTTGTTACCTCCCAATACTTGAATTTTAGTTGATTTTCCGCAGCGGCACAAGGGCCGTTTCGGTTGTTTTAGATACAGGCAAGCAAGACCTAATGCTTGTCCGCCAGCACCAGCACATATTTCCACACAAGTAAGGGGTCGATGCATTTGAGATTCACTCCTATGTGATTTGATAGAGATCATGATTGTTTTGAAACTCCTTCATCTACAAATTCCATGATGTCCCCTACATCACATTTAAGTGTCAAACAAATTTTATGTAGACTTTCCATGGAGACAAATTCATTCTTCCCCATTTTTTCCAGCACATTGAAGCTGATACCGGCGGCATCTTTTAACTCTGTACACACAATCTCTCTTGCCTGCTCGAAAATGGCGTTCATCCGCCGCACCCATTCCATCTGATTATCAGCTTTCAGTTCCTCATTGATGCCATTGGTTTCAGCCAGTTGTTCAACCAACCGAGCGAATATTTCCTCCGCCTGCCAGTCAATATTCGCCAGATAATCGTCCAGCCTGCCGGTCAGCAGCAGCGCGGTATAAGTACCGTACTTGTGCTGACGGAGATACCGGCGGTGGTGCTGTCCCCATCTGCCGATCATTTTGCTGTTCGGCACGGTCAGGCAGGGGAGCCGATACTCCCCGCACTGCTCGTACCACAGGCCGTTTTTCGCATCAAAGGTGTACTTTTTCATCATCTTTCCCTCGTTTCGTTTTTGCTTCGGGTGGTGTGTTTAGCTGCTTTTGCCTGCTCCACCAATGCGTCAAGCTGCTGTTTGCCGAGCCGCTTGCGGAGCAGGGAATAGTTTCTGTTTTCGATTTCCAGCCTGTCATTTTTCTGACTGAGCCATGCGTTAGCCGCTCGCAGATTTTCGTTCTCACGGTACAGCTTGCCGTTGTTTGCGTTGATTCGGAAATAATCGTTCAGAACCTCGAAATACCGCGCCAGCAGCGTCTTTCCAAGCTTCTTGAGCCGCTCCACCAGTGCATCAACGAATCTTGTTTTGTAGGTCTTAGCGGACATCAGCGCAGGCGGTTCCGGCAGCTGATACTCCGGTGCGGTTTCCAGCATATCCTCCGTCAATTTGCAATCCTCCAACGCCTGCTTATATTTCTCTGCCTGCTGCTGAAGATTATGAACCTCGCATCGGCGTTCATCAATCTCCTCGCCAAGCTGCTGCACCTCACGGCTGCGTTCCTGCTTCTTGTAATCGAGCACAGAAAGATGCTTGTCATGGGTGCCTTTCTGCTCCCATTCGATACCGTGCCGCTCCATCTTAGCAGCAAGGTCAGCTTTTTCGGAGCGCACCCACTGATTCCACTCGGTATCGCTCCGTGTGCCGCCTTTGAAACCTTGCGCGGCGAGCGCCTGCTTGAGAGATACACGGGTATCCAGTCCGCGCTTGCTGCCGGTGATGAACGGAACAAAGTCAATGTGCAGATGAGGCGTTGCCTCGTCCATGTGCAGGTGTGCGGAGAAAACATAAAGGTTTGGATTTCGCGCCTGAAAGCCCTGATAGTATTCGTTCAGCACAGTTTTTGCCAGTTCTGCATTTTCGCCCAGAGCGCTCATATCGTCCTTGTTGCCGATTTGAATGATGATCTCATGAAAAGGTTTTTCCTGATGCCCGGTACAGATTTTTTCATAGTATTTCGGAATGCGCCGGTCGGCACGTTTCTGCCTGGCATTGAATCGTTCCTGCGCCGCTCCGAACAGCATTTGATAGACATCCTGGATGCGTTCGTTGCAGTAGTCGATATTGAGATGGCTGCGCGCACCGTCCACATTCTCCGCTTTGAACTTGCGGCTATTATGGTTGATAGAGCCTTTGCCGACTTCAACGCTGATCGTTCGTTTCATTTCGTTCACTCCCTTCAGTTTCTTCCGTAGATGGGTTCTGTTACTCTTGCCAAGAGTAACGCAAAAGCACTTTTGACAGC
>ENA-OOWO01002152-OOWO01002152.1-human-gut-metagenome-genome-assembly--contig:-NODE-2152-length-11687-cov-2.973779_pt1 | contig 11687 bp, 9 predicted proteins | sample MGYA00241579_ERZ501327 | MGnify/ENA primary metagenome ERZ501327 (study PRJEB25962, sample SAMEA2042836) | human gut metagenome | biome: human gut; feature: human-associated habitat; material: faeces...
TGTTGCTCAGGCACTTATAAATAATGTTAAACTATAGTGTTGCGGAATTAAGGATAAAAATAAATACGATGAACAGTATGGCTGATAATCAAAAAGTATATCAGGCAATCAAGACGATTGCTGATGAACTCTGCAAGGAGAACAAGACGTATCTTCGTGCAGATTTGGCTTTTGAACTGAAAAAGTATGGTATAGCTTCCGATTCCTCGGAAGTGAGTAAGCTGGTATTTGATGCCTACAGATATTTCCATGATAATGGCAATATCGCCATTGCTTTTGTTTCCAATAATTCACGTACAACCCTTGTGGCTGAATACAAGTTGAATGACAGTCTGGAACAGGGCAACAAGGAGGAGGCTTTGAAGATAGCCGAGACGGAACTGGCGTTGTCTTCATCTGCTTTGGAGCAGTTGAAAGAGCAAGTGGAATTGAACCTTAACCTGGTTCTTGCTAAGGGAACGTCGAAGATGGCTGATATTGTCATGGGTACGAATGGCGTGAAAGATGTAAGAAGTAAGGCGGCTACCATGTTTGATAAATATACCAAGATGGTGGAGGCTTATCACTATGCTGAGGATAGCGTTCGTGGAAACATCGAAGATTTTACTTCCTTGCGTAGTGATATCGGGACGGTTTATCGTGACTATGCCCTGAAACTGATTGATATCTATGGCGACTCTATCAAGATGGTTTCTCCTGATCTGTTCGACTTCAAGCGAATAGAGTGGCTGGATGTGGATGAGATGCTTAAGTATGTGGAGCTGGAATATAATAAGCTCACGGAAAAATGTGCAGCTTTGATTGGTGAGATTTCTGATAGTTTCCGTACTTCCTTGCAGGGTTCTTTGCAGGCTTATAAGTCTTTGTCGAACGGCAACAAGTCCTTGGGATTGGCGATGGCAGGACTGACAATGCTCGAACACTATATGGGAGCAAGTGAACGCGCTAATCGTTTGAAGTCTGATTTATCAGTTTTCCAGATGAGCGTGAAGCATGATGCCACTCGCATCAAGGCTGATATGGGACGATTGTTGGTAATCTGCAAAACGCTCAATGATGTGGTAATCCCGAAGGCGAATGTGTTCTTGCGTTATGGAGAAAAACTGTTGGCTTCTGACTTGAAGGCGACGCTTGATGCTTTGTATGCGGATGAGACTATTCGTCCATTGGAGGAGCAACGAAAATGTCTGCTTCAGCAGATGAAGGCGCTGGACATGGAAATGAACGACCATCTTCAGAACATCGATGTCTATACCTCGCTGATTAATGACATCACCGCCACCTTGGAGTCTAAGCAGGGAAGCTATATGGAAGCGAAGGCGAAGAAGCCTTCCAAGCCTTTCTTCCTCGTCAACTGGATCACCTTTGGTATGGTCAACAAGAACTACTATCGCGACTTTGCTGAATGGAATGCGGTATGCTTCCCACTTGTGAGAGAATACGAGAGCTATCAGGTAGATTTGAAGTTGGATAAGGAGGAATTGGAATCGCATCGTGAGGAACAAACCCGCATCAAAAATGAGTATGCCAAACTCTCCAGTGAACTGGATAAGGTTTCTAAGGAGATCAGAAGCAAGATAGTTTGCTCTGACGACTTGAAGCTGAAGATGCTGAAACATCTTCGTGATATGGTTGCCATGCTGAAACTTGGACGTGAAATCATGGAGAGCAAGATTGACGAGAAGTTGGTGCATGCGGTCGATATTCCTGATTATAGGGAGGCTGCAAAACTTCCTGCTGATGTGGAGCAGAACCTTTCTCAGTTCACAGGAATGTTGGCAGATAATCTTCATGCCGACAAGGATATGGCTAAGAATCTGCTTGACGGAGTGGAAGCATACACGAAAGACCCTAAGAAGATAGAGGGCAAGACCGCACAACAGAACAAACCTGCTGAGTATAGCGAGGAAGACTTGGCGCAGGTAACTGGTGCTATGGAACAATCCTTACAGAAAGGTATCGCTCTGTTTGATAGTTTCGCTAAGCTCAAAGCGCAGCAGCTCAGTGGTAGCTTGGCTTCGGCTGCATACGATAAGGAGTTGAAGAAACATGCTGATGAGTTTAAGCGTGAAATGGCTAAGATAGACAACAAGAGTACTTATCTTCGTGAGGTGTTCAAGCGTATCAATCTGGCTGGTAGTGAGGAGGAACGTAAGCAAGCTATGGAGTTGATGAGCGACTTGAGCGGTTACTCTCTCTCAGAACAGGAGTTTACTGATTTCATGAATGGAAAGAAACAAATAGAATTATAAGGCATATGGAAAGTTCAAGAAGACAGCAGGCCCAGGCTGATTTGGGCATGGATTTCGCAAAAGAAGATCAAAAGCGAGAGGCGGCTCTTGCCAAAGAACAGGCGAGGGCTGATAAAAAAGCAGCAAAGCGTGAGAAGATGATGAACATGCCATCTTATCGTCTGATGGTAGGTACGGCGAAGTATATGGACAAGTGGTTCTTGGATCCTATCCTTGGCTTCATCCTTCCTGTCGGTATCGGTGATGCTTTGACGAGCGTGTTTGCATTCCCATTTATCTATTACAGTCTTTGCGTGGTTAAGTCGATTCCGCTGACTTTGGCTGTCATCTATAATATCTTGATGGATGTGTTGATTGGTGCCATACCTTTCTATATAGGTGATGTGCTGGATGTATTTAAGCGTTCGTATGTAGAGAACTTGAGATTGGTTACCGGGTATATCGAGGATGACAAGGAGATTATCAATAAGGTGAACAAGAAGGCATTCTGGACGGCTGTGTTCATCGTCGTGCTTTGCTGGTTGATTTATGTGGTGATTTCATGGGCCATTCGCTTGGGAAATTGGATAGTTTCATTATTTTAAAATATGAATAGCAACATTTTCTTTCAGCCTTTCGTTGGCAAGGATTATGCCAACGGGGGGATATTCGGCAAGCGAATCATGATATTGGGCGAGAGTCATTATTGTGATGAGAGTTGTACGGATTGCGGCGACTGCCAGCTACATCGGGAGTGTATGGGCTTTACTCAGCAGGTGCTTGATGATTATCTCAATGAGAACAAGGAACGGCAAAACTGGATGCGGACTTTCCTGAAGTTTGAGCGTTCGTTAGTGGGTGAGGAGACAGATCTGGCGATGAGGCTGAAGATTTGGAACTCGGTCATCTTCTTCAACTATCTGCAAGTGGCGATGGGTGGTCCTCGCGAGGCTGGCGCAGCCGAACAATATCACCAGGCTGGCAAGGCTTTCTTCGAGGTCATCGAAAAGTACCAACCTGAGTACATCATCGTATGGGGCAAGAGGCTTTGGGATAATCTTCCTAATGTGCGCTGGCAGGATAGCGATGACATCGTAGTGGATGGTTATCCTGTTGCTATGGGTACTTATCTTCTGAGTAATGGCAAGCAGGTGAAAGTGATGGCGGTGAATCATCCTTCCGTAGGTTACTCCTGGGACTATTGGTACAAGGTGATACAAAGATTTTTGAGATAATTTTCTCGCTTGCGTCACGATTTGACACACCTGACCTGTACCTTTGCCGTCGTAAACATTAAAAACAAGGAATTATGGCACAGATTACAATCAATATCCAGACGTTGGACTGGACAATGGGGGAAACCGTAGGCTTGCACTTGATGCTGAAGAAAGGCAGCAAGGCAAGAATCGCTTGGGGCGATGGAAAGGTACAGGTCGTGACAGGTAAACAGAAACCTGCTTCCGAAAAGTTGGCTTGGGTGGAGGCAGGTCATGCCTATCCGGAGAAGGGCATGTACTACACCATTACCATCTGTTCGGAAGAGGAGGATGCCATTATCGGATTTGATGGATGTGGCATGTTCGAGGTGAAAACCTTGGATGTGATTCTCACGGAATGTCCTAACTTGCGTATCTTGGGCTATTCTGGGTATGGTGAGGAGAAACTCGACGTGAGCAAGAATCCTTTGCTGGAGTTCATCGACTTCCACGAAATAAGAAACGAGAAGTTGGATTTCTCTGCTAATCCACTCTTGGAGGAGTTGCATATCGAGGGTGCCAAGGACTTGGTGTCTTTGAATTTGAGTAAGAACGACAAGTTGCGTCGCTTGGACATCTTCATGTGCCACAATCTTCAGCATCTTGCCTTAAGCAATCAGTCACAGCTGAATGAGGTGGATTTCGCTCTCACTCATCTCCGTCCCAAGGACTTGGAGTATTTGGAGAAGACGTTGAAGCGAAACTCTCCTTACAAGGTACGGGGCGGAAGTTTCGGCGATGATAAGATAATAGAAGTTAGTAATGGTGAAATCGTAGGTGAAGATGAAGGAAAATTGGATTCAACTTATCGATACAATTGAGAAAGATCCGTTTGAAACGGAGGCTTTCTTCGCTTTAATGGATTATGTGGGCGAAGCGTCGGATGATGACAAGCGCAGAGTTGTACAAGAAGTAGAGCGTCGCATCAAGATGATTGCCCGTTATGATGCGGACAAGAGTTTCCGCTTCCGTAAGTTCAGTGAACAGGAGCGGGAGGTGCTTGATTCCCTTTGGAGTACTCGGGTAAAGATTCTCAATGTGATGATGTTAAATCCTACAGAGGAAGAAATCGAGCGTTTGGGACATCAGAACGATAAACTTCATGAACTGTCGAAAGATGCCTTTGCGCAAGGTCGCAACCTCTGGAAGTCTTTGTTGCACTCACCGAGATTGATGGCAAACGAGGATTATTATGATGTGGAGGAGCACGTTGATTTCAGTTGGAATGATGAGGATTCCGTCCTCAAGATGGATAATGATGACTATTATGGCTCAGACTTCGAGTATATGCTCCATTTTCATTGCAATTTTAGGGATAGTGGGCGGTATTCGTATGGGGAACCTCTAGTGGCTGATGATGGCACGTCGTGGAATCTTGATTATCTGGATAATCCTGCCTTTGGCAAGTTTTGCATCTGCCATCTCCTTCACTCGCTCCATAGTCATGAGCATTACTCTTTGCCTGACATCCTCCGTATGGATGATTTTTGGACGGATGTCAGCTTGAGATATGAGCGAGAGGTGTATCAATGGAAAAAAGGAAACGTATTCTTTAAAGAGGAAGTAAATGGAAAAGGAATGGAAAAAACTGATTGATGAAGTTGAGAACAACCGTAGCTATAGTTCGGAGCCTAACTTCAAATTTGTAGACTTTATAAGAGAAAAGTCTACGATAGAGGATAAGCGTGCCATCGTGCAAGAGGTGGAACGTCGTATCAAGAAGGTGGTGAATCGTGAGGATAATAATCCAGATGGGTTCTTCCGTAACTTCAGTGATACGGAGCGGGATTTGCTGGACGATTTGCTCGGGCTTCGTGAGGTGACGCTCGACGAGATGATGCTTCATCCTACTGCTGCCGAGGTGGAACGATTGAGCAAGTTGAACGACAAACTCTACAAACTCACCTTGGAGTGTTTTGAGCAGTGCCGTAACCTTTGGCTTACGCTCTACCGTTCGCCATACAAGGTGGATGACCGTTTCAGGTACGACTTGGACAGTACGCTTCGATTCGAGTATGCTGACAAAGACTCGGTCTTGCATCTGGAGAATGATGACTATTACGGTTCCGACTTCGACTATATGATTCATCTGACAGATGAGTTGCTCAGTACAGGACATTGCAAGATGGATACCATCGTGAATGGTGCGTCTGCCAACTTTTTCGGCAACGAAGAGGATACGTTGAGAGAGTTGACTGATACGCTCGACGATGGCACGTCGTGGGCGGAAGGCTATCTGCACAACAAGGCGTACGACCATTTGTGTATCTGTTATGCGATGCATGCCTTGCATACTCATGAGCCTTGGTGCCTGCCAGATATTCTTCGTATGGATGACTTCACGGTGAGCGTGGAACTGAAATACGACCGCAATATATCCGAACAGCGAGATATTCGTTATGCTGATGATGGAAATGAAACCGACCCTCATTGGCCTGAGGATGTGCCTTGTTTGGAAAGGTGAAAAATAATTTGTGATGCAATAAAAATAAAATTAGAACGTCATATATAAAAACAGAAGATTATGAAGTTAGCAGAAGCATTGAGCATCAGAGCCGACTTGCAGAAGAAAGTGGCTCAACTGAAAGAACGTATCAAGGAGAGCGCCAAGGTACAGGAGGGCGATGAACCTTGCGATAACGTGGAGGAACTGTACAAGGAACTGGATGAAGCACTCGTCCAGTTGGAAGACTTGATTTATCGAATCAACATCACCAACGTTCAGATAGTTCAGGACGGAGACTCCTTGACTCGATTGATAGCCAAGAGAGACGTCTTGTCGATGCGTGTCAAGGCATTGAAAGAGGTGGTGAACTACGTAGCTGCCAACGATACTCGCTTTGGCAGAAACGAACTGAAATATGTTAGAACCATAGATATAAAGGCTCTTCGTAAAGAGGCTGATACCTATGCCAAGCAGTATCGGGAGCTCGACCTGAAAATTCAGAGTTTGAACTGGACTGTAGATTTGGTAGATTTGCAAGACTTGCCCCGATAATGGAGCGAGGATTGAAATTTTCATTGAGTAGATTAAAATTTTCGGAGAAAAGATAGAGGCAGCAAGAAACTGACATCAGGCAATAGGTCTGTGTTAGCATTATTAAAAATTCATGTGTTTCATGCAAAGAGACGAGTTTGTTCACAGTTCATTTCAAGCATCGGGCACAAGTGTATCGCGCATTGGTATATGACAAAAGTCAGAAACGCCAGCATTTAGCATTACCATTTTGTTGGCTATCTTTTCTCCTTTTCTTTTAGGCATTTCTCGTAAATATTCATTAGATTTTTAGAGATTATGGACAATCGTGTAAAATTCTATAGTTGGCTGATAGGCCTCTTGGATCGTAAGCATCTTACCTTTGAGGAGATTGCTAATGAGTGGCGTGATGCCAACGCTAATCAGGATGAGGATGAGCTGGACAAACGTACCTTTCATCGTTATCGTGAAAATATCCAGTCGCAGTTTGGCATTACTGTGGAATGCGACAAGAGCGACGGCTATCGGTATTATCTGAAGCGTGATCCGATCGCTAATGATGATGTGACGGAATGGATGCTGAGTTCCCTGCGGTTGGCTTCGCTAGGTGATATGCTGAAATTTCATAACAAGGTGATGCTTGATACGCCGCCATACAACACGGAATATCTGGATGATATTCTTGCTGCGATAGATAAGCAATATCTGCTGAAGTTTAAATACGTTTCGGGTTTCGGAGCAGAGAGCGATATCGTGCTACAACCGGCTTTCGTGAGATACTTCAAACAACGGTGGTACGTTGTGGGAGTGAAGAAACAACGTTCGGCGTCCGAAGGGAAAGCCAATTCAAGTGCAGAGGAAGATGTGAGAAAACTCGTTCGCTGTTTTCCTTTTGACCGCATCAGTTTCCTGAAGCTTATTTGCGAGAAGCATCCGTTGCCGGCAAAGATGAAGAAGTTCCTGACCCCAGAGAATTATTATGAAGATTGCTTTGGTATCTATCGGATGGAAGATGTGCCCGTGGAGAAAATCCGCATCCGTGCCTTCTATCCGGAATACAATTATATCGAGGAGGTTCCGCTGCACGAGAGTCAGCAGAAAGTAAAGGAGTCGAAAGATGGAATGTATCGGGAATATACCCTCACCATTCGCCCCAGCCGTGATTTCCTTCAGGAACTGTTGTGGCATGGCAGAAATATCATCGTACTGAAGCCTGAGAGCTTGAGGCAGGAGATGGTTGGTATTTTAAAGAATATGACGAAGAGTTATGAAACTGGCGAATGCCTGAATGGGGAGGAGTAAAAGAATCCTCAGATTGGGAACACACGGGGGTGTAAATTAAACTGTGTCAAGGCTTGTTCTTACACACAGTGTGCCCAATCTGAGGATACGATGACTGTCTCCTTACCAAGATACCTTTCTATCTTGTCGATGTATGATTGACGAATAATAGTTGCCATATTTTTATCACTTATAAATGAAATTTTCTGCAAATATACGATTTTTATCTTTTATAATGGATGAAAATCCTAAATATTTTGCTTTTATCTTCTATAAAAGATAAAAATGGCGTTTTATTCTCATTTTATGATAATCATAAAGTGATTATTTATCTTCCTTCAGATACCAGTCTTTGATGTATCCGGAATAATGCTTGGCAAATTCTTCGGCTTGGCCGGGAGCGCAGACCTTTACTTTCCTGGCCGGAATACCCGCCCAAATCTCATGTGCAGGAACCTTGGTGCCATGGGTAACTACAGCACCTGCAGCAATGATGGCTCCTTCGCCAATGTCAGCCTTGTCAAGCACAGTGGCATTCATTCCGATGAGTGCGCCTTTTCTGACTGTGGCTCCGTGGACGATGGCACCATGTCCCACAGATACATCATCCTCCAGGATGCAAGGCATCGTACCGGTTTGATGGATGCAGGCGCAATCCTGCACATTTACCCTGTTTCCACATCTGATGGCATCCACGTCAGAGCGCAATACCGCACTATACCAGATGCTGCAGTCATCACCAAGAATACAGTCGCCGGTCAATACGGCATTCTCAGCGATAAAACAATTCTTTCCCCATTGAGGAGTCTTTCCCTCTACTGTCTTTATAATAGCCATATTGAATATATATTTAAATTTGGGTGCAAAGGTAGCAAAAAATATTGGAATCACCTTATACTATTTCAGATACTTCTTCAGCCACAAATCGAAGAACTTGTCATATACCACGTAGGCATCATCCTGCTGGGTGATGAAATCCTTCTCCAGCAATCCCTTCAGGGCGGAATTTACAGAACTTGGCGACGGGAGATGATATTTCTTTGCGAAGGCTCCGCTCTTTACGCTTCTGGCTTCGCCCTCTGCAGAGATGGCGATGAAGACATTGCGCTGCTTTTCCGGCATCTGGCGCAGAAGGGTCTCGTAGGTGTCTGATGCCATGTTGAGATTGTAGTTGATGGCGTCATCTACCATATCCAGAGTGCAGGTATCCTGTTCGGGAGTCTTGAGGAAGAGAACATTCATTACTCGCTGGATGTATGAAGTGACACCACCGAAACGGGCGAAGAGTTCTCCGATAATGGCAGTATCTAGATGTTTGTTGCGCTCCTCGAACTTGGCTGTGGCAAACTCCTTGTATTTCTCCACATCCAGAGGCTTCAGGTTCATCAGCGTCACGCTCTGATAGAATGGGCGGGCAGGAGATGTGAACATTTCTGCCATCAGATGGCGGTGAGAACCCGAGAAGATGAAGTGGGCATTGGTGCAACGCTGAATGTAGGTACGGAGTAAAGCTTCTATGCGGTTGTCGGCATAGTTGGTGATTTGCTGAAACTCGTCGATGGCAACAAAACATGGCTTGTCGGCTTGGTTGAGATAAGAGAATATCTCATCAAGCGTAATTTCGGGATTTACTATGTTGCCGATGCCTATTCCCCAAACTGGAGCCCCGTTGATATCGAAAGAGATTTCTGAACGGAGAGAAGAGAGTGCTATCAGGAATTTCTCCCAAGCGCTTCTGCCTTTAGGGCGAAGTGCGTCTATGATGGCTTTGCCGAACATATTGACCAGATCGCTGACGGAATTGGTTGAATAGATGTCTATGATAAAAGTATAATAATCTTTTTGGATGACTGGCTGGGCAAAGCAATGGTGAATCAGCTCTGTCTTTCCGATGCGTCGAGGGGAAATCAGAGCCATGTTATTCTCATTGGTCAGCATCTCTGTGATGTGCTGGGTTTCTTCCATACGGTCGCAGAAGTATTCCGGACCGGCGTAACCATTTGTTACAAAAGGATTCTTCATTACCATATTTATACCTTATTATATATTCAACGGCTGCAAAGATAATGCAAACGAGCGCAATGTAAGCTTGCTTACAAATTGCCGAGTGCAGCTTATCTTCTGCAAAGATACAACTTTTATTCCGATTATCATAAAGTGATTATCATAAAATGATAATAAAATAAGGAATTTTATCATTTGATGATTATCATAAATTGATAATTATGATATGGAGACCCCTTTAATGTCAATAGAAAAAGGGTTGCAATCCTCGAAAAGATGGATTACAACCCTTTATACCTTATTATATATAAGAGTTAAGATAACTCTATCATATATTCATTTGTGGAAGCTGATTACAGCTGAGCCAACTCTACAACCTTATCTACTGCAGCGCTCAAGCCGTCCTTGTTCTTACCGCCAGCCTGAGCATAGTGAGGCTGACCGCCACCGCCACCCTGAATCAACTTGGCAGCTTCGCGAATCATCTTACCAGCGTTCAAACCATGATCCTTTACCATATCATCGCTGAACATTACGCTGAGCATAGGCTTGTCGTTATAAACAGAACCTACCACGCAGATCATGTTCTCTTGCAATGCCTCGCGAACCTTGAATACCAAATCCTTGGCAGCTGCTGGCTCCATTGGCAATACGGCTGTAACAACCTTCACACCATTGATTTCTTTTGCATTGTCTACAAGCTTATCCTTGGCACGCTCTACAGCCTGAGCCTGGAACTTCTCAACATCCTTTTTCAAGGCATCGTGCTCGTCGATGTACTTTCTGATGACACCTTCGAGATCCTTAGCGTTGTTGAACAAGCCCTTCAACGCTACGATGGTATCCTGCAAACCGTAGATAGCCTCCTCGCAAGCCTTGCCTGTCAAAGCCTCGATACGGCGGATGCCGGCTGCTACGCTGCTCTCAGAGATAATCTTGAAGAAACCAATCTTACCGGTGCTCTTGGCGTGAATACCACCACAGAACTCGGCAGATGGACCGAAGCGAACTACACGAACCTTGTCGCCATACTTCTCGCCGAAGAGGGCGATAGCGCCAAGCTCCTTAGCCTCCTCAATAGGAGTATCGCGGTGCTCATCCAATGGATAGTCGGCACGGATCATCTCGTTTACCATGTGCTCTACCTTGCGGAGCTCCTCATCAGTTACCTTCTGGAAGTGAGAGAAGTCGAAACGTAAGGTGTCCTTATCTACATAAGAACCCTTCTGTTCAACATGGTTACCAAGTACAGTTCTTAATGCTTTCTGTAAAAGGTGTGTTGCACTATGATTCTTGCATGTATCTGCTCTGTATTCTGAATCTACAGTAAGAGTAACTGTATCGCCAGCTTTGAGCATACCCTTTGTCATAGTTCCAACGTGGCCAATCTTGCCGCCTTTAAGCTTGATTGTTGTATCAACCTTAAATTCGCCCTCAGAAGTTGTGATATAACCTTTATCACCTTCCTGACCACCCATTGTTGCATAGAATACTGTCTGATCAACGATAACTGTTCCCTTATCTCCTTCTGAAAGAGCTTCTACAACATCTTCTTCTGTTGTAAGAACTGTTACCTTGGAATCATTAGACAGCTTGTCATATCCAACGAATTCACTTGTGATAGCTGGATCAATCTTATCATATACAGTTGCATCAGCACCCATATAGTTAGTTGTCTTACGAGCCTTACGTGCTTTCTCACGCTGCTCATTCATACATTTAATGAAGCCGTCTTCATCAATAGTTATGTTCTTTTCTTCTAAGATTTCCTTAGTAAGATCAATAGGAAAACCATAAGTATCATAAAGCTTGAAAGCATCTTCCCCAGAAAGAACGCTCTGGTTCTTCTCCTGAAGTTCCTTTTCCATATCTGAAAGAATACTTAATCCCTGGTCAATAGTCTTATTGAACTTATCCTCTTCCTCAGAAAGAACCTTG
>ENA-OOWO01002156-OOWO01002156.1-human-gut-metagenome-genome-assembly--contig:-NODE-2156-length-11675-cov-11.756282_pt1 | contig 11675 bp, 16 predicted proteins | sample MGYA00241579_ERZ501327 | MGnify/ENA primary metagenome ERZ501327 (study PRJEB25962, sample SAMEA2042836) | human gut metagenome | biome: human gut; feature: human-associated habitat; material: faeces...
AAAATGTGATTTAATCGTCCTTTTTAGGTACACTATATAATTAGGCGCTTACGATATTTTTATGCATACCTTTGCATTTTTATAACTTGAGCCTCTTAATAAGCTTGAAACAATAAGCTCCCATTTACACCCATACTACGTGATAAATAAAATATAGGAAACCCCTAGTTATTTTGAATTACCTAAGATATCAAATGCACTCTTGCCTTTTCTATTAAACTCACTTGTCTATTTTCTTCAACCACTCTATCAGTGTCAGAATATTAGCCTGCCGTTTCTTCATAATATCTATCTGCTATATATTCCGCTGACTCTGCCCACAGACCGTTTTCTGTTTCCTGCAACGTCTTATATGTTTCTGATTTATAAAAACGTAATACAGCTTCTTCAAAACTAATTTGAAAATGTTCCTGTAATAATTTCACTACATCTCTGATCTGTATACATACATTCATCGTAATGTCTTTTCCATTAAAACTATATATTTTTTCTGGCATAAGAAATCCTCCTAACCGGTTTTAGATATTCTAAGACTTTTTCTGTATGATTGAAAAAAATACCTAACTCCTTTACTTTCTACAATCGTCATTTTTTAAATTATACTCCGTGATTATTCTATCCACAACTTCTTCCGGTGACTTGTTATTAACAAATACACGATTGTGTATCCCTATCTTAGCATTAACCATTCCGTACCAATCTAGATCTGCTTGAATCTCTTTCATATAATAATCTTTATTCGCATTTTTGTAATTATCATCAGTATAGATCTCGTCATTTTCATCACTAAATACAAGCCTCGAAAAAATATTCTCTGGAGTATCGTACAGCTCAATCAGCAAATTATCGTCCGAAATAATGCTTGTTTTAAAGCTTTCAATATAAGAAATGGGTGAAATTGCAAAGACAACATCTTCTTCCATTTTAATAATCTTCTTGATAATACTTCCTCGTTTCTGATCTCTCCACCGTAAATTCTCAGTGTTAACAAATTCCTCAAGAGACATTTTCAAGCGGTTTTTCACTTCTTCATCTAAATCAACAAACTTAATATCTAATCGTTCAGCAAGTAATTTACCCACAGTTGTTTTTCCAACATTAGAAATTCCAAATAAACATATCTTCATTCCTCTGTCCCCCTTTACTGATATTATGCCTTTTATTAGTAAAGCGTTCAATACTATTATCTCATTCTAATAGCAACAATATATTTTCCTAGCCTTAAGAAGTAAAAAGAGCGGTTTAATCCGCTCTAGTGTATAGTTTATTTGTCTTGAGAATGTCTTTCACCAATCTGGAATTCTTCATTATGATCAAACATATATCTTACTGAAATAGGTGTATCTCCTGTTAGTTCAGTGAAGTCTTTTGTATGAATATCCATTTTACCTTCTCTAATAGCCTGTGCAAATGTAACCATGCCATCTGAAGAGAATGGTGCTTCTGAATCCTTTAGGAATACGCCATCAGTTGTTCTAGGGACACCCATTGCATCCCAGATCTGATAGTTTTCTTCATCAGTGACATTTACAAATGGTACATGGTTTCCTGTACTTACATCACCAATAGCACAGAATGTTGAAATAGTCATTAGTTCTAATCCATTAATATTCCATACCTTATGGTGGAATTCATTTGATCTATGTAATGCATAAGCTAATGCTTTAGCACAGTCTTTACGAGAAATATAAGCCATTAGACCATCACCTTGTGAATTAGTAAGTGGTGCATTCATGTGAGCGTAAGTAAAGTAGTTAGTAACCATTGCTTCAGCATATTGAGAGTTTCTCATGAACTGATAGTCTAGACCTACTTCCTGAATATATTTTTCAGTATAGATATGGTCTTTCTTTTCTACTGATGGGTTTGTTTCATCATCAGCATTTACTAAAGAAGTACAGATGATTTGTTTAACACCTGCTGCTTTAGCTGCATCTACAGCATTCTTATGTGCATTTTGTCTTTTAACACCAACAAAAGGCATAGAGATTAATGCGAGAGCATCAGCCCCTTTAAATGCTTCAACTAATCCATCAGGATTATTAAAGTTAGTTACGTGTGTTTCTACACCCTTTTCAGCATATTTCTTTAGTGATTCTTCATTGTAACCACAAAAGATTAAGTTTTCTACTGGTTCTAATGTAAGTAATACGTCAGCAGCTAATTGACCTAAGTTTCCATCAACACCAGTTAATAATAATTTACCCATTAAGTTATCCTCCTATTTTCTATATGTATCATGATAATACTTTTAGAATTTGTTTATAAGTGAGTTTCAGATTTAGAAAATAATTTTTAGCCATTCTAAGCCTTATAGGATGATACAGGTATGAACATACTCATCGTATAAGAACCTAGCCTCAAGAAGAAAAAAAGAGCGGTTTAATCCGCTCTTATGCTTCAAGTGTGTCCTTGTATTCTAGATATTCATCAAATGTTGATAGACGGTCAATTGTACCTTCTGCAGTGAATTCGATAATTCTATTTGCAATTGTCTGAACAAACTGGTGGTCGTGACAAGTAAATAGAATGTTTTCTGGGAAACGCATTAAACCTTGGTTTAAGGCCTGGATAGATTCTAGATCAAGGTGGTTTGTAGGTTCATCAAAGATTAATACATTTGCATCATGCATCATCATTTTAGCAAGCATACATCTTACCTTTTCTCCTCCTGATAAAACATTCGCTTTCTTTAATGCTTCATCACCAGAGAATAACATTCTACCTAACCATCCTCTTAGTTCCTGTTCATACATACTACCATCAGTAAACTGTCTTAACCAGTCTAATAAAGATAATTCACAATCATTAAAAAATGCTGAATTATCTTTAGGAAAGTATGACTGAGTAGTCGTAATACCCCATTTATAAGAACCTTCAAAGTCTTTATCTTCTCCCATGATGATCTTAAAGAATGCTTCTGTTGCTTTATCGTCTCCTACAAAAGCAACCTTTTCATTTGGAAGAATAGAGAAAGAAACATTATTAATAAGAGTTTCTCCATCTACTACTTTAGTAAGATTTTCTACATTTAATACAATGTTTCCTACTTCTCTACCTGGTTTGAAACCAATGAATGGGTATCTTCTTAGTGATGGTTTCATATCTGCCATTTCTAAGTTATCTAATAGTTTCTTACGAGAAGTAGCCTGTTTTGCTTTAGAAGCATTGGCACTGAAACGTGCAATGAATTCTTCTAATTCCTTCTTTTTAGCTTCTGCTTTCTTGTTCTGGTCTTTCATCTGCTGGATCTGCATCTGAGAATATTCATACCAAAAGTCATAGTTACCTACATATAGCTGAATACGGCTGTAATCAATATCAGCAATATGTGTACATACCTTATTTAAGAAGTAACGGTCATGTGATACAACAATGACTGTGTTCTTAAAGTTTAATAGGAAGTTCTCTAACCATCTGATACTCTTTAGGTCTAGATGGTTGGTAGGTTCGTCTAGTAAAAGAATATCAGGATTTCCAAATAAAGCCTGGGCTAATAATACTTTGACTTTCTGGTTACCATCTAAGTCTTTCATATACATATCATGGTATTCTGTTGTAATACCTAAACCATTTAACATGATTTCAGCATCACTTTCAGCATTCCAGCCATCCATGTCTGCGAACTCACCTTCAAGTTCTCCTAGTCTTATACCATCTTCATCATTGAAATCAGCTTTAGCATATAGCTTTTCTTTTTCCTGCATGATTTCAAATAATCTCTTATTACCCATGATAACTGTTTCTACTACTTTGTTGTCATCATAAGCAAAGTGGTCCTGTTTTAAAACAGATAATCTCTTATTAGGTTCAATAATAACTTCACCTTTGTTTGGTTCTATTTCACCTGATAATATTTTTAAGAATGTGGATTTACCAGCACCATTTGCACCAATAATCCCATAACAATTTCCTTCAGTAAATTTTACTGATACATCTTCAAATAAAGCGCGATCTCCGTATCTGAGTGATACATTATGTGTTGATATCATAGTCTACATTTCCTTTCGTACAGAGATGTATTATGCCATATTTAGTTGATTATGTCTAGTAAAATTGGAATATAGGTGATGGATAGAAATAGTGGTACTCCTATATAGAGAATGGAGACTAAAATAACTATATATAGTAAATTTAGTACTAAGATTACTATATGCATTAGATAGAGAAACTGATATAGGATAGATGGATATATAAAAAGAGCAGGAACTTATCCTGCTCATAGTATAAGAATTACAGGTTTTATCCTGGTCGCCAGGCTCATATATCTATTCGATATATACTCGGACGAGATTGTTTTTAAGACTATCTCTTGTCTACAGTTTATCTCCTAACTGCAAGGCTCATATATTTTATCAATATATACTCGGACGAGGTTATTTTGAATTCTACCTCTTGAATTCGACTTTTTACGGTGCCTGTACACCGAGAACATTACTGTTCCTTTACTTTATCTATAAGATATCACAGATTGGTGAAATGTCAATGAAACTAATCTAAATTCAATAGCTGATTTATTTGTGAATCAGTCAGAATAGAGTTTAATACTATTTCTTTCTTATCTTTAAGAAAGTTGTTTGCTAGAGTCTCATAGAATGGATTAAGTGAAACATACTTATAAGTATCTAATTTAAATAGTAAATACCAATAATGAGAAAGGTAATCTTTAAGTTTATTTTTTCTTTCTTAAATTGCTCATATTCTCTATCCATCGATGATTTTTAAAATTTTTCAAACTCTTTATCATTCATTTTATCTGTATCTATTCCTTTTTCAGCATAAACAAAATCTATAATGAGTTTAAATATTTCTTCCTTGTACAAATAAGGTATTGTATTTCTTTCTAACTTTTTCATACAACGTTTCATATTCACATTATACATATTGTTTCTCATTATACTCTTTTTTGGTCTAGATAACTCTAATTTGTAAATAGAATCTACTATTTTTTCATCTAATTCTGACATAAATCTATTTATTTCATCATCACAACTATGTCCTAATATCATTAATAAACTTTTTTGTACTTTCTTAAATTCTTCATCAGATAATTCTTTTCCTTTTGGCAAAGGAATTCTTTTAATTATTAGTGGTATCAAATTAAAAAAGCTAAAATACAACTGCATAACCACTAAATGCTCCTTTACCTTTGTATCGAGCCATAATTTGTGATTCATAATTTGATTCTCAAAGTCATGAAAAAAAATTTCAAATAAATTTAGATTAGAAAATATCTTTGCATATTGCATGACTCCATCGTATGGTATGGGTAATCCATATTTATCTAATATTTCATCAAACATATAATCAAACTTATTGTTATTATTTATATTTATTTCCTCTTTTATTAAATTTTGTTCTAAAAAATGCAATATTGTTTGCTCACTATTTATCCTTTTTTCTACGATAACACCTGCTATCCTTGTTCTTTCTTCCTTCTTTTTAAGAAATGTTGATGTAAAAAACGCAACAATTAATCCACAAACTAAAGTATTGATAACTGTAAATATATTATCCCACATAAATTTAGGTATAGAATTTATAATTGCTTTCATCTATTTCCCCCTTCTATATTATATTTTATATAAAATATAAGTAATCATTTTACCAAATAGTAAAGCCATGCTTTTAATGGCCTTTTTAATTGAATATCCGACTTAGAAATCCCAGTGCTATTTTGTCTACGATCATACTTAATAAGTGTTTCTCCTTGAATACCACTTACCAATTCAAACTGCATAACAATATTGGGAATCACCTCTGGAACATATGAACATATAGTAATTTCTGTATTAGCAGGTACATATTCTACTTTTCCAACTTCTTCGTCAATACTATAACAGGTAAAACCATCATTCCTGTATCCATTGCAAGTAAGATACTTAAACAAATATTATTATTTTTATCTAAACAGTATTGATGTAATTGTTTATCTGTTAGATATTCTGTTTCTTTCTTTTCTTCTTCTATTTTGACTAATGAAAAATCAATATGGTTTAAACCTTATTGATTTTCATAGGTTGTACAGATTGCTTTTAAGGCACTTGATGATAGTCCTTTATTAAGTAATTTCATCAAATATTCTTTGATAATATTTATATTTAACTGTTACAATGAATTACGATCAAAGAAACTTATTAAATAATTATTGATAATCATCTCATATTTATCATATGTAGATGGTTTTTCATCTTCTTTCTTACTACTTAATCACTCAAAACATAATGTTTGACTAATAAGCAATGTATTGTCACCTCACTTTAAATCAATAATAATAATCGTTTAGATTATATTTTCTAAAAAAATCAACATATTGCTTGCATTGATTTTCTAATACTTTTATTTCTTCATCATTAAAATTTAATTTTTCAAATTTGATGTCAAGATCCTTATAATCATCTTCTAATATTCTCCTTTCAGCAAAATTTACAACTTTTCTAAATATTAAAGATGCCTCTTTTTGATCTAAATCTTCATTTAAATTTTCTTTAAAATATTCATAGATTTTTTTAGAATCAAAATAATCTTTATCTTCAACTTTTTTACATATACCCGTTCCAAATATATAATATTGGTTATTGATACAATATAAAAAAGGATATTGTTTAAATAATTTTTCAATATAATTCATAACTTACACCTCATCATCTCAATCTTTTAATGTGATTATAAATCTGATCAAATTTCCTGTTTGATACATGATATATTCTAGAGCGTCTTTACTTGATTTATTATTATGCTTTGCATAACCATTATTAAAAGATGTACACCTTTGTAAAAGTATTTCGCTCTTTTTAAGTAAATTGTTGCTTTAGGTTATCTTATTCAGCAAAAAACCCATAGCGTAATATGCTTCCTTAAGTGAAATAGGCATAGGCGTGGCTGTTGCCATTTCATCTTTAAAAGCCTCAGTAGCCATCATCATTCTTAGAATCTTAGATGCCATTTCCTTTCTCTTGAATGTATACTCAGCCTGATTCTTAAGAAGCAGGAAATCTAGATAACCTTGTATGTATCTGGTTCCAACACTTCTTGTTGTCTGTATCATTGAGCTTACTTCTGTCATCATCTCATTGACAGCTCCTAATGATTTACCATCATCAGTAAGATATCTCTTCTCTAAAGGAGATGTCTTTATCTTATTGTTTACTGCTTCAAGATAGTTGGCAAACTGTTGTATGCTTGCCTTTGAATCTGATATGAACTCTTCCACATCCTTAAAGTAGTCTTTATTCACTTTATATTTATCGAATGACTCACTTCCAAGACCTGACACCTGCATCATCATATGTTAATTTTCATCTGTATCACAGACAATGGCAACCTTGTGATGAGATATTCCTTTATATGCAGCCTGTTTAACTCTTTTCTTTGAGTATCTAGGCATATTTTGAGGACGTGTCCCCTTTAGGTTGATACTTTTATACTGTGTATCTATTTCAATTTCACCAGATAACTTCTGATGACCCATGATTTCAGATGCTGCATGATAAAGTTTATAACGCATATAGAAGCAGGTTGTCTTGCTTGTTCCCAAGACCAATGCTTCATCTTCTAGAGTCATCTTATATAGTTCTAGAAGGTGAAGTGAAGCCACTGTTCCAAAGTGAAATGAGACCAGTAGAATAAGGTATGAGTTCTATTCCTAAAAGATTTATTACAATCAATATACATATATCTCTAGTGCCCATTTTTGTCCTTACCATTCTTCTTGAAATGAAGGGAACCGCAGATAGGGCATGCCTTATGAGATGGATCAATGTCTTCTTCATCCTGTTCATATAATGATTCAATAAGCTTATTTACATAATCCTTATCCTTAGATTTTAAATAGTTTTCTACCTGATTTTCAGTTATCATAGCACTCACTTGACCTTTTAAAATCATTTTACAACTATTCGATAAAGGATGATTTGAGTTAGTTGGCTATAAAGTAGAAAATTAAGTGATAAGCTAAATTTAATAATCTAGTAGCAACATTTTTCATAAACTTAAGAATCAAAAATATTTTTTTAATCTATTCAAAACGTTTATTATTTTATTCCGGGGAAAAAGTCATATCGCCTGTTGTTTTCCTATCTGTATAATATTGTCCATGTATTTCCTCTGGATTTTCAATACAAAGCAAAGCAGTTCCATAATGTATTGCACTTCTATCTCTCACTTTTGCTTTTGGAACATTTCGATAACAATATGTAAGTTGCCATTCATCTTCTATTTTTTCTATTGAAGACAAAATTGATTTACTTCTACTTTCTCCCGTTATAAAAACAACATTAACAGATAGTAAAGTTTGTTTTATTTCAAGTGTTGCTTCCCTTTCAATTCCATCATAAGTTGATACCAATATACCTTTATATCTTTTCTTTAAAACTGGAGTTTTTTCAAGTGGATCATATTTCCATAATATTTTTTCATAAGCAAGCATGAATAGTGCAGTAATTGAAATTGCTTCTCCTGTATACCCATATAAGTCATATATTGTAAAATCTGTAATTGTTTTCGTACCAGAAATAAAACATCTTATACAAAACATAATCACAGTTATCCAAACAACTTTTTTTGTGAATTTACTCTGGGGTTCTGTCATACTTCCTCCTAAATGTCATATTCATAAAATTGATATAATCTGTCTACAAATTTCTCATAATTTTCAATTTCCATCTTAGTTGGACATAAATTCTTAATCCCATTTACTTCCTTATACGATGAAAATTCATCTTTATGTTTATACAAATATTCAACAATTTCTCCAAATTTAAATCTATATTGACTATATTTCATAAATAAATCGTCTGGCAAATTCCACAATAAAGACTCTAATCCGAAAGAAGATACTTTATCAGCCTCTTCATATCCACAGTCACACATAAGATACCTCATTTTTTTAATGATACGTACCATTTTCTTGTAGTAGCTGTTTGTGTCGATATTTTTCTTTCTACCATTTGCAATATGCTGTTCTGGATAATTGATTATTCTACTTCCATGATCAGGAGTTATTACAACACCTGGTATATAATTATTTATGTCTTTTTGGTAATCTCCCCTATAATCTCGATATCTACAACATGGAACTGAATCTGCATCTTTCCTATATGTATTCCCATGAATCTTTATAGATTTATTTTTTCTTTCTACATCCTTTCCAAATTTCTGCATCAAACATTCTTGGACTTCATCTTTAAACGTTTTCTCTTTTGCTGGTACGACATCAAATCCATAATCACTATCTGCCTGTGGATAAGAACTTGTCGATGGACGATATTCAGTTTTAAAAATATCTTCTTGCACTACAGCAATATCAACATCACTCTGTGTTCTAACATTTGTATTATTAGCATATGATCCCTGAATAAACAAACGTATTTTCCCATTTCCGTTTTTAGTTCTCATATCCAAAGTGTATGCATAAGTATCCTTATACATTTTCCCAATACTCTTTCCATCATCAGTGAAACCCAATTTTTTCAAAGCATCTCTAACCATACTAATTGCATTAAGACATTTTTGATTTTCTGATTCACTTAATGGTGCTGCATACCCTATTAATTCATTTTCTTTAAACTTCATTCTATATCCTCCATAATATATTTCTATGCTTCTTCTACAAATACTTTGTAAGTTCCTCAACTAACTCATAAACCTTCGTTACGAGTGCTATCTCTGACAAAGTTTTTTCCTCCTTCCTCCTGATTTACCAAACAAAATCATTTTTGTTGTAGGGCTAGGGCCCTTACCTCTATTACTTTTCTTTTCTGGCATAAAGTCTCCTTTCGTTTATTTTAGCACTCTATCTGTGTAATTGCTACATACAGTATAACACATTAAATCAAAATGAAAAGTATATTTACGCCTTTTTTTCTTATTTTTTAAGAGTATTTAAACCTTATATCATTTACTTTGTGTTATTAATGTGATAACATATCAAATGGAGGAGACTATTTATGTTCGAATATATAAAATTAAAAAATTTCAAATCGCTCCAAGATGTAGAATTAAACCTGTTAGATAAACATAACAATCCTAAGAAGTTAGTTCTTATTTATGGAGAGAATGGAATAGGTAAATCTAATTTAGCATCTTCTTTCTTTATGTTATCTGAGACATTAAGAACAATGGATGTGCGTGATATAATGGAGGCATTCTTATCCGAAAAAATTGATGATATAAAAAACAAAGATAAAATACAAAAATTTCTAAAATTTAGATATAAGGATTTAGAAACCATTATTAAAGAAAACAAAACTGTATCTTCTAGTGAACCTATGCACGTTGAATTCGGCTTCAATATCAAAGGTAAAAGAGGGGTATATCTTTTAGAAACTGATAATTCTCAGATTATTCATGAAAGATTAGAATTTACTATCACTAAAAGAAAAGGTATATATTTTGATATCATCCCTTCTAATATCTCTATTAATGAAAAAATCTTTTTAGACAAATCATCATATCAATCAATCAAAGAATCTACAGATAAATTTTGGGGTAAACACTCTTTTCTTTCAATATTGTTACATGAAATTCACGATAAGTCTGATCAATTCTTAAAGAATCAAATTTCTGATAATTTTTTTGATTTCATAAAATTTATAACTAGAATTTCATGTAAAATCAAATTTGGAAGCAGACAAGAAAGAGCTGTACTGAATTTACCTCATGAATTGCTCGGTGATTATGAAAGTGGTCATATAGATATTTCAAAAGAAAGCAAACTAGATAAGACCGAAGAAATGTTAACTACTTTCTTAAAGCTCACTAACAGCGATATCGAAAAAGCTTATTATAAAAGAGAAAGAGACGAAGATGAAATCAAGTATAGCTTGATGTTATCTAAAAAGATTTCAGGCAAAATTAGAAATATTGATTTTTCACTTGAATCTACTGGAACACAGTCAATTATTCAGCAATTACCTTTTATGTTAGTTGCTGTCACACAATCTGTTTCAGTTCTTGATGAATTTGATACTGGTATCCATGATTTATTAGTAAAAAATTTAGTTACTTCCTTATACAAAAAACTTAAAGGACAATTAATTCTCACAACACACAATACACTATTAATGGAAGGAAACTCCATACCCAAAGATAGCATATACGTTATTAATGAATTAGATAACGGTAATAAAGAAGTTCAATGTATTCTTCATTATGACAATAAAATTGGGGATAACAACAACGTTAGAAGACAATATCTATTAGGAAAGTATTCAGGGATTCCTGTTAATACAGATATTGATTTTTTACACTTATACGATATGTTAAAATAATTCAGAAATACTATTTACATAATTGTACTTAAAATATAAGAATATATTTCACGGATATTTCTTGTATTAGTTTGCACTCTATACGATAAATAAAACGTGATCTCTTAATACTAGACGATGGGCTGTTGGTAGGGACTAATAATGCCGAACAGCAGGATATTCTGGAAATACTGGAAAAGAGATATCGTATTCATTCAACAGCATTCTGCTCTCAATTTGATGTTGCAGGATGGCATAGTAAGCTTGGTAGAGGTGCTTTAGCTGATGCGATAATGGATAGAATAGTATCAAAATCACAGGCAATAAAAATCCTTGGTGATAAGTCAATGAGAAGCAGATAAACAAAAATCGGTAATTTAAAATAACTAGGGGTTTCCTAAATTTTAATTATCACGTAGTATGGGG
>ENA-OOWO01002157-OOWO01002157.1-human-gut-metagenome-genome-assembly--contig:-NODE-2157-length-11675-cov-8.059380_pt1 | contig 11675 bp, 10 predicted proteins | sample MGYA00241579_ERZ501327 | MGnify/ENA primary metagenome ERZ501327 (study PRJEB25962, sample SAMEA2042836) | human gut metagenome | biome: human gut; feature: human-associated habitat; material: faeces...
AATATTAAAGGAGTAAATAAATGGCAGAACAGAATACAGGTAAAATCACCCAGGTTATCGGTGCAGTACTCGATATCCGATTCGACCAGGGTGTTCTTCCAGAAATTAACGATGCCGTTGAAATCCGTAGAAAAGATGGCTCCACGCTGGTTGCAGAGACAGCACAGCATCTCGGTGACGATATTATCAGATGTATCGCGATGGGTCCGACAGACGGACTTATAAGAGGAATGGAGGCCATTGCCACAGGAGGACCGATTAGTGTACCTGTGGGTGAGGTTACGTTAGGACGTATTTTTAACGTTCTTGGAGAGCCGATTGACAAAAAGCCAATGCCGGAAGGAGTGAAGAGAAATCCAATTCACCGTAAGGCACCGACTTTTGCGGAACAGGCAACAGAAACAGAAATCTTAGAGACTGGTATCAAAGTAGTAGACCTTCTCTGTCCTTACCAGAAAGGTGGAAAGATTGGCCTTTTTGGAGGTGCCGGTGTAGGTAAGACCGTACTCATTCAGGAATTAATCCGTAACGTAGCGACAGAGCATGGTGGATATTCCGTATTTACCGGTGTAGGAGAGCGTACCCGTGAAGGTAATGACCTCTATACAGAGATGAGTGAGTCCGGCGTTATTGATAAAACAGCGATGGTATTTGGACAGATGAACGAGCCGCCAGGAGCACGTATGCGAGTAGGTCTTACTGGACTGACAATCGCAGAGAATTTCCGTGATGAAGGTGGAAAGGATGTCCTTTTATTCATTGATAACATTTTCCGATTCACACAGGCAGGTTCCGAGGTATCCGCATTACTGGGACGAGTACCAAGTGCGGTAGGTTACCAGCCAACCTTACAGACAGAGATGGGAGCGTTACAGGAACGTATCACATCCACAAAGAACGGTTCTATCACATCCGTACAGGCAGTATATGTACCGGCCGATGACTTAACTGACCCGGCTCCGGCAACAACATTTGCCCATCTGGATGCAACGACCGTACTTTCCCGTGCGATCACAGAGCTTGGTATTTACCCGGCTGTAGATCCACTGGAATCTACTTCACGTATTCTGGATCCACACATTGTCGGAGAAGAACACTATAAAGTAGCCCGTGGAGTACAGGAAATTCTTCAGAAATACAAAGAACTGCAGGATATCATTGCAATTCTTGGTATGGATGAACTTTCCGAGGAAGATAAGCTGGTCGTATCCAGAGCAAGAAAGATCCAGAGATTCCTTTCCCAGCCATTCCATGTTGCGACACAGTTTACAGGTCTGGAAGGACGTTATGTTCCAATTGGCGAGACAATTCAGGGATTTAAAGAGATCCTCGAAGGAAAGCATGATGATATTCCGGAGGGATATTTCCTGAATGCAGGTAATATCGATGACGTGCTTGCCCGTGTGAAATAGGAGGGACGTCCTATGGCAGATAAATTTAAACTTAACATTATTTCGCCGGAAAAGAAGTTTCTGGAGGGTGATTGCGAATTCCTTGAATTTGTAAGTACTGAAGGAGAACTTGGTATCTATGCAAAGCATATTCCGCTGACGACGATTCTTGAACCATGCGTGATGCGAATCCACAATGACGGGGAGATTAAGAAAGCGGCAATTCTCGGAGGATTTGTAGAAATCCTGCAGGAGAGGGTAACGGTGCTTGCAGAAGATGCACAGTGGCCGGATGAAATTGATGTGGCACGTGCCGAAGCGGCGAAGAAGCGCGCTGAGGACAGAATTGCTGCGAAGCAGGAAGGCACAGATATGCGCCGTGCAGAGGCGGCACTGAAAAGAGCAGTTGCCCGAATTGGAGCAGCTCAGTCATAAAACATTAAAAACCGAGAATCCTTTGTTGGATTTTCGGTTTTTTTAATGAAGGAAAACTGGACAATAAGGAGGAATTTGCCTATAATAATTTATTATATGATACCAGGGTCAAAAGGTCAGAAAGCTGATGCAAGCTTGCTTGCAAGAGGATTTTTGACCTCTTGACCCGCCAAAAACATGAGTAAGTAGCCATTTTTCAAAGAAAAATGAGCGGATTACGAATGTTTTTGAGGATTGCGAGAGTGCAAAGCACGTAGCAATCTGGTATCAAAGGGATCAAAATACCTTTTGACCCCAACATCATTATATAGCATAAAAAAGAGTATGAATGGCAGGATAAAATTGAGAGGATAAAGGGATGAACAAACAGGACCAAATGACAATGCAGGAAGCGGAAAGAAAGATGGAATCTTTGAGGGAAGTGTTTCAGGTTGTCAGACTGGTAGACGGGAAAATGCTGATGGATCGGGAAAAACGGATAAATGCAGGAGATTTATCTGAAACGTGTCAGTGTTACAGTTTCTGGAAAAAAGACAAGGAATGCGAGAACTGTAGCTCTCTTCTGGCACTGAAAGAACAGACGCAGAAGATAAAATTTGAATTTCTGGATTTGCAGGTATTTCAGGTGATCTCGCGTTATGTTGAGATTGATGGCAGACCTTATGTTATGGAAATGATTCAGAATCTTGATGAGAGTATTCAGATTGATCAGGAGGGGTATGATAAGCTGATCAGTAAACTGTCAGGATATAATGAAAAGCTATATACGGATGTACTGACTGGGATATATAATCGGCGTTTTTTTGAAGAAAAGATCAAAAACATGGAGGATGAAGCTGGAATTGCAGTGATCGATCTGGATGATTTTAAGCTTCATAACGATACTTATGGACATAGTGCGGGAGATGCGGCACTTATAACGACTGCGAACATTATCAAAAAATATATCCGGAAGACGGATATTCTGATCCGGTATGGTGGAGATGAATTTTTACTGATCCTTCCTTCGATTAAGAAACATATTTTTGAAGATAAGCTAAAACTGATCCGGGAAAAAATCCACGATACGATTGTGCCGAAGTATGAGAAAATGCAGCTTTCGGTCAGCATCGGCGGAGCTATATTCCGCGAAGGCAATATTGAAGATGCTATTGCCAGTGCTGACAGACAGATGTATATAGCTAAAAATTATAAAAATATGGTTGTCACAGAATGGGATGAAAATGGAAAGAAAAAGGAAGAAAATTCTGCATCAGAAAAACTGAAACAGCAGATCCTTATCGTGGATGATTCGGAAATAAACCGCGAGATTCTGAAAGAGATTCTGAAAGAGGACTACCGGATTTTGGAGGCGGCTAATGGAGAAGAATGTCTGGAACAACTGGAACGGTCTGGAACAGGGATCTCACTGGTGCTGCTCGATATTGTGATGCCGGAAATGGATGGATTTGAAGTCCTTGCTGCGATGAACCAGAATCATTGGATTGAAGATATTCCGGTAATCATGATTTCCAGTGAAGATTCAGATAGCTATATCAGACGGGCATATGAGATGGGTGTTTCAGATTACATCAGCCGCCCGTTTGATGCGAAAATCGTATATCAACGCGTCCTGAACATGATCAAGCTATATGCAAAACAGAGGAGACTGATCCATCTGGTGACCAGGCAGATTTACGAAAAAGAGAGAAATAACCGGATGATGATCGGTATCCTGAGCCAGATTGTTGAGTTCAGAAACGGAGAAAGTGGTCTGCATGTGATCCATATCAATCTGATCACACAGCTTTTGCTGGAACAACTGGTGAAAAAGACAGGAAAATATCAGCTCTCATGGGAAGATAGATTATTGATTGCAACAGCATCGGCTTTGCATGATATCGGAAAGATTGGAATTGACGAGAAAATTCTGAACAAACCGGGAAAGCTTACCAAAGAGGAATTTGAGATTATGAAGACACATACCTTAATCGGTGCACAAATGCTGGATAATCTGGATATGTACCGGAATGAAAAGCTGCTCAAGCTTGCACATGAGATTTGCCGCTGGCATCATGAAAGATATGATGGAAAGGGATATCCGGACGGACTTGTCGGAGAAGAAATTCCGATTTCGGCACAAGTAGTATCGCTGGCGGATGTGTATGACGCCCTGGTGAGTGAACGGGTTTACAAGAAGGCATTTTCGCATGAAAAAGCACTGGAAATGATCCAAAATGGTGAATGCGGTACATTTAACCCACTGTTACTCCAGTGTATGACCGAAGCACAGGATAAATTAAAGACAATGATGGAAATAGCAGAAAAAGAATAAAAAGGAGTAGAAAAGACAGAATGAAGGCACTTGTAATTGCAGAAAAACCTTCTGTTGCGCGTGATATTGCGCGTGTACTTAAATGTGGGAAAAAGATAAATGGAGCAATTGAAGGAGAGCGTTATATTGTAACCTGGGGACTTGGTCATCTGGTTACCCTGGCAGATCCGGAAGATTACGATAAAAAATATAAAGAGTGGAAAATTGATGTGCTTCCGATGAAGCCGGCTCCATTTAAGCTTGAAGTAATAAAGCAGACCGGAAAACAGTTCGCAGCGGTGAAAACACAGATTCACCGCAAGGATGTGAATGAAATTATCATTGCTACGGATGCAGGACGAGAAGGAGAGCTGGTAGCAAGGCTGATTCTGGAAAAAGCAGGAAGCAAAAAGCCGATCAAGAGGCTGTGGATCTCATCTGTAACAGATAAAGCAATCAGAGAAGGTTTTGCAAAGTTGAAGAACGGGCATGAGTATGATGCGCTTTATGATGCTGCAATGTGCCGTGCCGAGGCAGACTGGCTGGTTGGAATCAATGCAACAAGGGCACTGACCTGTAAATATAATGCACAGCTTTCCTGTGGACGTGTGCAGACACCAACGCTTGCAATGATTGCAAAGAGAGAAGAAAAGATCCGTAGTTTTATTCCGGAAAGTTATTATGGAATGACTGCAAAAGGACAAAATATTATGCTGACCTGGCAGGATCAGAAGTCAAAGAGTTATCGCTCATTCGATAAAGAGAAAATGACCGGACTGATGAAAAAGCTGGATGAACAGAAAGCGGTAGTGGAAGAGATTAAAAAAACACCGAAAAAAACGTATGCACCGCTTTTGTATGATCTGACAGAGCTGCAGAGAGAAGCCAATCAGCGGTTTGGATATTCGGCGAAAGAGACGCTGAATATCATGCAGAGACTGTATGAGAATCATAAGGTGCTGACCTATCCGAGAACGGATTCCAGATATCTGAGCAAAGACATTGTTCCGACGATCAAGGATCGTCTGGAGGCGTGTGGTACAGGACCGTACCGTAAGCTTGCAATGACAGCGAAGAAAAAGGATCTGAGCGGAAAGCTCGCTTTTGTAAATGATGCGAAGGTATCGGATCATCATGCGATCATCCCAACGGAGCAGTTTGTGGATCTGAGTCATATGACAAATGAAGAGCGGAAGATTTATGATCTGGTTGTGCGGCGTTTTCTTGCTGTGCTTTATCCGCCATTTGAGTATGAGCAGACACAGGTTACGGTGAAGGTTGGCGGTGAAACTTTTCTTGCGTCTGGAAAGATTGTGAAAGCGCAGGGATGGCGGGCTGCTTATGAAGAGGAAGTCTATTCGGCTGAGGATGAAGAAGAGGAAGAGGCATATGAGTCTGGAAAGAGTTTGAAAGGACAGACACTGCCGGAACTGGAAAAAGGACAGGAGATTAAAGGACTTGTGTTGTCATTGACAGAAGGTAAAACGAAGCCACCGGCACATTTTAATGAAGCAACACTTTTGTCAGCAATGGAGAACCCGACGGCTTATATGGAAAGCCATGACAAAGCGATGGCGAAAACGCTTGGCGAGACAGGAGGATTGGGAACGGTTGCGACAAGAGCGGATATTATTGAAAAACTTTTTAAAAGCTTTTTGCTGGAAAAGCGTGGAAAAGATATCTATCTTACATCGAAAGCGAAGCAGCTTCTGGAACTTGTGCCGGAAGAGTTAAAACAGCCGGAACTTACAGCAGACTGGGAAATGCGTTTGTCGCAGATTGCGAAGGGAAAGCTTTCGCGGAAGGATTTTATGAAGGATATTGATAAATATACGGATCAGGTGGTTTCTGAGATTAAGGCGGGAGCTGGAACGTTCCGACATGATAATCTGACAAATAGTAAATGTCCGCGATGTGGTAAGAGAATGCTTGCAGTGAAAGGAAAGAACAGTGAGATGCTGGTTTGTCAGGACAGAGAGTGCGGATACCGCGAAACAGTATCACGGACAACGAATGCGAGATGTCCTGTGTGTCACAAGAAGATGCAGCTGAAAGGAAGAGGGGATGGACAGATTTTTGTGTGTGTCTGCGGACATAAGGAGAAGCTGACATCGTTCCAGGAGAGACGGAAGAAAGAAGGTGCGGGAGTCAGCAAGAAGGATGTGCAGAAATATTTAAGACAGCAGAAGGATGAGCCGGTGAATAATCCATTTGCGGATGCGCTGGTTAAGATTAAGTTGTAGGTGGCGAATGGGATGGCGTGTGGAAGGTTTGGCTTTCTGGTACGTCTCATTGACTTGATGGCTGTAGTACAAAACGCAGCCGGAAAGTCAAACCTTCCACACGCCTGTGCATTGGCAGACGGGGATGTTGTGGCGAAGTGGAAAAAACAGAGTTTATTTTTACTTATTTATTGCTTTTGGATGAACATAGGCTTAAATTCATGATATTTTTCAAAATGGGACTCATCTACACGTATGAAAGCAGATCCGATTTTGGCATGAAGATAAGGGATAATATCGCTGTCGTAATTGCAGATGGTGTTGAGTGCAAAGACATGATGATTATCCGGATTGTCCATATATTCGTCATCTTCATTACCAGCCATGAATCTCCAGCCACTGTCCGGATTCCCTTCTGTTGGCTCTTCTCGGAGCATGTAGCCGACTTTGTAGCCTTCTTTTGTGATCTTATCGGAAACGATACAACCTTCCCCATTCGGCTCGTCCCATTCGATCAGATTTTCAATCGGAATTTCGATAAATCCCTGCTCTTTTTCTGCCATTTTTTTCCAGTATTCTTTTAAAATATGAAGCAATGCTTTTGCATCTTCTGTTTCTGTGGAAGAATTGTATTCCTTCATCTCACTAAAGGTTCCGGATTCACTGACGATCCCAAGAAGCCATTTTCCAAAGAAAGATTTCTTGAATTTAAAGATCATACATTTGATCCCATCCTCATCCTCAAAAGAAGCTGTATACTCAATCTTCGCCGGTTTCCGCCCCAGCTCAGCCGGATCAGCCAACCAGTTTTCAAGTTCTTCCATAGCATTCACAATTTCATTATTCATAACTTTGCACCTCACTACTTATAATAATTCCATGTTGATTGATTTTTCTGTAAAGCCATATTTTTTGTACATTTCATATGCAGCAACATAAAAAGTTTCTCTACCTAAAGCATCCTGAAAAGCATTCAAAGAGAAAAATCCTTACTTTCTTTGTAAATATCAGGCCGCCAGTTCACATGCAAAGCCTGAACCTGATTCATGATATGAACCACACTGTCAAAATCACTGGTTTCCGCAGGTCTGATAATTATATCCATATATGTCCTCCCTCGTAAAGCATGAAAAAATATATACCTATAATTCAGTATACCATAAACCCAATTATTTCAATATAGAATATGTTCTTTTATAATTTAAAAGATTTGCTACTCAGAGCAAATTATATGGTAATCAAAAAACTAGTAAAGTAATTTCCACACAACAAATATCATCTCTTTATAAAAACATTTTAATAAATAACCTTTTTATCAACAAATTTCAACCGCACATTTGCCAAGCCACAGGACAAACGTCCGCCTGGCGCCCGTTCTGAACAACACTCAACTTCGCGAGTAGAGTTCCGGGGCGCCCCTCCCGTCTTGAAGCGCACAGATTTTCGGGCAATCCTGTTTCCGGGGCATATGCAGGAACGTTACAGGGAGTTAGGGGAAGGAAGCGGCAAGAGGTGGACACCAGCCGTGCCTCCCGCACGACTGGTGAGGACAGCCTGAGCCGCGAAATCATCAGATTTCGGGGCGAATCTGTCCGGTGCCGCCACTTTCTGCTTCCTTCCCCGTTACCTCCCTGTTACATTCCGAATCCGCCCCGGAAACAGGATTGCCCGAAAATCGTCCCCCTTCCACACCCACCTCCCAGGAACCCCACTCCCCCATACCGCATACACTAAAGCATAGAAAAAAGAAATGGAAGTGTCAGACATGGACCTGAGATTGCCTTATTATATGATGTATCCGATTCCATACGCATTTGACGAAGACAAAATCCAGAAGCGCGACCGGGAATACCTGCAAAGTATGTATCCGGCAACAGCAAAAAAGATTTTTCCATATATACAGGAAGAATGCGACCGCCAGGAATATGAAGGAAGCATGATCTATGATGAGTACCCGGATAAGCTCCAGCTGTGCCTGATGTGTCGTAGGGCGTATGAACAGGTCATGAAACAGGAAAAATGGGAAAAAGAGACCTATACTCCGGAACAGATCCGGGAGATCGTAGAAATCCTGATGTACCAGGAATTGATAGAAAGAAGAGGAAAAGGCAGGCGGCAACAGGAAAAAACAGTTGCTTCATGCACAGGACTTGTGCTATAATATCGTCCGATATAAAAATGACAGCATCTGAAACACAGTTTCGGTAAGGAGTGAGCCAGGGTACATATGAAGAATATTATATTTATCGGAATGCCGGCAGTTGGAAAAAGTACCGTCGGAGTGGTAGTCGCAAAGCGGCTTGGATACGAGTTTATTGATACAGATCTGTTGATTCAGAAGCAGGAGAACAGACTTTTGCGGGAGATTATCGCAGAAGAAGGTCTGGACGGATTCTTAAGTATTGAGAATCAGGTCAATCGTGATGTGGAAGCGGAACATGCGGTGATTTCCCCGGGAGGAAGCGTAGTTTACTGTGAAGAAGCAATGAAGCATTACAAAGAGATCGGAACCATTGTTTATCTGCATGCGTCATTTGAGGTTATCAATTCCAGACTGAAGAATGCAAAGAAAAGGGGAGTTGCACTTCGGGACGGGCAGACGCTGAAGGATCTATATGACGAAAGAGTAGTATTATTTGAAAAATATGCAGATATTACTGTTTCAGAGGATGGACTGGAGCTGGAAGAAACCATTGAAAATGTAATGGAAGTTTTGGAAAATCAATAAATTTTTTAAAGAAATTATTACAAAAGTTTTACGAAAATGAAGAAAGCAAGATAAATAATTTTGCAATGAATATAGAAATATGCTATACTGATATGTGATATAGAGGATTATTACAAAAAGCTTCATACAAATCCTGAGAGATCTGGAAAGAATAAAAAGTATGAGGTTTTTTATTCATGAAATAATAAAGAGTATGAATAGAGTGTTTGACAGAAGTATAGAACAGGATATATTTCAGAGGGAAAGAAATCGTTAATTGAGGTGCGAAATGGAACAGTATATTATTAAGGGTGGCAATCCGCTGGTCGGCGAAGTCGAGATCGGTGGAGCAAAGAATGCAGCACTGGCAATTCTGGCAGCTGCGATTATGACAGATGAGACAGTTACTATCGATAATCTTCCGGATGTCAACGATATCAACGTTCTGCTGGAAGCAATCAGTGGAATTGGTGCCGAGGTTGACCGTATTGACCGGCACACAGTCAGAATCAACGGAAGCAACATTGAAAATTTTGATATAGAATATGATTACATCAAGAAGATCCGTGCATCTTATTACTTGCTCGGAGCACTTCTTGGTAAGTATAAAAGAGCAGAAGTCGCTCTTCCGGGAGGATGCAATATCGGAAGCCGTCCAATCGACCAGCATCTGAAAGGTTTTCGTGCGCTTGGTGCTTATGTGGATATCGAGCATGGCAAGATTATCGCAGAAGCAGAGCGTCTGATCGGAAAGCACATTTATTTTGATGTGGTAAGCGTAGGAGCTACGATTAACGTTATGATGGCAGCATCGATGGCAGAAGGACTTACGATCCTTGAGAATGTGGCAAAAGAGCCTCATGTTGTCGATGTGGCAAACTTCCTGAACAGTATGGGAGCGAACATTCGTGGAGCAGGTACGGACGTGATCAAGATCCGCGGTGTATCCCGCCTTCATAAGACAGATTATTCTATCATTCCGGATCAGATCGAAGCCGGCACATTTATGTTTGCGGCAGCAGCAACCAGAGGTGATGTGACTGTTATGAATGTCATTCCGAAGCATCTGGAAGCTACGATTGCAAAGCTTGTTGAGATCGGATGTGAAGTAGAAGAATTTGATGATGCAGTGCGTGTTGTGTCAAAAGGAGATCTTCATAATACACAGGTGAAGACTCTTCCATATCCGGGATTCCCGACAGATATGCAGCCGCAGATCGGTGTTACACTTGCTCTTTGTAAAGGGACAAGCACGATTACAGAAAGTATTTTCGAGAATCGTTTCAAATATCTTTCAGAACTTGCAAGAATGGGTGCAAATGTCAAGGTTGAAGGCAATGCAGCGACTATCGAAGGCGTAGATAAATTCTCGGGAGCAAGGGTCAGTGCACCGGATCTTCGTGCAGGAGCAGCACTTGTGATTGCAGGAATGGCCGCAGATGGCATTACGATCGTAGATGACATCGTATATATCCAGAGGGGATACGAACGTTTTGAAGAGAAGCTCAGAAGTCTCGGTGCAGTGATCGAGAGAGTTTCTACAGAACGTGAGATCCAGAAATTCAAGTTAAAAGTAGGTTAAGACAGGAATTCCTGTTTTGATAGAACATATTTCCCAAAATGTATATTGACGGAAGGTATGGACAGTGTTATGATGTGTAGCGGTAACAATTAAATACGCTTTCTCTTATTCAGAGTGGTGGAGGTACAAAGGACCTGCGAAGCCACGGCAACCCCGGTAAGCCGGAAGGTGCCAACCTGAGCGAGCAATCGAACAATAAGAGGATTGATGATGAGATATCAGGTCAGTCCTTTGGGGCTGACCTTTAAATTTGCATAGACAGAAGAGAAATTCTGTTTGTCGATTTTCATTATTCCAGAGATAAGAGAGGCAGATACAAAGAAGAAAAGAAAGGAAAAAAGATGGAGAGATTATTATTTACTTCTGAATCAGTAACTGAAGGACATCCGGATAAGATGTGCGACCAGATTTCCGATGCGATCCTGGATGCACTTATGGAACAGGATCCAATGAGCCGTGTAGCTTGCGAGACATGCGCGACTACAGGAATTGTTATGGTAATGGGAGAAATTACTACAAATGCATATGTAGATATTCAGAAAATCGTTCGTGATACTGTTCGCGAAATTGGTTATACAAGAGGAAAGTACGGATTTGATGCTGACACATGTGGTGTTCTGACAGCAATTGACGAACAGTCAAGCGATATTGCCATGGGTGTTGATAAAGCTCTTGAAGCAAAGGAACACAAGATGTCAGATGAAGAATTGGAAGCAATCGGTGCAGGAGACCAGGGAATGATGTTCGGATATGCATCTGATGAGACAGAAGAATATATGCCTTATCCGATCGCTCTTGCACACAAACTTGCAAGACGTCTTACAGAAGTAAGAAAGAACGGAACACTTCCATATCTTCGTCCGGATGGAAAAACACAGGTAACAGTAGAATATGATGAAAATGGAGTTCCGGCCCGCCTTGATGCAGTAGTACTTTCTACACAGCATGATCCGGATGTTTCACAGGAACAGATCCATGAAGACGTGAAAAAATACATTTTTGATGAAATCCTTCCGGCAGATATGGTAGATGAGAATACAAAATT
>ENA-OOWO01002163-OOWO01002163.1-human-gut-metagenome-genome-assembly--contig:-NODE-2163-length-11659-cov-4.369786_pt1 | contig 11659 bp, 9 predicted proteins | sample MGYA00241579_ERZ501327 | MGnify/ENA primary metagenome ERZ501327 (study PRJEB25962, sample SAMEA2042836) | human gut metagenome | biome: human gut; feature: human-associated habitat; material: faeces...
ACCCCCGCCACGGGCGAAAGCGGACGCGCGATGGTCGAGGCCTGGTGCATCGGCAAAACGAGCATCACGGGATTGACGCCGAGGTCCTTGGCGATCTTCGGCACCATTTCGATCAGCGGGTAAAAGGACGCGCCGTTCGAACCCGTAATGATGGTGACGAGCGTTGTGATCACTACGAAAAGGATGGACATGCCGATCGCACCGGCACCGACTGAGCTCGAGAGGTTAACGATCGCATCCACCATGCCGAGTGCCTTGAAGCCTTCGGCAAAAATACCGGCTGCAATAACGAGAGCCACCACACCGGACATGGCCTTACCCATGGACATGAGAAACGCCTTTAGTCCGGCCCCCAATTTCTCGATGCTGCCGCGCCAGCGCACAGCTTCACAAATCATCGCAATCGCAACGCAGAAGAACATGAGGGTTGTGATGTCGAGTTTGATGGAGTCGATGCAGTAGCGGGAGAAAACCACCACAAAGATCATCGGCAGGAAAGGCAGGATGGCGTAGAACTTCGGCGCCGCAGTGCTCGGCTTTTTCACATCCTCGCCTTCAAAGACAAGCTGCTCACCCATATGTTCTTGGGGATTCCAGCCCTCGCGGCGGTCGAGATACTTCTGCCAGAAAACATGGGCAAGACCCATAACCAGAACGGTGGGAAGCGCTGCAGGAATTTTGAATACAAAAACGTAATCAAGAATCGAGAGCGAGCAAGCCTTCGCCGCAGCCGCAGTTGAGCCGCCGATGAGAACGAGTGAGGCTGCACCGGAGGTGACAAAAACCGCACCGATTGCCTTCTTGTTCATGCCGAGGGCTGCAAGCGCCGGGCCCATCAATGCCAGGCACAGCACGCCGAGACCAACTGCGGAGGTAATCACCATGGAGACCGCCTTGCCGAGAAGGAAGGCCAGGAACACCAGCGCATAAGGGCTCTTGATGATTGAAAGCGGCTTGATCGCGATATTCACAAAAGCATCATTCGCACCGATATGGGTCATATAGGAGGCAAAACCCACCATCGTCATAATGAGGAGACCCAGGCCGGCGAGACGCGTCGAGAACATGTAGCGGATGAATTCGACGATGTCGAGGTAGTCGTTCCCGGTCGGCAGCGCCTTTTTAGGGAGGAACGTGCCGAGGTCGAAAAAGACGGCACAGGCGAGCATGAAGGCGCCGCTCGCAAAGAGGACGAGCGGGGCGTACTTCCCTTTGAGAATGGCCCAACCGACGACAACGAGCGTCAGCGTGCCGATGAGAATGCCGATCATGGTGAGAAACTCCGGGAAAAGCGTCGGAAGAAAAAACTCGGGGAAAGGTTTGGAAAAAAGAAGGCTCTGTTCCGACCAAGTGTTGATTTTTCACTAGAAGTTGAGCATTTTGGTCGGAAATCTTAAAATTATGGCAGGGAGGAACAGACTATGTCGAACCTCGTTTGCCACGATTTTCAAGAGATGGTGTGGAAGCTCTCGATCTCTGAATGTCGACTCTTATTGGATGCACTCCAACGTCGTCTGGCCGCCGACGCGCACTTCTACGACAAGTTCCTTGAAGGGCGCTTTGCGGAAGGTCTGGCCTGTCCGCACTGTTGCTCCACCGGCGTCGTCCGTAACGGGCACGCCGCCAATGGTGCTCAGCGTTACTTCTGCAAGGACTGCCGGAAGAGTTTTACTGCGACGACCGGCACCATCTTCGCTCGCACGGTCAGCCCGAACACTTGGCGGGACTATCTCCTTTGCATGCTCGACGGGCTGAGCCTGAGAAAGTCCGCGAAGCGCTGCGGCATCGCGTTGAGCACCTCCTTCCTCATGAGGCACCGCGTGCTCGACGCTGTTCGCAAAGCACGTGCCGGGCTCAAGCTTCATGGCATTGTGGAAATCGACGAGCTCTTCTTCGACCTCTCGTTCAAGGGCAACCACCATCGGAACTTCACGCTGCCGCGAGAAACTCATCATCGCGGTTCGCTATCCAGCCAGAGGGGCAACTCACTCCACAAGGTGTGCGTGATTTCCGCGAGAGCCCGCAACGGAGACGCCGTACTGACGGTCTCCAATCTGGGCAACGCTTCAAAGGCCGACGTCGTCGACGCTTTTGATGGAGTCGTGCAGGCAGGCTCTACGCTCTGCTCGGACGGCACCCTCATCTACGAGAAACTCGCTCACGAAGATCACCTGACACTTGAGCGCCTTTATGGGAAAGAACGGGTTCGCGGCATTTTCCACATCCAGAACCTCAACAGCCTGCATTCTTCCTTGAGGGGCTTCCTGAGGCCGTTCCGGGGCGTTTCAACCAAATACCTTCCGAATTACCTGACGTGGCACGTTTCAATGGGAGGATCAGGGGTCGACGTCGACGAGCAGCTCCGTCGAACCCGGTCCGAGTGTCTGGCCTACGGAACGAGTTGCGGGGTGCGAGCGCTACCGGACCGCGCACCGGTGCCGATCACTTCGACTCGTCAGAAAGACTGTCTCGATGAGGTGTTCAAGACGATGCGGATCAAGGCTGCGCTCAGTCGCCGCAAGCTCAAACACCCGAAACGTCAGGCTCCTGCGATCGATAAGGAGGTTTTAAAGGACGTTCCCTTCTGACCTCCCTGAAAATCAACACTTGGTCGGAACAGAGCCAAAAGAAAAGGGAGACGATTCGAGACCGTCTCCCCGCAGACTTGAAGCGCGACCGTCCGACGACGCGCAACGTCAGTCTTCTCAGCTGTTGGCGGGCTGCTGCTGGGCGGCCATTTCGGCCTGAGCCTGAGCGAGACGCTGCTGATAGAGCACCTCGAAGTTCACCTCCGGGAGATGAACCGGCGGAACGCCTGCACGGGTCATCAGATCCGCCAGATTGGCACGAAGATAGGGATAAACCATCGACGGGCAGAGCACATTAGTGACGTGCTGCAGCGGTTCAGCAGGGATTCCGTGAATCGAGAAGATACCGGACTGACGGCCTTCGGCCAGGATAATCACTTTATCCTCCGGAGCCTTAACCGTAATCGTGCCGCGCACGGTAATGTCGTAGAGATCAGCCTGAACGAGGCGCTGGCTCACTTCGAACTGGATATCGACCTGCGGAGCCGATTCCTGAGGAGTCAGCAGAATATCCGGTGCGTGCGGCATCTCGAGAGAAGCGTCCTTCAAGTAGCAGCGCTGCAACTGGAAGACCGGCTGATCATCCTGTTCGGGCTGAGCCTGCGGCTGCTGCGCTTCGGGATTCTGCACGTTTTCGTTTTCGGCCATTTTGAAGTGTCCTTTCTAAAAGTGGCGGCGCCCGGTCGGCACTATGTTTCTTCCGAGCGTTCAAAAATTCAGTACCAGTGAGCTGCGCACACCAGTATTTTTATATATGGGGACGAATCCTCAGGATTCAAGGGGCAGCTTGTCGCGCATCCAGCCAACGAGACCGCTGTCAAGCACGTAAACCTTAGTAAAGCCCACGCCGCGTAGAAGCTTTGATGCTGCTGCAGACATATTCCCCGAGTTGTCGACGACAATAATCGTACGGTCCTTTGAGAGCTCGCCCAGACGGTTCTGAATCTCATTGGCGGGAATATTCACCGAATTAGCGATGCGCACGCGTTTGAAATCTTTCTGAGCTCGAACATCAACCACAAGTGCGTTCTGCTTGTTAATCAAGGAGACGGCTTGCTCAGACGACACCATCGGGCCAAAGCGGCGAGTATTGATAAGCGGCATGGCAAGCGACACGGCTGCGATGACGGCAATGATGATGAGAAGCGCGTTTTGAACAATGAATTGAGACATGGGACTATGAAAAATCGATTGGAAAAAATTCCCAAGAAGGTAGGATTATAGGTTGCGGCGACCATCGACCCCGCATCTCTTCCATACTTTTGCCTCCGGACTTCCGCGCAAACCACTCCATGCGCTCGCCCATGTCATTCTTTCGTCTGCTCTCGCTTGTGCTCTGTCTGGCGCTGCTCAGTGTTTTTGCGCCTGCAGAAACTTCTGCTGCGCTCAAGTCTGACGCCACGGCCAAGCAAAAGGTACAGGCCGAAAATCGCAAAGCCTCGGTTGATGAAAAGCTCTCCGAACTTGAAAAAAAACTCTCTGCTCGTGAGGCGGAAAACGAAGCGGCCGAAAATGACCTGAAGAAAGCCGACCAGTCCATCTCCGAAGCAAACCGGCGCCTGCGTACCCTTAAAACGGAACGCAGTACTGTCGAGCAGCGGCTCTCCGAACTCAGACAAGACGGTCGCAGCGTGGAGCGAGACCTCCGAGAAGCCCGCAGCCGCTACGAGCAGATCATGCGTGCGCAATATGTACACGCCCAGCGACATAGTTGGCAGTCGCTCATTGAGGGCGGGAACCCGAATGAACTCGCCCGCACGGCAGCGGAGTTACGCTACTTGTCGCTTGCTCAGCAAGAAGCGGCAAAGGCCTTAACTCAAAAACAGACCCAGATCGACACTGTCGAAAAAGAAACGCGTGCACGACGCGCAGAGCTCTCCCGCATTGCACGCGAAGAGGAAGAAAATCACGCCAAACTGCTAGACGAAAAACGAGATCGTCAAGCTGCTGTGAAGAAGTTGGCCCGCGAGATTGCCACCCAACAGGCGGCAATTGAGAAACTAAAAAAAGACCAGACTCGATTGGAAAATCTCGTCGCTTCAATCGACAAACGACTCGAACGCGAGCGCGCAGCAGAAGAAGCTGCCAAACGCGCGGCGGCTGCCCAAAAGAATCAAAAGCCCATTGCTCCGCTGCCTTCTGGCTCTTTTGCACAATCAAAGGGACGTCTTATCCGCCCGGTATCGGGTCGAGTCGCTGCTGGCTTCGGCAGTCGTCGTACAGGATCAGCCGTTTGGCAAGGTATTCTTTTTAGTGCTCCAGAAGGTGCCGAAGTTTCTGCCTGTGCGGCTGGACGAGTTGTATTTTCGGACTGGCTTCGCGGCTACGGCAACCTGCTCATCATTGATCATGGCGGCACCTACATGTCTGTCTACGCAAACAACGAATCTGTCTTAAAGAATGTCGGTGACAAGGTCACCGCAGGCGAAACCATTTCCACCGTTGGCACATCTGGTGCGAGCGATGAACCCGGACTCTATTTTGAGATACGTTACAAGGGCAAACCCATCAACCCACAGCCGTGGCTCGCCAAATAAGCGAAAATACAAAAACTTTTGCGGCACCCCCGGGATTTCCCCTCGACCGTTTTTATTGAACATATACCAATGAAGCTCCGTCTTCTTTCTCTTTTCGTCGCCGGCGCTCTGGCCGGCGCTCTTGCCACTACCGGCATGCAGGTCTATGCCGACAAGCAAGCTGAAACCAAACTCCCGCTGATGGAAGTGCGTCAGTTCACGAGCGTCTTTAACGCCGTGAAGGACTACTACGTTGACGAGGTCTCCGACAAGGAGCTTCTTGAGCTCGCCGTTGAAGGCATGGTCAGCGGTCTTGATCCACACTCAAGCTTCCTTGACCCAGAAGGCTTTGAAGACATGAGTGAAGCGACACATGGGAGTTTCGGCGGCCTCGGCATTGAAGTCACTAAAGATGTCTCCGGCGTACGCGTGATCTCTCCGATCGACGATACCCCTGCCGCGAGAGCAGGCATTCGCGCCGGCGACATCATTACGAAGCTTGACGGCGAAGCCACTGCCGACTTGACGCTCGAAGAAGCCGTGAAGCGTATGCGCGGTGAGCCGAAAACAAAAATTCGTCTTGAAATTGCTCGTAAGGGTGAAATGAAGCCGCTCTCCTTCACAATTGAGCGCGCAACCATCAAAACGCAGTCCGTGCGTATGAAAGAGCTTGCAGACGGCTTCGGCTACATCCGCATCTCGCAATTCCAAGAGCGTACGGCAGAAGATCTCGCTGCCAACATCAACAAGCTTGAGAAATCCGGACACTTGAAAGGTCTTATTCTTGATCTGCGTAATGATCCGGGCGGCCTGCTTCAGGCGGCGATCGGCGTTTCCGCCGCATTTTTGCCGGAAAAAAGCGATGTTGTATCGATCAAGGGACGTACACCTCAGTCCGACTATGCTTTTAAAGCTGTAGAAAAAGATTATCGTTCGGGCAATGCGGCCAAAGCGCTTGCGGAGCTCACCCCGGCAGCGAAAACAGTGCCGCTCGTCGTACTGATTAACTCTTCGTCAGCCTCTGCATCCGAAATTGTGGCCGGTGCACTGCAGGATCACAAGCGCGCTGTTCTTTTGGGCGACCGCTCTTTTGGCAAGGGATCTGTGCAAACCATTTTGCCTATGACCTTCGGTGAAAAGACTGTCGGCGTAAAACTCACTACGGCGCGTTACTACACGCCGTCGGGGCGTTCGATTCAAGCCCACGGTATTGAACCCGACTTCTATGTGGACGACACGCCCAAAGGCAACTTCCCGACCTTCCAGGTTCGTGAGGCAGATCTGGCTCACCACCTTGCCAATCAGCAGGACGCCAAAAAGTCCGACAAGGATAAAAAGGCTGAGGCCGAAGCGCTCCCTTATGACGACAACGATGAAGCCAAGACGCCAGATTGGGTTTACCTTTTCGGTGATGACAAAGACTGGCAGCTTAAGCAAGCCATTGCTCATCTGAAGGGGGAAAAAGTTGAAACCTCCCGTCTGCGCGGTCAGCCGATTTCGGTTGCGAAGAAGCTGCGCGCCGAAGATGCGGCAAAAGCTAAGGCGCAAGCCGAGGCCGAAGCAAAGAAGGCCAAAGAGAATACATCGGACAACAAACCCACCGAGGCTCAAAAGAAGAGCGAATAAATAACGCGCCCACCTCAACCGGCGGCCGCATCCTTCGATGCTTTTTGAAGGATCGTCCGCCTTTTTTTTGGGACCACAAATATGAACGATCAAGAACGTTTTGCCGCGCTGCGCGAACGTCTATCCCGCCAGATGCGAATCAAGGAATTGGGCGAAGACGGTGAGAAGCGCATTCTCAAAACGCGATTCTTAGTGATCGGAGCGGGCGGACTCGGCTCTCCGGCGCTCCTTTACCTGGCCTCCTCCGGCGCTTCACACATCACCGTTGTTGATCCTGACGAAGTGTCCGAAAACAACCTTTCTCGTCAGATTCTCCATGACGGCTCCTCTATCGGTCTAAATAAGGCCCAAAATGCTGCTCAGGAATTACTGCGATGGAATCCAGTGCTTGACATTCGGGCCGTTCCACACCGAATGGCAGATGTGGAGGAACTGCGCTCACTCGTACGAGAACACGATATTGTCCTCGACTGCTCCGACAATCTGGCCACTCGGCAGTTAGCCAATCGCGCCTGCTTCATCGAAAAAAAACCTCTTGTTTTCGCTGCGGCCGTGAAGCTTTCCGGGCAGGTCACGGTTTTTGACTTTCGTGATCCAAACTCTCCCTGCTATAGATGCCTCTTTGAAGAAGATGACGCAGCAAATGACGAAAAGGCCTCGACGCTTGGGGTCTTCTCGGGACTTACTGGCACTATCGGACTGCTACAGGCTACTGAAGCGCTGAAACTTGCCGCCGGTATTGGCCGCCCTCTAACTCGACGCATGTTGTTTGTCGATCTTCTCAATATGGACATGCATGAGATGCGCTATAGCCGTCTAAAAGGCTGTCCATGTTGCGGCGGCACTGCTAGCTGAAACCTTCACAACTCCAATCAGGTAGAGATCAATGCTTATGCTTTGCTCTCTACCTGCAGCAATGGTATCGTCGGACGATGTGTATGGTTTACTGAACTTTTATATTTAGTCCTTCAGGACCTCGCCTTTACTGCAAACGATAACGAGTTAAAGATCAAGCCCTGCCGGTGACCACGCCAATGTACGACCGCTTGACAGCAACGCCGCTTCGGCATCTCGAATGGGTATATTCCTTAACTGCAAAAAATCAGTGATCGGCAGCTGCACGAACACTTTAAGCATTGCCTCACCCATCAAACCCGACAACATGCTCGTCATTGCGTCGGCTTCAACATCATAGATACGAATAGGCTCGTTGGTCTTCAATCCCGCAACCTGACGGGCAAGTTTGACAGCATCATTGAGATCACCGAGCTTATCCACAAGCCCATTTTGCGCTGCCTGCGTTCCCATCCAAATGCGTCCCTGAGCCAGCGCCTCAACCGCTTCGGGCGTTTTCTTTCGGCTTTGGGCCGTCAAATCCTTGAAACGCGCATAAGTGCGCATCACGCCAGCACGCAGCAATGCTGCTTCTGCAGCATTAGGTTTATGTAACGGACTGCCAAAATCAGCAAAATCACTGGTTCGGAAGCCGCCAATACCAAGTTCAAGCTTCTCGAGTGCTGCAGCGGCATCCGGCACAATGCTGAAAACGCCGATCGATCCGGTGAGCGTCAAGGGATCCGCCACAATTCGATCTGCGGCCAGGCTAATCCAATAGCCGCCAGAAGCAGCCGCATTTCCCATACTGACGATGACGGGAAGGCCCTTTGTTCGGACAGCCGCAAGTTTTTCACGAATCGCCTCAGCTGCCAACGCGTCACCACCCGGGCTCGAAATTCGCAGCACCAGTGCTTTGGTTGAGGGAGCGGATGCGGCTCGCTCAATACGTTGCACTAATTCCTCGGCATCAATTCCAGTGGCACCCGTTGAAGAGATCGCCCCTTCTGCGAGCACAACTGCAACGGCTCCCGGCTGCGCCGCACTGCGGCTACGCGCCGTTTCAGCAAGGTATGCCCCGAAGTTCACTGTCTTCACGTTCTTCAGATTACCGCCGCCAAACTGTTTGGCAAGCGTTTCATCAAATGCTTCGCGAGCCATCAAATCGGTAATAAGTCCTGCTGCCTTCGCTGCTTCAGCAGGACTTTCCCCTGCATTGAGCCTCTCGGGCAGCCCCTTCAGATACGTATCCACTGATCCCGGAATTAAACCGCGGGCATCTTCAAGGTCAGAAGCAAAAACTTTCCAAGCTTCAGACAAGTAACCCTCTTGAGCGATGAGATTGTCTGTGGTCGGTGCGCGCAGACTGTAAGCCTCAGGAGCACTTTTGAAGGCACCCGCTTTAAAGACGGACACTCCAATGCCGAGTTTTTCCAAAAATCCGCCCCAATAAAGAGTAGTTCCGGAAAGTCCCTTCACCATGACAGAGCCCATCGGATGAAGCGCCACCACATCGGCATGTGCAGCAGCCGCATACTGTGCTTGCGTGTACCCGGAAGCCCAGGAAAATACCGGTTTGCCAGAGGCAGTCTTGTAGTCTTCGATAGCACTGCCAATCGTGCGGGCGCTAGCAAGACCAAGTTTAGTGAGTCCGTCAACCTTGATAATAACGCCCGCAATCCGCTCATCCGAACCGGCGAATCGAAGAGCCTCCGTAACGTCGATTAAGCGCGTTGATGCGCCACGGCTCTTCATCAAGGACTTTAAGTCAGCGGAAATCGAGCGCAGTGGATCTGATTCGACGACTGCGCCGTCCAAATCAAGCACCAGTAAAGTTCCTGGTTCTACTGCAGGCGTGTTCGGACGAGCAAACAACCAAATCAGCGCGGCAGCGACCAACACTCCCAAAAAAATCAAATTCAAAACAAGGCGTCGGCAAAAATCCAGCACTCGCCAGAGACACTTTAGAACAGTCATCAAATCTCTCCAAGTTCAAAGGAGGTGCGCACGCCGCACGAGATCCTCAACATTTCGCACAACTAAGTCAACTTCCGGCAGTTTGGCTGGTGTTCCGGCAGGGAGAAGCAGTCCTGCATGCTTCCTGCGCAATCCCACGCACCAGACTGTGGCAAGTCCAGCCGCTTTTCCGGCCTTAAGATTCATGAGGGAGTCATCAACCAACACCGCATCAGCAGGCCTTGTCTTCAAGCGAGCACATACCGCTCGCAACATTGAGACATTAGATTTTGGGCGCCAGTCACCGAAAAGCCGCATATCGGTACTGCTCACGATAGCGTGAAAAAAATTCCTCAACCCTAAAGCTGGAAGCAAACGCTCAACATAAAGCCGCGGTCCGTTGGAGTACAGCACTCGACGCCCCGGCAATTTGGCAAGTAGGCGCCGCAGCTGTGGTGCATTCTGTACAAAAGGCGCGTAATCGAAGTCATGCACCGCAGGCAGAAACACCTTAGGATCAACGCCGTGTCTGCGCCAAAGTCCAATGAAGGTTGAGCCGTACGTCTGCCAATAATGACTCCGCAGACGGTTAGCCTCTTCTTCACTCATCCCCATGCGCTCCGTCATGAAGGCATTCATGCGCAGGTGCACTTCATGCAGCAGACCCGCAGAAGAAGCAAAAAGCGTATCGTCGAAATCAAGAAGCCAAACCTTGCGTCCGGCAGAGCCATGGAGCTGCTTTCCAGAAAGCAAAAACGGCACGACTCCCTCCTCCGGGTTCCGTGCCGCCCATGTCAATTGCGGAGCGCGTCCTACTTGCGGGCGCTGCACCGTCATGATGCATCAATCCCCGTACATCTTCTGCTTAAGTTCACGACGCTGCTGAGCTTCGAGCGAAAGTGTTGCCGTCGGACGAGCCATCAAACGGGCAACACCAATAGGATCCCCCGTTTCTTCGCAGTATCCGTAGTCGCCATCATCAATGCGCTTGATGGCCGCCTGCACCTTCTTCAACAGCTTGCGTTCACGGTCACGCGTGCGCAGTTCAAGTGCATGCTCCTCCTCGATCGTCGCGCGATCAGCAGGATCGGGCACAACGGTCGTTTCGCGCAGATTCACGGTTGTCTGATCGGCATTGGCGCGAAGTTCCTTCTCCAAGTCGGTCAGACGGCGGCGGAAAAACTCAAGCTGCTGAGCGTTCATGTAGTCGTCTTCAGGCATCTTGAGAATTTCTTCAGCAGTGAGAACTTTTTTGGCCATTTGCGGTGTTCTTCCCTTGGTTATGCGCTCAGGTCCATTGCTCGCACAGGCAGTGCTGCAGCCGCACGATTGCCCCTCTGTTTGAATTTGAGAAGTCTTATAACCATGCGCCTTTTTGAGCCGGAGCAGTAAAAAGGTAGGGGTGCTTTATACCGAAAAAATCACGCTGATGCCACCCTCAAACCCTGTCGGCATTTCAAGCTCTCCGCGTTAAGCAGATTTCATCAATCAAGCCGATTCAAGTATTCAATACACACACTTGAAGTCAACCCGAAATACAAGACCCTAACAGTGGCTTCATCTTGTTTTGAGATCGGGTAATTCCGCATCCTGCCTTCTGATGCGCCCGTTCGCATCTCACCGCTTTCGCACCCATTTATCTTATTGGTTTTCAGCAATATTTCGCTATTTGAGAGTAATTCTTATTTTAAGTTGCTCAATTCACAACATAGGTTTCATTTTCTGGGTAGCGACTCTCAACCACTGCGATGAAACTAGTTCAAAAGCACTAGAGCAACCCCCAAAAACGATTTGAAGTGCAGCCCCAAGATAACAACATGACCTTCGTCTGATGCACGTTCAAACAAAGGAGACCATCACGCGAACGCATCGCATCCCGCAAGCAAGAGGCGCCTAACCACCCCTAGGCGTCCGATCAACACACGACCATAGCCGAAACGCCGGCGGGAAGCATTGTCTTTCCGTCTGATGGGTGGTGTTTGCCTCAAAAAACACATCTGTCTCATATGTTCCAGGAGAATCATGATGGAACTGCACAAGATTTCCCGCCGAAGCTTCCTTGAAGCCACAGCACTCAGCGGCGCTGCTGCCGTCTTCTCACACCCACTATCGGGCGGGCTCGTATCAACCGCGTCGGCC
>ENA-OOWO01002169-OOWO01002169.1-human-gut-metagenome-genome-assembly--contig:-NODE-2169-length-11640-cov-3.821234_pt1 | contig 11640 bp, 7 predicted proteins | sample MGYA00241579_ERZ501327 | MGnify/ENA primary metagenome ERZ501327 (study PRJEB25962, sample SAMEA2042836) | human gut metagenome | biome: human gut; feature: human-associated habitat; material: faeces...
TACAAGCAGTGGCTGAAGCACGCCATATTGTTTGATAGATTCAGAAAGTTCCAGTAATGCATCCTCATCAAAATGCCTTCTCGGCTGATTCAGATTCGGTTCCACACTGGAAATTTTTACAAGACGTTCTGCCGCAGGTTTTTCCTGTGCTTCCGTTTTTTCTTTCTTAACTGTGGATCTTGTCCTTTTTGCGGTTTCCTTTGACGGTCCACCGGCTTTATTAGGAATCAGTGCATCCAGACCTCTTCCAAGACCTCCTGTTTTTCTCGCAACCATTATTCGCCCTCCCTGCTGATAACTTCTTCTGCCAGAAGACGGTAGCTTTCTGCTCCTGTAGATCTTGAATCGTACAGGTTAATTGGTTTTCCATAGCTTGGAGCCTCTGCAAGTCGTACATTTCTCGGAATGATCGTTTTGTATATATTCTGATCCAGGTTTTCTTTTACATTCTCTACTTCTTCCGGTTTCACACGGTAGGAAAGGTTTCCGCCGTTTCTCTCATGCCAACCCTGATTCCAGCCGTCATCTGCCATTCTGATAAATCCCTGTACAAATTCTGCATCTAAAAATTTCATAATTTCTCCAATCTGCTGCACACACAGCCACTTCTTTTTTTATCTATTGCTATCCTTGTTTATTTCATTCAAGAATGCCCTCTCCATTCTTGCTGCGAGATGCACATCATGCAATGCATGACATATTTTTCTGTGTATCTCTGTTATCTGCAAATGATATCAACAGGTACATTCAATATTTTTGCAACTTTCAGAATCGTATCAATATGTCTTCCCACTGCTGCTGCCATATGATGAGTCGGACCTGCCTCGCTCCATCTGTTGCAAAATTCTCTTGCACCGATGGAAAATCTGGTTCTCATATTGGTATCACCGAAAGTAAAGATCGGTCCGTCCTCGTTTACGCCTTCTGCCACAACAAATTTGAAATGTCCGTCTTTATCCTGTGTGATTCCGAGGTAAGTCACATCTCCTGTCGGCGGATAGAACTGGGTCAGATAACCGCCGCCTGTTTTTCCATGAAAGACATCAACAATCTTCATCGACGGTTTGCGTGCCTGTGAAATATCCGCATCGCCGGATCCGGAATGTCCGATAATGCAGATGTCTTTGTTGAAATCGATGGAGTACATCTCAGAGAGCTGACCGGTTCCGGAAATTGTTTTCAGGATGCTCATGGCCATAGCTACTTTCATATCTCCTTCTACGGCACAGGCGGTACCCTGTTTGATCAGCATGGAAAATGCCGGAATCAGCATACTGTCCAATTTTCCTGCAATACCTTGTGCAAATCCATCATAATGGGATGCTACAAGTGCAATGTCTTCTGTTTTTACCCATTCTTCGAAAGCAACCACGTATCTTGCCATATCCCAGACAGTCTCGACAGTGGCTCCGCCTTCGATATCAAAAGTATCAAGAATTTCTTCTGCTTTTGCACGGATGGCTGCCTCATCAGTGATATGATCTGCGATGGCCCACATTTTCTCCCAGTCAAACTGCTTGGTATACAGACCCATACGGTTGTAAAGATTGGTCTCATCAATGTAGAGATCCATCATGCCCGGATACGGTCTGCCGATCTGTGCAATATTGGTATAACGGAATCTTCTTCTTACCTGCGCTGCACGACACCACTCATCAATCTCCTGTGCCACATATGCATCGCCGCCTTCTACCACGCCTGTAATAACAGCATGTCTCTTTCCGGCACGCTCCAGATCTGCTACCATCTCACCAACTGCACCACATGCATATAATTCGCCCAGCCAGGTAGCTGTATCTGTATGTTCATAATCCGGCGCTTTTTTCTTCTGTACATTTACCAGAACCACCGGCACGTTCAGATCACGGATCGCTGGAAGCATGTTATAACTTGTTGCGTAAGTAAGCAGCTGTAAAATAACCAAATCTACATCTGCCGCACGGAATTTATCACCTGCTGCCATAGATAACTCTTTTGTTGTAACAATTCCTCCGTCCACAATTTCTACCGTGTCCGGAATTGTCTTTTTGAACGCTTCATACTGCTGCTCAAATTCCGGCACCAGAGACGGGAACTGTGGCAGATATGCGCCCAGTGCGATAGAAAAAACACCAATTTTTGCCTTTGTTTCTACTAACATATGACTCCTCTCCATACTTCGTATTATATTTATTGTTTCCATATTTCTTATTTCTCTTCTATAAAAACAGATTGATATCTGCTCTATGCTTCATATTCAGCGATGTCAAAAGAATGATAAATACATTCTCTCGCAGTTTTTAAATTTTCCAGTTCACCGGCAGCGATCATCTGCGCGGAAATATTTCCGATAGCGGTTGCCTCGATCGGTCCCGCACAGACTTTTTTCTGACATGCTTTTGCAGTCAGCCGGTTCAGATAATCCGCATTTGCTCCTCCGCCAATGATATAGATGCAGTCATACGATACACCTGTCATTTTTTCAACTTCATGAGCTGTCTGCGCATAACATTCTGCCAGACTGTTGTAAATCACTGCCGCTGTTTCCCAGATGCCCTTCGGAACCTGTTGACCACTCTCAGCGCAGGCGTTCTGTACTTCCTTCGTCATGCTCTCCGGTGCAAGGAAGCAGTCAGAGTTCGCATCTACGATGGAAGAAATGCTCTGCTTTGCCGCACCTTCGCAAATGTCAGAAAAGCTCATATCCGGTGCCAGCTCTTTTCGTGCGGAATTGATCATCCACATTCCCATAATATTTTTCAGATAACGGAACCGGTAATCATATCCACCCTCATTGGTAAAATTGTACCTCTGGCTCTCTGCGGTACAGATAGCCTCTTTCACTTCGGTTCCCATCAGAGACCATGTGCCGGAACTGATATACAGCACTTGATCATCTGCTGCCGGGACAGCCATAACTGCTGCTCCTGTATCATGTGTTGCCGGAACGACTACCGCACAGTTAAATCCAACCTCTGCGGCGATCCCCGGTGTCAGACTTCCAAGATTTGTACCCGGAAGACAAATTTTCCGGAACAGTTCTCTCTTATAGCCCAACCGATCAATGAGATCCCAGTCCCAGTCCTTTGTCTGCGGATCCAAAAGCTGTGTGGTGGAAGCGTTGGTATATTCCGTCACTTTCTGTCCACTCAGCAGGAAATGCAGATAATCCGGTATCATCAGAAGCGTTTCTGCCTGCTCCATCTGTTCCGGTGTCTGCTCTTTTACAGCCATCAGCTGATAAATCGTATTGAATGGCTGCTTCTGAATGCCGGTGCGCAGATAAAGTTTCTCCTCACCGATCACTTCATAAACTTTCTGATCCATCCCCTGTGTTCTGTGATCACGGTATCCGACTGCATCACCAATCCGCTGATCCTGTGCATCCAGAAGCACAAAATCTACCGCCCAGGTGTCTACGCCGATACTCTCCGGAAATTTTCCGAGTTCCGCACATTTTTTCATTCCGGTAATAATCTCAGCAAACAGCTGATCCACATCCCAGGTAAGATGCCCGTTTTGCATTTCCATTCCGTTTCCGAAACGGTGTACTTCTTCCAGAATCATTTTTCCCTCTTCCCGGTGTCCCAGGATCAGTCTTCCGCTGGAAGCCCCGATATCCACTGCAAGATAATATTTCATGCAATTCTCCCTTCTGCTATTTTCCTATTCTGCTAATCTATCCAAATTGATCTTCATATTTTCAATTAAAATTCAAAAAATATCCCTTAGAAAAACCATTCCATCAATTCTTCCATTGCATTTTCATGGGATTATTTTATAATGATATCAGATAGATTTTTAGGCTTTTATTTTCAAAAAAACAGGACTTTATTTGCAGATACGGAATTCCATTTTTACGATGTCTGAAAATCCGGATGCAAACTCAGTTCAGACTCACACAGATAGAAAAGGGGAAAGACATGCAGGAGGAATTACTGAACAAACTCAGACAGGTCACAGAAGAGGAAAGGCTCATTCTTCAGGGTGCTTCTCAGATTCAGTCGAATCTCTATACCACGCAGTTTGCAAAGCCATCTGATTTCACCATTGACAGCAAAAAACTGCTGGAAAAAGGATGTCTGATCGAAGTTCGTCCTCATACGAGATTTGTACATTTTCCACGACACCGGCATAACTATGTGGAACTGATTTATATGTGCAGCGGAACGACCACACACATTCTAAACGGTACAGACAAGCTGGTTTTGCAGGAAGGTGATCTTCTGTTTCTGAACCAGAATGCCTCCCATGAGATATTACCGGCCGGGGAAAACGATATTGCTGTGAATTTCATCATTCTTCCGGAATTTTTTGACCGTTCAGTCTCCATGATCGAGCAGGAAAACATTTTACGAGATTTTCTGCTGAGTGCTTTATCCGGCAGCACTTCCCTCTACAGTTATCTGCATTTTTCCGCAAAGGATATTCCTCCGGTGCTGAATCTTTTGGAAAACATGATATGGACAATTTTCTGGAATAAACAGAACACAAATACCATCAACCAGACGACCATGGGACTGGTTCTGATGAACCTCTCTGTATTTGCAGAAAAATTAAACTGCCCGGTGCCGGAACAGTACGAACAGACACAGATTTTTACGATTTTGCAATATATTGAGACGCATTATAAATCAGGGACACTTGCGGAGATTTCCGCACAGATCAGACAGCCCACCTATTATGTGAGCCGTCTGTTAAAAAAGCATTTACAGAAAAATTTCAAGCAGCTTCTACAGGAACGTAAATTGCAACAGGCTGCTTATCTGTTGAGCCAGAGTTCCCTGAGCGTAGAGCAGATCATGGAAGCCATCGGATACAACAATAGCAGTTATTTTTATAATAATTTTAAAGCGAAATACCATGATACCCCGCGGGATTACCGGAAGAAGATGCGCTTGAAACCGTCTGTTCCACTTCCTTTCACACTATAATATCATATATTCAATCGTCTCGGGAACATCAGCTTCGACTTTTACATCACCATTTTCCCGTGTCACATGCACCGTAATTTTTCCTTTTACGGAGTTATAACTGCAGGTAAATTCATTCATACTCTCCGGCAGATACGGTGCGATTTCGATTCTGCCAAATCCCGGCTCCAGCGGACGGATACCAGCCAGTCCATTGTAATACCACTCGATGATGTGTCCCATCATATCATGGCAGTGGCTTCTCGGATTCTGCTCCCAGTATTCACCCAGTGTTGTCTCACCATCCAGCACAAAGGCGTAGTAGCTCGGATGCTGGGTTCTGGTGATAAACTGACAGATCAGATCGTTCATACCATATTTTCTCGCAGTCTGAATAATATATGGCAGTCCGACCTCTCCGCTGATGAACGCACCTTTTTCTTCCAGTGTCTGACGGAAGGCACGTACCACATCTTCCACCTTGTCTTCCGGAACCATGCCCCAGTACAACGGCAATGCCTCTGCGGCCTGCGTCATGCAGATCTCATCTTTGTGATCCCATGCCTGATAATACCAGTATCCATCCTGCGGATGCTGCACCAGTAGTTTCTCATTATAATTCGCTTTGATTTCTTCTGCCAGTTCTGTAAATTCTGCCTGCTCCTTCGTTTTTCCGAGAATGCCTGCAAAGTAAGCCATTGTCTTGCTGTCTGCATACAAAAATGCAGTCTCAACATTCTCCCGCAGCAGTACGTGTTCCGGATTTCCCCAGTCACCAAGGCCGTGATTGATAAATCCTTCTTCATCGCGAAGAGACGCTTCATGAGCCAGATATTTTTTTCCTGCCTCATAGTTATCACGAATGATCTGCTCATCTCCATAAAACATATAATGCCAGTAGGTTCCAAGGATGCTCGTACTGCCCCACGGAATAATATCATAAAAACTTCCCATGCCCGGTACCGGAAGTACATTCGGGATATAGCATGGACTCTGAGACGGCATCAGCCCATCCCCCGGATAAAACCGTCCTCCCTGCCCGTCAGAAAAGCTGTCCTCTGCCGTATGCTGATCTGTACGAAGATCCGTCAGAAATTTGTTCCAAAGACGATCCGAACGCTTCATATACATAATTGATGGTGCCATCAGATGGTTTGGCTCCTGCCATGCAAACCGCTCAATGGTCGGACAGTCCGTATGTACACTGAGCATATTTGCTTCCACAGCTTTCTCCACCAAGTCATAAATCTGATTGTAACGCTCATCATCACAGTGAAAACTTCCATCCCTCTGCCATGCACTGGAAATCGCATCTCCATACATATTGCGAAGTTCTGTATGTTCATCCAGTCCTTCCACCCCAAAGTAACGTCCCGCAAAATAAGTGAATTTCATACGGAATGTTTCCCAGATATCATCCTGTCCAATGACATAGGTAATACAGTTGTCGATCAGGACCCAGTTTTTCGCCATCTGATCCACATCACCGTTTTTATCCAGTTTTTCTGCCACATAAAAACGCAGTTTCGTTCCTTTTTTGCCTTTTACATCAAACTGCAGCATACCGGAAATATTTTGTCCCAGATCGTAAATATCGCGATGAATACTGCCGGTTTTCTGATCCTCTGCTGCAACATTCTCTGCATCTATATCAGATTCCTGCTGTTCTGTCATATCCAGAGATTTATCCGCTTCCACGCTGTGAATATATTTTGCCTCGTAGCGCCTGATCACTTTGATAGCCGGCTGATCCTGCTCTACAAGTGTTCCAGTCGGTGCCTGCACCTCTGCCACCTGCTGTGCAGCTGCCCAGCCACTGTCATCAAAGCCGGCAATGTCCCAGCCTGCAGGATAAGCCGCTCCATCGGCTGTCTCAGAACCATACACATTGCTCATAGTAATCTCATGCGGTTTTACCTTAAAAGAATCATCCGCATAAACTGTCTCACTGGTTCCATCCGCATATTCCACCGTCAGTTCCAGTGCCAGTACAAGGCTCTCGCCAAACGCCTCATACGGATTCGGATTTGGCGGCATAAAAGGTGGAAAATGGAAACTGTAATGCTCGTTCTGCATCAGAAACCAGCCGTTTCCGACTTCCGCTCCGATCACATTTTTCCCTTTTTTCAGATCATCCGTCACATCAAATGTTACATACTGGATTCGTTTTTTATAATTTGTCCAGCCCGGATCCAGCTCGTGATCTCCTACCTTCTGCCCGTTGATATGAAAAATGAATTGTCCCAGACCGCAGACTGCTGCCCTGGCCTTACAGATTTCCTTTGTCAGATGAATTTCTTTTCTTGCATAAAACGGTTTTCCGCTTCCATCTGTAATCCATTGATTTTTCATTGATTTTAATACACCTTTCTTTTCTACTACGCTTTCTTCAACCACCAAAAGGGCATGTACAAATGCCCCTTTGATTTGTATGTATTCACGGAATCTTATAAATGAAATTCTCCAGGAATACATTTTTTATTTGGTTTATGGTTTTAGTTAGCTTTCTCACTATTCGCAGTAAGTTCCTGCATCTTTTTCTCCGGATAGAACTGGATGAAAATAATATACAGAACGGATGCTGCCAGTGGAACGAGGAAACGAACGGAATTAATACCGATCAGAACTGCTTCCGGCTCCTGCCCGATAGCATTTGCGATATAACCGGTTGCTGCCAGAACACCTGCAAGGATCGCATTGGAAATAGCTGTTCCACATTTGTAGGAGAAACCACCAATAGCAGAAATCGTACCATTCAGCTGTTCACCGGTTGTTTTGTATACATAATCTGTCATTCCGAAAACAGTCATCGGACGAAATGCATTTGTCATGGTAGAGAACATACATGCAATAAATGTCAGGATATACAGTGCCGGAATGGATTTTCCACCAACAAAGAACAGAATCAGATAACATACGCAGGCAATAACCTGTGTAAATGTAACTGCTTTTTTCATACTTCCTTTTACTTTTCTAAGGAGAATCGGCATCAGCACCATAACACCTACCATACCACTGATGGAGATCACTAACATGTAAGTAGCGATCAGGCCAGGATTCATCAGATAGTACATGCAATAAAAAACAGAAGATGACATGATAATCTGAAACAGGATACATCCTACACACCAGAATGCGATCATCGGATACATCTCTTTTACTTTCAGAAGCTTTCCTGCACTTTTAAATACATGCTCTTCGTGTGTCATATCAACCGTATGACGTTCCTTACATTTTGCAAATGCGATCCAGCTTGTAATACACATCAAAATCGCACCGATGGCTACTAATACCATATATCCTTTTGCCGGATTATCTCCACCGATCACATTTACAAAATTTGTTGTAAAAGATGTTACAATAAGGATCATGATGGATGCGATAAACGTTGCCAGAGAAATGACATCATTTCGCTCCATCTCATTTCTGGACATCGTTGGAAGGATTGCATAATATGGAATCTCGATGGCTGTTACAAGCATTCCATAACAGATATAAAGTACCGCTGCATAAACAATTTTTCCGGTAGTGCTCAGATCCGGTGCTGCAAACAACAGAACGGATACGATGGATAATGGCAGCGGAATCAGTAACAGATACGGACGGTAAGTACCCCAGCGGCTCTTTGTACGGTCTGCCAGTCCACCCATGATTGGATCATTGATAGCATCCCAGACAGTTGCGGCTGTCATAATGACACCTGCTGCTGCGGCCGGTACTCCAAATACATCTGTCATAAAGATCAAAATGTATGTACTTACCAGCGCCGTGATAAACTGACGGCCGGTAGCCTGTCCAAGTGCCCAGCTGATTCGTTCAGACATAGACAATTCTTTTTTCTCATTCATTTACTCATACCTCTCTTTCGGTTTTTTGCTAAACCTGTGTGCTCGTTTCTATGTCCATAATCTTACGGATTTTTTCCGGTTTTGGCTTGTCCAAACAGAACTTTTTTCTGGCTTTTTTCAGTTGTTTTATTCTACTCTGTTTTTTTAACCTTATATTTCTACCCTTATTTATGCATTTTATATTATTTTTCTTCCATTTATGTTATACTATTTTCTATTATCATTTCAAAAACTTACATTATAAAAGGAGATTTTATCATGCCTGTCCTGCCTTTTTACCAGTTTGAACTGAAAGACAAACTGAATAGCAAACCACAATGTTTTGACAGTTTCAACTTTCTGTTTCTGCTGCAGGGAACCGGAACCATCCGGTGCCGCAATCAGCTGATTCATCTAAAGCCCCATGATTTTACATTTTTTAATATGTACGAAATCCATCAGTTCCTGACTTTCTCACCGGATGCCCGAGTTCTGAGTGTTCTCATCCATAAATCCTACATACAGTCTGCAGTTCCGGAGCTTACTGACATGACACTCAACACCCACACCGTCACACCGGAATCCGAACCGGAACGCTATGAATTTTTCTGTCAGGAATTCGGAAAATTTATTTATTATCATACCGTACATTCCCCGGGGGCTCAACTGCATGCACTGTCCCATCTCGGAAATTTGCTGTCCTACATCCTGAACCAGCTGTCCACTTCTTCTGCATCTGCGCTTCATGGAACTCAGACACGGGATGACCGGCTTTTCCATGCCCTGACTTACATCACAGAACACTATACAAAAGATCTGTCATTGCCGGAAGTGGCAGCGCAGATCGGACTGCATCCGCAGTATTTTTCAAAATATTTCCGGGAACATATGGGACTGACACTGACGGAATACATCAACCAGCTGCGCATTGTCAATTCCCTGCCGCTTATTATGAATACGGACCACTCTCTGCTGGATATCGCCCTTTCCTGTGGATTCAACAGTTACAAAACATATAATACTGCATTTAAAAAACTGTTTCACACTACACCTTATGCCTGGCAGAAGGAGCAGAAACTTCTGCACAGCCGTCAGCACACGCCGGAAGAAACTTCCTCCACCTTTTCCTTTTTCCGGGATTACTGGACAGAAAAAACAGAACGATCTCTGCCGGACACAGACAAAAATGACCGTATCACCCTGGAGTTAAATGGACGAAAACAAGATCCTTCCCTGGCTCACTGCAAACTTCCGGAATTATGTTATTCCATCGGTCGTGCCGCTGACCTTCTCCGGGGAGATATCCAGCAGCAGCTACGCAATGTCGCCGGGGAATTATCCATCCGTCACCTGCGGCTGCGCAATGTATTTTCCGATGATCTCTTTGTCTACTATGAGACACCGGACAAAGTTCCGGTATACAACTGGCAATATATTGATATGATCTATGATTTTCTGTGTGAACTTCATATCAAACCTTACACAGAACTTGGATTTATGCCGCGTATGCTTGCTTCCAGGCAACAGTTTGCCAACTGGCAGCACCGGCCAAATGTCAGTTTTCCCCGCTCCCTGAAAAACTGGAGCCGTCTTGTGGAACATTTTATGGAACACCTGATCCATCGTTATGGAAGAAAAGAAGTGCTGACCTGGAAGTTCAATATGTGGACCTCCCCTGATCTGGAAATGAAAGGTGGCTACTGGCACGAATCGATGGAAAACTTTTTCCTGTTTTACCGTGTTACCTACAATGCGATAAAAACGGTGGACGAAGCGCTGCAATTCGCCGGACCTGACTTTTCCATTCCAAATGGTTTTTCCTGGTATCAGGCATTTTTTGACTATTGCCGGACTTACGAACTGCACCCGGACTTTCTGACCGTGCATCTGTATGCCTCCAATTTCAATACTTCCGACCGGATGATACAGAACCGCTATCTCGCTGATACGACAGAACATTCCTATCGAAGTGCTTCCGGACTCTACCAGAGTTTCTTTGATTTTCTGCATCTGGTTCACCAGGATCCGACCTTTACTGACTATCCCGTGATCATTTCTGACTGGAACAATACCTACCATCCAAAAGATTATGCCCGGGATACCTGCTTTATGAGTTCCTTTATTGCATATACTGTGCAGATGTTGATCGGCACTCAGGTACAGATGCTGGGATTTCGTTCCCTTTGTGATGTAAATGAAGATTTCTTTCCGGAAAACCGGTTGTTCGGTGGTGGTCCCGGTCTGCTGGATATCCACGGATTGAAAAAGGCATCTTACTATACATTTGTGCAATTAAATCAGTTGAGTAACTCGATTCTATCCAAAGGCGAACATTATATTCTCACAAAAAATGGCTCACATTACCAGCTTCTGCTGTTTCACACTGCATTTCCGCTGGATTATGATGAACACCTGCCCTCCATTCTGTCCTATGAACAGCGTTATGATTGCTATGGTAATATCCCCACCCTTTCCATGTGCATCATATTAAATCTCCCCTCCGGACATTACCTTATGCGCCAGACAGAAGTCAGCCGCACTTCCGGCTCCGCTTATGATCTCTGGCTGAAAATGGGAGCCCCCCAGTACGATTCTGTTGAAATTTTAGATCATATCCAGCAGAAATCAAGCCCGGATACCATCTACCGGGAAGCAACTGTAACTGATCATCTGATCATTGATGTTACACTGCCCGTCCACAGTGTTATCCTGATTGAGATTGCGGAAGAACCAGATATTCTGAACAATCATTGATGCTTTCTGACTTTCACTTACAAAAAAAGAGCTTTTGCTGATATTTAATCATACAAAAGCTCTTTTTCTATAGTGCGCCCGGCGGCGCACGTTTCTAACCGGTGAAAGTCCGGAATCCACCCGGTAGTGGGAAGGATATAGCCGAAGGCAAGGGTGTCCATCGTGAG
>ENA-OOWO01002179-OOWO01002179.1-human-gut-metagenome-genome-assembly--contig:-NODE-2179-length-11609-cov-2.465293_pt1 | contig 11609 bp, 10 predicted proteins | sample MGYA00241579_ERZ501327 | MGnify/ENA primary metagenome ERZ501327 (study PRJEB25962, sample SAMEA2042836) | human gut metagenome | biome: human gut; feature: human-associated habitat; material: faeces...
TTCAGGCTTATGACAAGGAGGTTGATGCGCTCAATCAGCATACCAAGGCAGACAAGGTTTATATCGTTTGCAGTAAGGAGCAGCTCGATGAGAATGGTTCTATGAAGATATTCTCGATGATTGATAAACTTTCGGCGGAGTTGAGTGTGGCGAGCGATAATGAAACCAGAAAACGTCTCCTGATGCGCAGGGCCATCGCTCATAGTGTACTTCGTGATTTTGAGGCTGCCATCAGTGATTTCACCTATTATATCTCGCTCGATGACAAGAACTCTTTGGCTTACTGGCAGCGTGCTGTCTGCCAGGCTGAGATGGATGAATTTAACAAGGCTGAGGGCAAGGGTGTTCTGAACATCCATTCTGCCGAGGCTGATTTCAGTGATGCCATCCGCCAGAACAGCAACAATGCTTACATCTATTATAATAGAGGTAATCTTCATGCAGGTAGAAACGAACTTTCAAAGGCAATAGATGATTATACCATTGCCTTGAGAATTGATAACCGCCTTGCAGAGGCTTATTATAATAGAGGTATAGCACGAGCCAAGAGTGGCAATAAGCAGACTGCCATCCAGGATCTTTCAAAGGCAGGAGAACTTGGTTTGTATGATGCTTATTCTGTGATCAAGCGCTTGAATAAGTCGAAATAAAAAAATCCCCCCCCGTTTTTTTTCGGGGGGTTTTTTTTTTTTTTTTTTTTTTATTCCGGTTTTATATTCTCGTTACCTGCTTAACGCCCTTCACGGCGCTCAGTTTCTTGATGAGTGCATCAGTTTTGCCGGCATCATCAATCATCACGGTAACATTGCCAGAGAAGAGACCATCCTTGGAAGAGATGTTGATGCCTCGCATGATGAGTTTGTCTTCCTTGGAAATGATGTTGGTGATGTTGCTCACGATACCGATATCGTCGTTTCCGATGATGCGGAGCGTGATGGCATACTTGGATGTTCCCTTGCCGCTCCATTTCGCCTTCACGATGCGGTAACCGAAACGGCGGCGCAGTTCCTTGGCGTTAGGACAATCCATGCGATGTACCTTGATACCCTTACTGATGGTAACGAATCCGAAGATTGGGTCGCCGTAGATAGGGTGGCAGCAATGAGCCAGTTCGAAATCGATGCCCTTGAGGTGCTCATCGATAACCAGCACATCGTCGCTCTGCTTCATCAGTTCCTCAGTAGGATTCTCAAACTCGAAATTCTCTGCACTTTCTGCAGGCTTGTTGGTATTGGCGAGGTTCAGGTCGTGGTCGCGCTCCTCTATGTATCTTTCGATGATGCTGTTCACGTCGATTTTCTCCTCGGCAACATCCTTATAGAAGTCTGAGTTCTCCTTATATCCCATTTTCTTGATGATGCGCGCCATGATGCTCTCATCAATATCCAGTTTCCTGTTCTTGAATCGGCGCTCCAGAAGTTCCTTGGCATAGAGGCCGTCCTTCTTCTGGGTTTCCTTCAGCGCTAGACGAATCTTGGCCTTAGCCTTGGATGTCTGCACGATGTTGAGCCATTCGCGGCGTGGCTTCTGGTTGCTCTGTGTGAGGATTTCTACCTGATCTCCCGAATGGAGTTCCTGTCGGAAGGTGACGGCTCTTCCGTTAATCTTTCCGCCCACACAGGTATTGCCGATGCGGGAGTGGATATAGTAGGCAAAGTCGAGTACCGTAGCTCCCTTCTGGAAGTTCAGCAGGTCGCCTTTTGGAGTGAACACGTATACTTCGTCTTCCTTCAGGTCGGTGGTAAACTGGTCCATCAGCTGCAGATCATCGTTGCTTTCCAGGGCAGCACGGATATTGGCAAGCCATTCGTCGATACCGCCTTCTCCCTGCTTGATACCCTTGTAGCGCCAGTGGGCAGCGAGTCCGTGCTCTGCAATATCGTCCATGCGCTCGGTTCTGATCTGTACTTCTACCCATTTGTTTTCAGGACCCAGTACTGTGGTATGCAGACTTTCATAACCGTTGCTCTTAGGCACGCTGAGCCAGTCGCGCATACGCTTTGGGTTTGGCTGATACATGTCGGTGATGAGGGCAAAGGTCTGCCAGCACTGCATATACTCTTTCTCTCTTGGTGCATCGAGGATAATACGGATAGCAAAGAGATCGTATACACCCTCGAAGGCGCACTTCTGCTTTTTCATCTTCTGCCAGATAGAGTGGATACTCTTGGTGCGGCCCTTCATATGATATTTCAGACCGGCAGCATCGAGCTTCTCCTGGATTGGCTGGATGAAGCGGGCGATATAGGCATCGCGCGAAGCCTTAGTGGCGTTCAGTTTGTCCTTTATCATATAGTAGGCGTCGTGCTCTAGATACTTCAGACTGAGGTCTTCCAGTTCGCTCTTCAGTTTGTAGAGTCCCAGTTTGTGGGCGAGTGGGGCATAGAGGTAGCTTGCCTCTTCGCTTACTTCATGCTTTGCCTCTTTCTGTTCGGTATCACGAATCTGTCGCATCACGTTCACGCGGTCGGCAATCATGATGAGGATGACGCGCATATCCTCAGAGAATGAGATAAGCAGATTTCTGAAGTTCTCGCTCTCTATGATAGGGTTGCGCTTATATAAATCGTGGATGCGAAGCAGACCACTGATAATGTGGGCTACGCTATCTCCGTATTTCTTCTGTATCTCTTCGATGGTCTGATAGCCATCGATGACGCTGGTCTGCATCAGGATGGCGATGATGCCATCTCGTTTCAGACCTATCTCGTTTACTGCGATTTCTGCGGTTTGCAGGGCAGCGAGTATTGGATTCATTCCGAAGACATTGCGCTTAATCTGATGGTTGATGAAGGCATGCTGTATGTCTTCACGCAGATGCTGCTCATCGCCTGGTTTGAATGTGTCGCCCACGGCGGTTCTCAGGCGCTCCAGGATTTGGAGTGTCTGTTCCTTTTCTTCGGATGTGAATTTAAAAGGTGTTTCGTTCATTGTCGTTCCCTCCTGCTGATGATATATTATTGAGTTGTTATAACTCGTCTATCCATTTCTGACCAGATTTGGTATTGAGCCAGATGGCAAAGCTGCTGCTAATAATTAGCCCCAGCGAAAAAATAAACATTAATCCATCCATAATAATATTATTTATCGTTATACTTCATAATTCTATTAGCGCAATATGCAATGATAATTGCAGATAGCGTTCCAATGAACAAACAAAGTAAATTGTATATGTTCAATTCTTGGTTTGTTACTAATGGCGATAAACCGCCAATTCCTACACCACTTAAAAATAATGTAGATACCCCATAGAGGTAATGTGATAGCCCCGACCTTCTGTCGTGCTCTTTTGATAATTTACTAACCATGTTGCAATATTCTATTTTAAATTTGTCAAACAATGGCGATTCGGCGTTAAAAAACGCCTACTTCGTTAAATTTTCAATGCAAAGGTACAAAAAAAAGCGGAAATATTTCTGATTATCAGAAAAAACTATTATCTTTGTAGCACATATAGTGTAAATTTAACATAAATATGGTATTATGAATCAGCAAGATCTAAACCAAATCTCTGCGCGCGGTATCTCCGAGCAGCAGATTGAACACCAGTTGGAACAAATCAAGAATGGCTTCCCATTCCTCAAACTCGAGGGTGCGGCTGCCATCGGTAAGGGTATCATGGCTCCTACAGCTCAGGAAGTAGAGAACTACGAGAAGGCGTGGAACGACTACAAGGCTGAGGGTCACAAGATTGTGAAGTTCGTACCTGCTTCAGGTGCGGCTAGCCGCATGTTCAAGAACATGTTTGCATTCCTCGATGCTCCATACGATGTTCCTACTACTGACTTCGAAAAACAATTCTTCGAGAATATCAAGAAGTTTGCTTTCCGCAAGGCACTCTGTGATAAGTGCCATGTAAACAACGAGAAGGGTATCATGTGCCTTGTCAAGAAGGGCGATTACAAGGCTGTCGTGGCTAATCTCCTCAAGCCAGAGGGATTGAACTACGGACAGTTGCCTAAGGGGTTACTCCAGTTCCACGAGTATGAGGACGAGGTTCGCACCCCAATGGAGGAGCACCTAGTTGAGGCTGCGCTCTATGCTAGCAGCAACGGCGAGGCAAATGTTCACTTCACCGTTTCTCACGACCACCTGGAACTCTTCAAGCAGATGGTAGCCGAGAAGGTAGATAAGTATGCACAGCGCTACGGCATCAAGTACAACATCTCATTCTCAGAGCAGAAGCCTAGCACCGATACCATCGCTGCCAATCCAGACAATACTCCTTTCCGTAACGAGGATGGCTCATTGCTGTTCCGTCCGGGCGGTCATGGCGCACTCATCGAGAACCTCAACGAGATTGATGCTGATGTGGTATTCATCAAGAATATTGACAATGTGGTACCTGATCGCCTGAAGGCTGAGACTGTTACCTGGAAGCAGGTGATTGCAGGCGTATTGGTTACTCTGCAGAAGCAGGCTTTCGATTATCTGAAGGTTTTGGATTCTGGTCAGTACAATCATGAGAAGCTGGAGGAGATTATCCGCTTCGTTCAGCGCGACCTCTGCTGCCGTAAGGCTGATATCAAGGAGCTGGAGGATGCCGAACTGGTTATCTATCTGCGTAAGAAGTTGAACCGTCCTATGCGTGTCTGCGGTGTCGTTAAGAACGTAGGCGAGCCTGGTGGTGGTCCATTCCTTACTTATAACCAGGATGGTACCGTAAGCCTTCAGATTTTGGAGAGCTCTCAGATTGACAAGAATAACGAGGAGTATATGAAGATGTTCACCGAGGGTACTCACTTCAATCCGGTTGACCTCGTTTGTGCTACCAAGGATTATCAGGGCAATGCCTTCGATCTTCCTAAGTTTGTTGACCCATCTACCGGTTTCATCTCCAGCAAGAGTAAGAATGGTAAGGATTTGAAGGCACTCGAGTTGCCAGGTCTCTGGAATGGTGCGATGAGTGACTGGAATACAGTATTCGTAGAGGTTCCTCTCGGTACATTCAACCCAGTAAAGACCGTGAACGATCTGCTCCGCGACCAGCATCAGGCTGTAGAGGGCGGCATCAAGCACGAGCATCATCACGGAGAGGGCGGCTGCTGTGGTAAGCACTAATATCCGATTCCGTATATCTCTATGGTAAGATATAAACACAATAAAGGCTCAGTTCCCGATTTTATTCGAGGATTGAGCCTTTATCATTGAGCTAATAATGTGTCTGCTAAAAATTATAAGATGTTCTGAATCAAATAAAAATAGCCTTTTGCTTCTGTTCTGCTAAAGGAAAACTATCTGATACAAAGGATAGGAATCCTTAGCAGGAAGTTCTTAGTTGTACCAAATTTCTCCGCCTAATACTGTTGGATACTCTTCAGCTGTTGTTCTTTCTACAGGAGCCGCAATTTCTACGAACTCACCATACTCCTTTACCTTGTTAATGTTCATAATTTGTAGGTTTTGTTGATTTATTAATTTATATTACGGATTGGTATCTAATAAGGATACTGATCTTTTACTTTTTTTTCTACGCTGCAAAGTTACACAAAAAATGATATGCAACAAGTTTTTTGGCTAAAAATCTGTCGATATTTAACCTTCTTTAAAAGTTTCCTGCATATTTCCTGCAATACTATTCAGTTTTAGTAGAATATTTTTGTTTGTTTTCGCTAAATACCTCATAATGAGCGAGTAAATGACAGACTATCAATCTGTAGCTTAATCGTGTACACTATCGCAAGTTTGTCATTTACTTTATTGCTTCATTATATGGATGAAGATTTCACCTTATACTATATAGAGATTTCGCCCGCCAGAGATTCTGTCAGTTTTTCTCTTACCTTTTTGTTATCTGCATATCTTCCCTGCAGATACATCATCTTGGTGACCATAGCCTCTACCGTAGAATCGTATCCGCTTATCACATGAGCAGCTTTCAACTGGAAGCCGGCTCCGTAGCGTTCCATCTCTACACTGCCCGTAAGACATTGGCTGATGTTCACGATGTTTACTCCGCGATGGGCAGCCTGATCCAGAAGACGCATGATCCATGGCGTGTGAGGAGCATTGCCTGAACCGAAAGTACGCATCACGATGCCGCGGAGGTCTGGTGATTCCATCACGTGGCGCACAATGTTATCCTGGATACCCGGGAAGAGACTGAACACGATGACGTTCGGATCGAGCTTCAGATGTGGAACCATTGGCTTTCTGTAATCCGGCGTAAGAATGTGATGGTCGTGATATTGGAAATTGATTCCTACATCGCAGAGGTGAGGGTAGTTGAATGATTCGAAAGCATGAAATCCCTCGGCATTGATCTTGATGGCACGGTTGCCGCGAATCAGCTTGCCGTTGAAGAAGATGCATACCTCGGGCACCATAGGGCGTCCTTCAGCATTCTTGGCAGAAGCAATCTCTATGGCTGTCATCAGATTCTCTTTGCCGTCGGTTCGCAATTCACCGATAGGCAACTGGCTACCCGTCAATATTACAGGTTTGGTCAGATTCTCAAGCATGAAGGACAAGGCAGATGAAGTGTAAGCCATTGTATCAGTGCCATGAAGGATTACGAATCCGTCATAGTTGTTGTAGTTGTTGGATATCATGCTTACGATTTCTGCCCAGCGCATAGGATCCATGTCGCTGGAATCGATAGGTGGGTCGAATTTTCGCACATCGATTTCTGCCTGAATGAGCTTGAATTCGGGCATGGAAGAAACGAGGTGATTGAAATCAAGAGGTTCCAATACACCTGTCATCGGGTCCTTTCCCATACCGATGGTACCACCGGTATAGATGATGAGAATCTTTGGTTTTGCCATTTTCTATGTTTCTTTACATTTTGTCACGTTATCGGATGCAAAGATAATGAAAATATTTGTTTCTCCAAAACTTATTGGCTAAAAATGTATCTGAATTTTACAAAGTGTTACGAAATGTTGGTAGAAAAGCAGATGAAAACTTCAATATCTCAGCATTTTCGGTCTTAAAAGCCCTTAATATAAAGAGGTATTAGCAAAGTTTAGCAAAATAAATGCATTTTTATTCGCTTGTTACAAAAAGAAATCGTACTTTTGCAGGCGATTTAATAAAAATACTAAGTTGTTATGGTAAAAATCACATTCCCAGACGGATCTGTTCGTGAGTATGAACAGGGCGTAACTGGCTTACAAATCGCCGAGAGCATCTCACCGGCTCTCGCTCGCAACGTTGTATCTTGCGGTGTTAATGGTGAGACAGTAGAGTTGAACCGTCCTATCAATGAGGATGCAAATGTAGAACTCTACAAGTTTGAGGATGAGCAGGGTAAGCACACATTCTGGCATACATCTGCCCACTTGTTGGCTGAGGCTCTTCAGGAGCTTTACCCAGGCATCCAGTTCGGTTTCGGTCCAGCCGTAGAGAGCGGTTTCTTCTACGACGTGATGCCAGCCGAGGGTCAGGTGATCTCAGAGAATGATTTCGCCAAGATTGAGGCTAAGATGATGGAACTTGCCAAGAAGAACGAACCTGTGGTTCGCAAGGAGGTGGCTAAGGCTGATGCTCTCGCTGAGTTCAAGGCTGACGGTCAGACTTACAAGTGCGAGCATATTGAGCAGGATTTGGAGGATGGTACCATCACCACATATACCCAGGGCAATTTCACCGATCTTTGCCGTGGTCCTCATTTGATGAATACTGGCCTTATCAAGGCAGTGAAGATTACAAGTGTGGCAGGTGCTTTCTGGCGCGGTGATGCCAAGCGCGAGCAGATGACCCGTATCTACGGTATCAGCTTCCCTAAGAAGAAGATGCTCGACGAGTACTTGGTAATTCTCGAAGAGGCTAAGAAGCGTGACCACCGTAAGATTGGTAAGGAGATGGAACTCTTCATGTTCTCTGAGCGTGTAGGAAAGGGTCTTCCTATCTGGTTGCCAAAGGGCACTCAGCTCCGCCTGCGTTTGCAGGAGTTGCTCCGTTCTCTCCTGAAGCCTTACAACTATCAGGAGGTTATCTGCCCAGGTATCGGTGGCAAGAGTCTCTATGTAACATCTGGTCACTATGCTCACTATGGCAAGGATGCATTCCAGCCTATCCAGACTCCTGAGGAGGATGAGGAGTATATGCTCAAGCCAATGAACTGTCCTCACCACTGCGAGGTCTACGCTCGTAAGCCTCGTTCTTACAAGGATCTTCCTTTGCGTATTGCAGAGTTCGGTACTGTATTCCGCTATGAGAAGAGCGGTGAGCTCCATGGTTTGACTCGTGTTCGTACCTTTACACAGGATGATGCACATATCTTCGTTCGTTCAGATCAGGTGAAGTCTGAGTTTGAGAATGTAATTGACGTAATCTTGAAGGTATTCAAGATCTTCGGTTTCGAGAACTACGAGGCACAGATTTCTCTTCACGATCCTAAGGATACAGAGAAGTATATCGGTTCTGATGAGATTTGGGAAGAGAGCGAGAACGCTATCCGCGAGGCTTGCAAGGAGAAGGGGCTTGAGACTCGTGAGGAGGTTGGCGAGGCTGCCTTCTATGGTCCTAAGCTCGACTTCATGGTAAAGGATGCCATCGGCCGTCGCTGGCAGTTGGGTACCATCCAGGTGGATTACAACCTGCCAGAGCGTTTCAAGCTGGAGTATACCGCCGAGGATAACTCAAAGAAGACACCTGTGATGATCCACCGTGCACCATTCGGTTCACTGGAGCGTTTCACAGCCGTTCTCATCGAGCATACCGCCGGTCACTTCCCATTGTGGTTGACTCCAGACCAGGTAGCCATTCTTCCTATCTCGGAGAAGTTCAACGACTATGCTCAGAAGGTACGTCAGTATCTTGACAAGCAGGGTGTTCGTGCTTTGGTTGATGATCGTAACGAGAAGATTGGCCGCAAGATTCGTGACAACGAGTTGAAGCGAGTACCTTACATGGTCATCGTAGGTGAGAAGGAGAGTGCCGAGGGCTTGGTATCTATGCGTAAGCAGGGTGGTGGCGAACAGGCTACCATGAGCATGGAAGAGTTCGCTCAGCGCATCAATGCCGAGGTTGCAGAGCAGCTGAAGGCAGCTGAGGAGTAATCCCGCAGATTGATATTTTCTAATCTCCCGCAGATTTCACAGATTAACACAGATTTTTTCTGTTGAGGGCTCTGTCCCACAGATTTTTTGTGTTGAGGGTTTAGTCCCACAGATTTCACAGATTTACACAGATTTTTGTGTGTTCTGTTGAATATCTGTAACAACTGTGACGTCTGTGGGAGATTTTTTTTGTTAAGGAGGATTTTAAAATCGTTTGGTTATGACAGAAAATGAGATATCTTATAAGATCATTGGAGCTATTTATAAGGTTTATAATGAATTGGGACCAGGTTTACTTGAGTCGGTTTATGAAGCAGCTCTGTGCTATCAGTTGCGCAAAGATGGACTTAGGGTAGAGAATCAGGTAAAGTTGGATGTCATGTATGATGGTAAGGTTTTGCCTGTAGATTTCCGTCTGGATATTCTTGTAGAAGATAAAGTCATAGTCGAACTGAAGTCTGTGGCAGAAATGAAAGATGTCTTTCATAAGCAATTGCTTACGTATTTGCGTGTGGCGAAGAAGCATCTTGGAATATTGGTCAATTTTTCCACCACAGATATACGAAAATCAATCTTCCGTAAAGTCAATGGATATACTTCCATCGATTGATCTTCTTTAGTCCCGCAGATTGTTTTCTTTTAGTCCCACAGATTTCACAGATTTACACAGATTATTGAAGCAAAGATTTAAATCTGTGTAAATCTGTGAAATCTGTGGGACAAAAAACGAAAACTGTGTGATTTTTAATAAAATATAAGGTTAAAAATGAAAAATCTGCGGGAAATCCTTGGTGGTTTCACAAAATAATCGTAACTTTGCAGCCGTTTAATCAAAAAGACAAAAAAGAATATATCGAATAGTTAATGAAAAATGACAAAATGAAAAATCAGTACCGCGTAAACGAACAGATTCGTGCACGCGACGTGAGAGTAGTGAGTGATGGTGGAGCAGAAGTGATGCCAGCACGTAAGGCGTTGGAGTTGGCACGTCAGCAAGAGCTTGACTTAGTCGAGATATCTCCTAATGCGCAACCACCAGTTTGCCGTATAGTTGACTATTCTAAATTCCTTTACCAGCAGAAGAAGCATGCAAAGGAAATGAAGCAGAAGCAGGTAAAGGTGGAGATCAAGGAAATCCGTTTCGGACCTCAGACTGATGAGCACGACTATCAGTTCAAGCTCAAGCACGCTAAGGAGTTCCTCAACGAGGGTAACAAGGTTCGTGCATACGTTTTCTTCCGTGGTCGCTCTATTCTCTTCAAGGAGCAGGGTGAGGTTCTTCTTCTCCGTTTCGCCAATGATTTGGAAGAGTACGGAAAGGTGGAGCAGATGCCAAAGCTTGAAGGTAAGAAGATGTTCCTCTACATGAGTCCTAAAAAGGCTGGTACTGCAAAGAAGAGCCAGCAGAAGATGGACCGTGAGAAGCGAGAGGCTGAAGCTAAGGCTGCTGCAGATGCAGAGCGCGCTGCTAATGCTGAGAAGAATGGCTTGCTCGCCAATGCTAAAGGCGGCGATGCTCTGAAGAAACTTGCAGAAGGAACAGAGGATTAAGAAAAAAAAGATGCGTAACGCCCTGGTATATGCGTTGCCATCGCTATAATAAATAACAATTTAAAATTAAAAGTAAAAATGCCAAAAGTAAAGACTAATTCCGGCGCAAAGAAGAGATTCCGTTTCACCGGTACAGGTAAGATTAAGCGTCATCACGCTTTTCACAGTCACATCTTGACTAAGAAGACAAAGAAGCAGAAGAGAAATCTCCTTGGTGAGACTCTCGTAGACCGTTCAAACTTGAAGCAGGTTCGCGACTTGCTCTGCCTCCGTTAATTATTAACTTTTTAGTCGAACTTTTAAAGAAAAAAAATTATGCCAAGATCAGTAAATCACGTTGCATCAAAAGCAAAAAGAACAAGAATCTTGAAGCTCACTAAGGGTTACTATGGAGCTCGCAAGAATGTATGGACAGTAGCTAAGAACACTTGGGAGAAGGGTCTTACCTACGCTTATCGCGATCGTCGTAACAAGAAGCGCACATTCCGCGCATTGTGGATCCAGCGTATCAACGCTGCTGCTCGCCTCGATGGTATGAGCTACAGCCAGTTGATGGGTGCTCTTCACAAGGCTGGTATCGAGATCAACCGTAAGGTTCTCGCTGACCTCGCTGTTAACAACCCTGAGGCTTTCAAGGCTATCGTTGCAAAGGTGAAGTAAATCCGACGCTAGGCTCTTTTCTTCCGTGAATTTTTCTCGTAAGAAAGTGTTTAGCCTCTAGATTAAAGAAAACTGAAGATTGCATTGGTTGGAAGTATTTCCGCTGATGCAATCTTTTTTTTGTGCCATAAAAATCCAGACGTTCTCGCTTGTAAGAACGTCTAAAGCGCTACCATATTAGACATGAATAGGCAAGATAATACGACTGAGCAAGCGAAATGAGACTGCTGGACAAGCGAAATAAGACTGCTGAGCTAGCGGAACGATATTACTGAGTAAGCGAAATCAGACGTTTAATTGGGTTCAAAGATATAGAATATGAGGTGAAAGGAGATTGGTTCTAAGGTATTAGAAGACTGCTTCTAGAAGATTCCCACTAGGCTCGGCAGAGCT
>ENA-OOWO01002192-OOWO01002192.1-human-gut-metagenome-genome-assembly--contig:-NODE-2192-length-11551-cov-2.414927_pt1 | contig 11551 bp, 9 predicted proteins | sample MGYA00241579_ERZ501327 | MGnify/ENA primary metagenome ERZ501327 (study PRJEB25962, sample SAMEA2042836) | human gut metagenome | biome: human gut; feature: human-associated habitat; material: faeces...
AGCTCGTGCAGAATACGATGCATTGCTGCAATCGCTTTCGTTTTTGTATTACCATTAGACGAAATACCTGTAGAAATCCACTTTTTACGCAGTTTTCCATCTTCGCCCCTGATACGGGTCAGAACATAAAACTTTCCGTGCTTGTCACATAAACTTCCGTTCATCGTACATCACCTTCCTCGCGGAGTGATAAAGATGCAATTTTGTTCATATAAAGTCCTTTCCGTATGGAAAAGAGTTCGTGATTTTTGAACATTGGGATATAACGGTTCGTGCATTGTTTACGATAGGCATTCCACACTGTTGAAATATGTGGAGGCTTTAGACCTCTTACCTTTATAGTATGTATTAAGTCGATGTGAAGAAAAACAGGAGCGCTGCTGCGCTCCTGTTTTCTTATGCCATCACGCATTAAAACGGTCGATATTCGTTCAAATTTCCCTCGAGGTACATTCCCTTGAGAGTGTAATGCAGACGAAACAGCGCATCAATAAAAGCATCAGGGTGCGGACGGCTGACATGACTTGCCATCTCGTCAATATCCTGCATCGGACTAAGACATGGCGGAAAATTGCCGTCCAGAAGCGCGTGCAGGCAACACTCGGTATCACGATGGAGCGGCAGAGCGACCTTTTGAAAGTCTTGGAAAGAAATGTGCTCAAATAGTGCTTTCAGCATGACAATCATGTGGTTCAAATCCTCCGTCTTGTTCTCTCCGAGAATAATATCGGGCATCATGAAGAACAGCTTACCATCAAAGCAGTTTACCAGATAAAGCACACAGATAGGAGCACCGTTCGGCCACGGGTACTGGAAAAACATGAACCAATCGAAAACGCGCTTCTCTTTTTCGCTCATCTGGCTTTCGAAATCCAGCAGATTGAACTCCAGTTCGTCCAGATTCATGCAGTCCAGACCGAAGTTGTTTCCAAGGTCCCATGCAAGCTCCTGCACCCGAAGCACCAAATCTCCGGTAACGGCGAAACGTTCCGGCTCACCGAGGTTCTTGACTTCCTCACGGAAGCGCATGACAGTTGTTCCCAGTTCAGACTGCGGAACGTTGAGCACATTTTCAAACAGGGACTGTACAGTTTCAATAGCAAAATCGTTCATAATCGTAACCTCCATAACCTCAAAACAGTTTTCCGTCAGCGTAAATCTTCATCAGAAGATGGTGCAATCTAAACAATTCCTGCACCAAATCATTGTGCCGTCCGCGATACAAAACCGCCATTTCGAGCTCGTCGATGTGACACAGTGGGTCGAGTTCGCGCGATACACGACCGGTCAGAAGTGCATAAAGATAACCCTCGACATTGCAATGCATCGGTACGGCAATCTTCTGGAAATCGGCAACCGTGAGAATGTGAAACAGGTGCATGAGCATCACAATCGCCTTGTTGACCTCTTCCGGCGTGTGACGAGTGACCACCACATTCGGCGTAAGGAAGAACAGCTCGTTCTCGAAGCAGTCGATGAGCAGAAGCCGAGCTTCCGGTGCTCCATCGCGCCACGGGTACATCAAAAAATCGTAAATCTGAAAGGTGCGACGGTCGGATTCGGACATCTGGTTGACCATCGTGGCCAGCTGGCAGTCACGGTCGGCCTTGTTGAAATACTCGAGGTGCAGGTCAGCGGTGATGCGCTCAATTTCACAGCAGATGTCGTTTTCGAGCACATCGGTCAGCTCTTTCAACTCGGACTTGCTCAGTTCACCTGCGTGGTTACGAAAGTGCTGAACGGTGTCGTTCAAATAAATGGTGTCTACGGTCTGGATTTTACGAAAAGCGTCCTGAAAAGTTGTAATGTTGTTCATGGAAAAACCTCCCTCAATCAGCAAAAACGGCGAACTGGCGATAGAATTTGGGGTCGGTGGACAACTCGGCGATGATGTACGACAGGACTTCGTCTGCCTCGTTCCCGATGCCCTTGCTCCACTCTCGGTAATCGTTCGGGCGCTGGTTAACGGCGTAGGCAAACACCTTGGTCGGTGCGACACCAGATGCCAGATCGTGCAGCGCGGCGTAGACCAGATGCACGAACCCGCACAGGCGCGGCATGGTTTCCAACGTTTCGCGGAACAGCGGGTGGTTCGGCGGGACGATCACCACACGCAAACCGTTGCGGCAAACCAGCTCGAACTTCGCCTTCGGGTCGATACAGAGCAGCAGCACCGTGCCGATTGCTGCCTTACCGAAATTCTTCTGCGTTTCGAGAATACACTCCGTAAGCGGCTTCAAACGCTTCGGCAGACGGTATGGATAGACAATAACAGTCACCTGCTCTCCGGTCGTGGTCATGCCAAGTCCACCAACTAAATGCTTCGATTCCATAAAAGAATCCTCCTTTGAAATTGTATTTGAAAACAAAAACAGCGTGTAGGTGTGCCTACACGCTGTCTAACAATTTCGACTGGAGGAAAATCCGGGTTCGCTAAATAAGCCCGTTTCGCTTGCATTTCTGCTCAAAAAAGGGTATACTTATTCTGCGTGGTGCGGAAGTTTTTCCGTTGTGTAGGTGGGATAGACACCTATGCAGGTACAAAAGAGCGCCAACTCTTTTGTACTGCCGCGTTATTTTGTTTTCTGTAAACATTATAGCTATATGTATACATATATTCAAGCGCAATATTTCACAAAATCAAATCGAATAATTTGTACATTTTTATATGTATACACATATACAAGAATTACAGCAATTATAGTATAATGAAATCACTTCCTCAAAGGAGAATTGCCATGGGACTCACCGATGCACAAATTCGAGCAGCGAAAAAATATCAAAATAAGTTTGATGATATAAAGTTACGTGTTCCCAAAGGAGAGCGCGAAATGCTACAAAAACACGCACAATCCAGAGGTGAATCGTTGAACGCTTTCCTTTATCGAGCTGCAACAGAAACTGTTGCACGCGATAATACAGAGGAAAAAGAGCAATAAAATTAGGCACAATGTTTTTTGAAATTTTCAAGGCTTATTGATTTTTCCAATGATTTTAGCAGCTACAATCATTGACAGCAAAAAATCCCTGCATCGGCCTATTGCATTTTAGCAATCTTTTATCAATTTTGTTTTGTATGCTTATACGAAATTTCACATCTGTATTTATGCTATTTGACGGCGTTTTCGTTACCTCAAAAATCACGAAAATCTGTGTTTTTGCAACCAAACCCCGTATGTGATTTTGACCCCTGATTTTATGATTTCGAGGAAACCGTAATGATTACGGGGTCTGGACTGAAAAAATCGTATATTTTTCGATTTTGCGTCTTTTTCACGCTTTTTTGATGCAATGATTTTGATGTTTCTTATACGGTTTTTGTTCAATTTTTTCTGGTTACGGGGTTTTTCGCCTGTTTTCTGGTTGCAACTTTTTCGTTCTTTTCACTTTTGCTGTAAATAATTTCATATTATACGCTAACAGCACCGAAATCTCCGGATTTTCGGTGCTGTTGTGTTTTTTGCGACCTTCAATTCTGCCATGTTGATATTATAGACATTTTACTGATGAAAGGAGGCTCTGGTTGTTTCAAGTAATTGTTTCCGGCGGTTACGAAAACCGCACGATATGCACCTTGAAACAGCGTCCATGGTTGTGTTTTCGATGAAAAACGCAATCACAATCAAAGTTGGGACGTGTGCAATCGAAACGGAATTGGTGAACACCGGCAGCTCGGATGAGCGCACGGCATGACAAATATTTACTATCGTTCACCAATCTACTGCTGCAATTATTGGTCGCAAATAACATATCGAACGCGAATGGCTTAAAGGTTATATTGCACGAAAAAGTGCAATATAACCGATTAAGCAGGCGCTCAATCGGATTTTCTCAAATATCACCGATGCGCCACTGGCTTTTCTACGGCAATGATTGTAGCCTCTCACGAATTTTTTCTTCATATAGATGTAGGGTTGTTCGAAAATTGATTTATTTCCCAACTAATTCGCCCACATAGGTTTATCATCTTTCCCACTGATTCAAATATCACCGAACAAAAAAGATGTCTCTCGGGCGAGAGTTGAACGGCATGGCGGGTTGAAATTCCCGGTGCGGATGCACAAAAATCATGGGATAACTATGCTTATTCGCAAAGCAATTTTTGTATAGGAGGATTTTATGGGCAACAGGAATAACAACGGAAGCCTTTTTCATCAGCTCATCAATGCGCCGGGATTGATGGAGCGTCAAGACTTATCTCAACCGGTATCATTTCAAACGCGAGAGAATTATTGCAACTGGTGTCACAAAGCGGCAGGCGTTTTCAAAAGCTATGGCATCCGTAATCTAAGCGAAATCGGCAAGGACGAAATTCAACGCTACGAAAACCAACTTGAAACTGAGGAAAAAGCTGCTTCAACAATTCACAATTATCTCGTACCGATTTGCAAAGCGACGGGCATCGCAATCAAAGACATTCGCAAGCCGATTCGTGCATCCAGTGAATTTAAGCGCAGAGCTGGCAAAGGGCGTGGTGACGGCGGCAAACCGGCAGAACTGAACAAGTTCCTCGGTCTGCGTGAGGGCGATCTGAAACGGCTGCGTGGCGATTCGCTTATATACAAAAACGGCCATTGTTACGTTATCGTGGACAAAGGCAAAGGCGGTAAATATCAGGAGCAACGTGTTTGCGATAAAGATGTAGCCGAGGTCGAAAAGTTTTTCGATGGTTCATATCGAAAATTATTTACTGCCGGAGATTTTGGCCGCAACTTCGACTACCATGGCCAGCGGCGAGAGTATGCGATGAATATTTGTGCGTACTACACTGAGCAGGCCAAAGACCCGAAGTTTCGTAAGGAACTCTACAAGGAAATTGCCACCCAATGGCACCAGCTCAACAAGAAGCATCGCAGCCATCTTGAGCCGTTGAGCTTCTTCGATCAGCCGTATGTCCTGCGCGGCAAGAACAAGAATTTGGCCATCAAGCAGGGTCGTCCGTGGATTCTCGACCGGCTGGCCCTGCGGGCCACAAGTGTTCTTCACCTCGCACATTGGCGGGATAATGTTACGGTGCAAAGTTATTTGGCACAGCGGTAAAAAACAAAAATTGACACATCTTCTAGTATTGCCTATAATAAGATTAGGACTCAAGCACAAATTTATATAGAATAAGGGATTTGTATGAGTGTAAATGTTATGGTATATGGAGCGGATCATAATTCAGATGAATATATTGCTGCGCTCAAATTGAAACAAATCATACAGGACAGTCTTCCAGAGGTAGCTATTGGAACCATTGTCTTATTTGCAAGTGCAACCTTAATGGGGCAAGCTGTAAAAGATGTAGATATTTTGATGATTGGTGAAATTCAAAATTACTCAATCACTGCAGAATTCCATACTGAAGCCGAGGGTTTGGTCAGGGAAAAGGTGAAAATTTCTAGTTTCTGCACCACTATTGAAATCAAAAGACACGATATTTCTGGAATTTTTGTGAATGGCACAGATTTTTACGTCAAGTACGGAACTCGAAGCCATTGTGTAACGCAGCAATCCAACAAACAGAAAATTTCTGCCATGAGGTTCTTCGAGAAAACATTGATGGCTTCTCCATATATAACAAATGTGATTTGGTTTACTCAAGCAACATCAGGGGATATCAAGAAGCTCTTAACCAATAATGGTCGTGTTATGCCCTCCAATGTATTGGGAAGCAACTTCGATTTTAAGTATTTGATTCAACTTCTTATTTGGCAACAGCCTCCGTATAAAAGATGGGGCACCTACACTTTTGACTCCAACTACAACTCCAATTCCTTGCCAGCAATCCAAAATGCCTTATCCCTTTTCTCGAGAACGAAGGCTCATATGGGCGAAATGACTCGACATAGAATAGAGCAGCTAACTAATAGAGCCTTTCAATCAAATGCTCTCATCGATACTCAGGGTAAGGTATCAATCTATCGTGGCCGTGCAGGCACCGGAAAGACAGTCGGTTTAATTCAGACTGCAATACATTTGGTCGATGAGGAACAAGCTCGAGTACTGATGCTTACATACAATAAGGCACTTGTTTCTGACATTCGCAGACTGTTTGCCTTGGCTGAATTACCAGATATGTTTGAAACGAATTGTGTGCATATCAGTACAATGCATTCGTATTTCTTCAAACTAGCAAATGCTGTTCTCTTCAACGGACAGATAAACGGAAATAAGTTCTTAAATAAATACGACTCCGTTTTGAACGAACTGTTATCGCTTATGAGCGATGATGATGCTGTTTCAATAGTTAAAGAAATTTGTGCTTCAGATAGTGTTCTTGATTGGGACTATGTGCTAATAGACGAGGCTCAAGACTGGAGTAATCTGGAACGAGATATTATTCTCAAGTTATTTGATAAAGGTAAAATTATTGTTGCGGATGGTGGGCAGCAGTTTGTTCGACGAATCAATGTGTGCGATTGGTCCGTGGTTCGGGATCGAAACAATATAAAACTGAAGTATTGCTTGCGACAGAAAGAGAATATCGTAGCATTTGTCAATGCCTATTCTCAAAAGCTTAATATCCTTGGCAGCAAGGTTTTGACTAAAAACAATATGCCTGGAGGAAAAGTTATCATTACAACGGATGACAGCCTTTTTGATATACACTTCCATGAAATGCAAAGGCTATCTAGTGCAGGAAATATCGCTTACGATATGCTCTATTTGGTTCCGCACGCATTGGTAAATAGAGACTATAGTGGTAACTCATTTGCGTTAAAAAGCAAATTTGAGCAAAACGGGATCTTTATTTGGGATGGTACCGCTTCTATTAATCGAGGTGATTATTCCATTAATACAGAGGAAGTAAGACTTCTTCAGTACGATTCTGCCAGAGGCCTTGAGGGATGGACTGTAGTTTGTATGGATTTTGATGTATTTTTAGGAGAGAAAGCTGCTGAATATCGAGATGATTCTGTGGATGCTCTCATGCTTGAAAGTCCAATGGAACGCAAGAAAAAGCATCTGTATAATTGGGCGATGATTCCGTTGACCAGAGCAATCGACACTATTGTAATAACAATTAGTGACCCGACTTCTGAAACTGCAAGATTGCTCAAGGAAATTTCAGAAGATCATCCAGATTTTGTGAGTTGGCTATAAACAGAGAAAGTAGGCAGGATAGTCGTGAATGAAGAAATTATCCTTGGTATGGTAAAGCCATATATAAAAGATAGCACAATTACCTATGATGAATTTGACCAGCTGTTCTCTATCCTGTCACGCAAAGAGCAGTACATAGTTTGTGAGGTCCTTTTTAATAATGGAATAAGCCTTGTAGATAGACATATCGCCGAAGATGCACTTGTTCTTGACATAGATGACGAGGAAAATCTGGCAGAAGATAGCTCTACAGATGATTTTGATGTTCGCTACGATAAAGAACTTTTTAGAGATAAGATTTATAGTGGTACTCATACCGAAGAACTTGCGCTGAATAAAAAAGTTCATCAATCCAATGAAATTCTCTGCCACTTAATTCAGCAAGGAAATCGACAGGCTATGCAGGATCTTTGTATCAAGAATCATCGTCTTGTTAGCAAATATGCTTTTGCGTATAAAAAGCAGTACGCCAATAGGCTTGATTTTGAAGATTTAGAACAAGTTGGATTTATGGGGTTGATCAAAGCCGCCCAAAAGTTTGATCTAAGCCATGGTAACTCGTTCAGTACATACGCTGTATACTGGATAAAACAAGCTATATCTAGAGAAATCATGGATCATGGCTATGCTATTCGCATTCCTGTGCATATGATGGAGAGGATTCACAAGATTGTTGCTATAGATAATCGGTTGGCCGAAAGCGATATCCCTATATCAGAAAGAATTTCATCTGTAGCTCGCGAACTCGGTATTAGTAAAGACGATGTAAAAGAAGCCCTAGCTCTCAGAAATAATTACTTGCTATATGCTTCACTGGATACACCAGTTGGTGAAGACCAGGACTCTGTTTTAGGTGATTTTCTCCCTATGGACGAGACCCTTTCCGTAGAACAAATTGTTCTGGATAACGAACTTCGCCATGAGTTGGGGACTGTAATTGCTACCTTAAAACCAAGAGAGCAAAAAATTCTTAAATTACGTTGTGGGTGGGATGATAATCGTCCAAGAACATTAGAGGAAATTGGAAATCTTTTTGGTTTAACGAGAGAACGGATTCGCCAGATTGAGACAAAGGCAATCCGTAGGATGCGTCATCCTTCGCGTTCTCGTCTGGTTAAAATTTTCTGGGAGGAGTAAACATGGCTAACTGTGTGATAGCAAACTGCATTAGAAATAAAATTGAAAGTCTTAATATAGGAAACGATGCAATCGTTGTTCTAAAAGGTATTCCACTTTCGGTTGTTGATGATACGGTAGAAACAGTTGACTTGTCGAATGTTGTATCTAATAAAATTGGGTATTTTATGTCTATTTTCGGAAACAGACATTTCTTGACTTACGAGGAATTTCTGCTTCTGGCAGACTTCATCGTTGCGCAATATAAAGATATCTATATTCTGAATAACAACATTTATATGGGGCAATTTCCTGTGGAAGAGTGCTTTCCTGCTGCAATTCGCTCCGGTTTATTAACACATTTTGATGAGTCAGACGAAGGCGAAACTGATAGCCGCTACATTGGTGATATTGGTGAATACATTTCTCTTTTTGAAGGGTTGAAAGAATATAATGGATACTTGCTGGGCGCTTACTGCTCTATTCCTGCTTTGCGTAATCCAAAAGTTGTATCAGTGAATATATTTGAGAACAATCATGCCGATTTACTATATTCAACGAATCAAACTGACGACTTTATCGAAATTATTGAAGAATCTGACTACATTAATTTTGTCAAACTTATTTTCGCGAAACCAGACGAAATTTATGTTCGTATTTCTAATTATACAGGAGATTCCAATAAGCTAAAGAATCACATTGCTATGCTCTCCTACTATTGGAAAGAGTATACAGAAGTATTTGTTCTTCAAGCTCAAGAACTCGAAGATAAATACTCTCCTCGCGATGAGTACAGTGAGGTTCTTAAAAGATTTTGGGGCTATTCCTCTTTCAGAAATCTGCCCGTTTATGACATGAGTGCGCTCGAACGTGGAGAAAAAGTCGTTAAGCAGGTTTCTCAGGAGCGCATCATTGCTAACTTGGTTGAAGAAGTGGAAAACTGTGGTGAAGGGAAAGACTTCCGTGATGTTTTTGTCACTGCGCCTACCGGTGCAGGTAAATCTGTAATGTTTCAAGTGCCTGCAATCTATCTCGCGGAAAAATATAATTTGTTGACCATTGTCATCTCTCCGCTCATTGGTCTGATGAACGACCAAGTTAAAAATCTGGAATTGAAGAACTACGCTTTTGCAAAAACGATTAACTCCGATATTTCACCTATCATTAAACAAGATATTATTCAGAAGGTATCTGACGGGCAATATCATATCCTATACCTTTCGCCTGAAACACTGCTCAGTCGTAGTGATGTGGAACAACTGATTGGTGACAGAACCATTGGTATGATTGTAATTGATGAAGCCCATATTGTCACTACTTGGGGCAAACAGTTCCGTCCTGACTATTGGTATTTGGGAGACCACATCCGAAAACTTAGAAAACAACAAATAAAAAACAAGGGGCGTTCCTTTGTAATAGGCACATTCACTGCAACTGCTATTTATCACGGGCTTGAAGATATGTATACTGAGACGATTAATAGCCTCCATATGCTAAGTCCCATCACATACTTAGGCTATGTAAAGCGTGGAGACATTGATATTGTCATTAACCGTCCACAAAAGCCCAAAGGTGCTCGAACCGAGTATGAGTTGGATAAGTTTAAACAGATCGAAGCGATACTGCACAGAGCTCGCATCACAAATAAAAAGACACTTATCTACTTTCCAACTGTGGCACTGATTGAGCGATGTTATGAATATTTTAGAAGCATCCACGAGGTTGAGCATATTGCGGTTTATCATGGCTCACTCAGTAAAGATGCAAAACAAGAAAACTACGAAAAGTTTCTTTCTAAGGAAAAGTTGGTCATGCTTGCAACAAAGGCTTTCGGCATGGGTATCGACATCAACGATATTGAATTGGTGGTTCACTTTGCACCAACCGGTAATGTATGCGATTATGTCCAGGAAATCGGTCGTGCGGCAAGAAGAGAAGATTTAAGAGGCGAAGCACTTTACTATTATAACCCCCGTGATTTTAAGCACATTAATCGCTTACATGGTATGTCAACCATTCAGAAATATCAACTGATTAAAGTTATTGAGAAGATTGACGAACTATATCATCAGAATATGCAAGGCAATAATCGCAGAGACTTTACCAAAAAACGGAATGCCATGTTGCTAGATGCCGAGAATTTTACTTATATTTTTGGTTCTCCAATCAGTGATGAAGACAATAATGTTAATAAGGTAAAAACAGCCTTACTCCTAATCCAGAAAGACTTTGAATCCAAAATCGGTTTCTCTCCGATAACTGTTCGTCCAATCCCGATGTTTTCTATTGGTTTTTTTGCAATAGATCCCGATATTCAGCATCGTTTACAACGTCGTTATCACAATTCTGTAGAAGAAATTGATAGTAGTAAGCATATCTGCCGTGTCTTGCTGAGTACAATCTGGGACAAAGATTACAAAACTTTGTCGTTTCCGAAGTTCAAGTATCTTCTTTATACGAAAGACCATGAAAATTTAGACTTTGTGAAGAAATATCCGATGAGTCCGGCATTATGTGTAATGGTAACATATAGTGATGACTATTCCAGTGATTTTAGAAACATTTGGAGTTCTCTAAGAGGATTTATTGGGAAAAAAGTCATTTCTGGTGAGTATACTGCTGTTTTTGAGCTTGCGGACATGCTATCTTCCTCCTGTGGGTTAAGCAAATATAAGTCGCAGGCGATTTGTGAAGTTATTATTGCCTCCATGGATTCGTACAGAAAGAATTTTGCACGGACAACTACTCCCATTGTTCGTGAAATGACTACCAACAATGGCAAAACAAAATATCAGTTTAATGTTGCCGTCAATTCGTACTTCCAGTGGGTAGAGTCTGGTTTGCGTAAAATTGAAACCGAAACCAACGAAGGGCAATTATATATCATTAACGACAACGGAAAACAAGGCAAAGAATACAGCGTGATTTTAGGCATCCTTGAATCTTTGGGGATTCTTACCTTCGAAATGATTGGTGGAGCGAATAGTCAGTTATATATCTATATCAACCAGATTCAAGCATTGAAGAATATTCTTAACGCTCCCTCTAATTATCACAATAGATTATTAGAGACAGTATCCGAGAGACATCTAATTTCAGTTAAAATGTTGACGTACTTGTATGAAGGCGATTTTACTAATGAAGATCGCTGGGAGTTGCTGGAGAACTATTTCTTAGGAGTGATTCCCGATAAAGTAAAACATGATTGCAGGCAGGAGCGTCCTGATATTATTTTCGATTAACTTGAAACATATACTGTTGTCTACCATGTGTCTACCATTTTAAAAAAATGGAGAAAAATCACCATCGCCAAACAATCCCTTACCAAAATATACCGATTTTTCGT
>ENA-OOWO01002195-OOWO01002195.1-human-gut-metagenome-genome-assembly--contig:-NODE-2195-length-11537-cov-3.700749_pt1 | contig 11537 bp, 8 predicted proteins | sample MGYA00241579_ERZ501327 | MGnify/ENA primary metagenome ERZ501327 (study PRJEB25962, sample SAMEA2042836) | human gut metagenome | biome: human gut; feature: human-associated habitat; material: faeces...
TCAACACATAGCAGCTATTAGAGATAAACAAGTCAACCATTATTAGGGAAGTACACATTCTTTATCGTTCCACTAGAGTGAACAGGTCTGTTCACTCTAGTGATGAGAACTCTTCACAAGAGTGATGAGATCTGTGCACTGGAGTGGAACGATGGTAATATCCCTTCAAAAATACAGTATTAATAGATGATATACATACCCACATACTATATGTTATATACAAAGTAGCGGTAGGTTCCATGTTCTGTAAGGCTTGCCATAGTACAATGGATTATCGGCTTTGAGACGAATGAGAGATAACTGAAATATGAATGAGAGGTAGTCAAAAAGAAAGCTATTTGATGAGGAAATGATGAGAGATAACTATTTAAAAAGTATCTCTCATTCTGTATTGTGCTGATTGTCTATATATTAGTTGTCATAGGATGAGAGTATGAGATTAAAATATTTTTTTTATTTCTGAAGAGAGGCGGGGAAATAAAGAAAAATCCCGTTTGTCGGATGTGAAAAGGTGCTATATTGCTCCATGTAAGCACTATATTTTTTCTGTTGAAGTACTTTGGTATATGCTTTATTGATAGGTATTTATCAGTGTTGAAATATTCGGAAACGCTATATTTTAATTATAATCCGAAGTGGCGCTTGCTATTCCTCACTACATTTGCCATATGATTATTAACTAATTCATTTATATCATGAAGAACATGAAAATATTAACTACGGCAGTACTCTGTCTGTTACTCTCTTTTTCTATGGGTGCAACGGCAATGGCAGAAAGTATCACTTCTCCTGACGGACAATTAAAACTGGATTTTTCGGTCAATGTTCAGGGAGAACCGGTATACGAACTTACTTATAAAGGAAAGGGAGTGATTAAACCATCAAAGTTGGGACTTGAGTTGAAGAATGATCCGGGACTGATGAATGGGTTTGCGTGCATCGATACAAAAACTTCCACCTTCGACGAAACTTGGGAGCCGGTGTGGGGAGAAGTGAAATCCATTCGCAATCATTATAATGAAATGGCTGTCACACTGAATCAGAAGGCGCAGGACCGGAATATGATCATCCGTTTCCGGCTTTACAATGATGGATTAGGTTTCCGCTATGAATTTCCGCAGCAGAAGAATCTGAATTATTTTGTTATTAAGGAAGAACATTCGCAGTTTGCCATGACGGGTGACCATACTGCCTTTTGGATTCCGGGAGATTATGATACCCAGGAATATGATTACACAGAATCCAGACTAACAGAAATCCGTGGACTGATGAAAGGGGCTATTACCGACAATGCTTCTCAAACGTCTTTTTCACCAACAGGCGTGCAGACATCTCTGCAAATGAAAACAGCCGACGGTCTGTATATTAACCTGCACGAAGCCGCTTTGGTAGATTATTCCTGCATGCATCTCAATCTTGATGACAAAAAACTGATTTTTGAATCATGGCTGACACCGGATGCAATGGGAGATAAAGGTTATATGCAGACACCCTGTCAGTCTCCGTGGCGTACGGTGATTGTGAGCGATGATGCACGCGATATCCTTGCTTCCAAACTGACCTTGAATCTGAACGAACCATGTGCTTATCAAGATGTTTCTTGGATTAAACCGGTGAAGTATATCGGTGTGTGGTGGGAGATGATTACCGGAAAAAGCAGTTGGGCATATACAGATGATGTTTATTCCGTCAAACTCGGACAGACGGATTACTCAAAGACAAGCCCTAACGGACGTCACGCTGCCAACAATGACAAAGTAAAACGTTATATCGACTTTGCAGCGCAGCATGGTTTCGATCAGGTATTGGTAGAAGGCTGGAATGAAGGCTGGGAAGATTGGTTCGGCAAATCAAAAGATTATGTGTTTGATTTCGTCACTCCCTATCCGGATTTCGACGTGAAGATGCTAAACGCATATGCCAAAGAGAAAGGGGTGAAGCTGATGATGCATCATGAAACATCTGCCTCCGTGCGTAACTACGAACGCCATCTGGATACGGCCTACCAATTTATGGTTGACAACGGATATAATGCCGTGAAAAGTGGTTATGTTGGCAATATCATTCCTCGGGGCGAACATCACTATGGACAATGGATGAACAACCATTATCTATATGCCGTGACGAAAGCCGCCGATTATAAAATCTGTGTGAATGCGCACGAAGCTGTACGTCCTACAGGATTGTGCCGTACTTATCCCAACCTGATCGGCAATGAATCGGCACGGGGGACGGAATATGAAGCTTTTGCCGGTAATAAACCTTTTCATACTACTTTGCTTCCATTCACTCGGCAGATCGGCGGCCCGATGGATTATACACCGGGTATCTTCGACACGAGAATTTCTTTTCTGGATGGGAAGCATAGCGTTGTACGTACTACTCTGGCGAAACAACTGGCTCTTTACGTAACAATGTACAGTCCTTTGCAGATGGCTGCCGATTTGCCGGAAAGTTATGAGCGTTATCCGGATGCTTTCCAGTTTATTAAAGATGTAGCCTTGGACTGGGATGACAGCAAATATCTGGAAGCCGAACCGGGGGATTATATTACAGTAGCCCGCAAAGCAAAAGGAACCAATCATTGGTTTGTTGGCGGTATTACTGACGAAAACTCCCGTACTGCCGCGTTTACTCTTGATTTTCTGGAACCGGATAAAGAGTATGTAGCTACCCTCTATGCCGATGGAAAAGAGGCTGACTACGAAAAGAATCCGACTTCCTATCAGATAAAGAAAGGGATCGTTACGAATAAAACAAAGATGTCCGTCAAGCTGGCACGCAGCGGTGGTTTTGCATTGAGTCTTATCGAAGCAGCTCCATCCGACCGGAAATCAATTAAGAAATGGAAATGAGACGCGACTAAAACGATTGTTCAATCTTCTTTGTATTTTTAATAAAATTTAGAAGTACTCCGCAAAGAAAATTAAAACTTTGCGGAGTGCTTTTTTTATCGGATGGATTCTTTTTTGTACTTTTGCGCCATCTTTTTTTAAACATTATCAATAAAGAGAACAACATGGGAGGTTTTTTCGGAACAGTCTCGAAATCGAGTTGCGTGACTGATTTATTCTATGGTACAGATTATAACTCACATCTGGGTACAAAGCGGGGCGGACTCGCGACTTATAGTCAGGAGAAAGGATTTATTCGCTCCATTCACAATCTGGAAAGTACATATTTCCGATCCAAGTTTGAAGGAGAGCTTGATAAATTTAAAGGCAATGCCGGCATAGGCATTATCAGCGACACAGATGCACAACCCATTATCATCAATTCCCACCTCGGCCGCTTCGCCATCGTCACAGTCGCTAAAATATCGAATATCCAGGAACTGGAAGAAGACCTTCTCAACCAAAATATGCACTTCGCCGAACTTAGTTCGAGCAACACCAATCAAACGGAACTCATCGCACTGCTTATCATACAAGGAAGAACCTTCACCGAAGGTATCGAGAACGTATTCAAACATATCAAGGGTTCTTGTTCTCTGCTGATTCTGACAGAGGATGGCAGTATTATCGCGGCTCGTGACCAATGGGGACGTACTCCGGTGGTGATCGGCAAGAAAGATGGTGCGTATGCCGCTACCAGCGAGTCATCCAGTTTCCCGAATCTGGATTATGAAATCGAAAAGTATCTGGGACCGGGGGAAATAGTACGCATGTATCCCGATCATATCGAGCAGCTTCGCCAACCGAATGAAGGAATGCAGATTTGTTCTTTCCTTTGGGTGTATTATGGTTTCCCGACCTCTTGTTATGAGGGCAAAAATGTAGAGGAAGTCCGTTTCACCAGTGGAATGAAGATGGGACAGAAGGACGAATCGGAAGTGGATTGTGCCTGTGGTATCCCTGATTCGGGAGTAGGTATGGCGTTGGGTTATGCGGAAGGTAAAGGAGTTCCTTATCATCGTGCCATTTCAAAATATACACCGACATGGCCTCGTAGCTTCACACCCAGCAATCAGGAAATGCGTTCGCTGGTTGCAAAGATGAAGCTAATTCCGAATCGTGCCATGCTTCAGGGAAAGCGTCTGCTGTTTTGTGATGATTCGATTGTGCGTGGAACACAGTTGCGTGATAATGTGAAGATTCTATATGATTATGGAGCGAAAGAGGTACATATGCGTATCGCTTGCCCTCCGTTGATCTATGCCTGTCCGTTTGTGGGTTTCTCGGCTTCTAAGAATGCTTTGGAGTTGATTACCCGTCGTATTATTAAAGAACTGGAAGGCGATGAGAAGACAGGTGCCAAAGTTGTACTGAAAGCCCTGGAAGCTCCGTTATTCCACATTTCTGCAAATGCAGGACTCGAAGGTGCTGTTATTATTAACAAAGTAAGAGAGTCAGAAGTCGGAACAGGATTTGATGCCCTGACAGAACAGTATGTAGATATGGTTGAAAACGGAATTCTTGATCCGGCAAAGGTTACAAGAAGTGCGCTTCAGAATGCAACATCTGTTGCTTCTACACTCCTTACAACAGAGTCTGTTGTGGCTGATATCAAAGAAGATGCACCAGCTGTGCCGGCAGGAAATCCGGGCATGGGTATGATGTAAATCATAAACGGTATATATATTAAATTTTTGAGAACTCCTCGTCAGAGGAGTTTTCTTTTTACTGCCAGGTGTGCTACAATAGACATAGCTTAAAGCAGACTTGGAGGAAAGAAAAATGGATGATTTTTACACAGAGCAGCTGATAAAAAAGCAGGCGGACTCAAAGGATACACTTAAGAAAGTGGGACTGATAGCATTAACTGTTGTGTCAGTGCTTTTGGTTTTTGTTATACCGGTGGGAATTATATTACCAGTTGTGATGATCGTGATCGATGTGCTGATGTTCCGCAATCTGAATGTGGAGTATGAGTATGTATTTGTAAATGGTGATCTTGATATTGACAAAATCATGAATAAGGCCAGAAGAAAAAGGATGTTTTCTGTAGATGCAGATCAGATGGAACTTCTGGCACCGGTCGGGGCGGTAGAATTAATGCAGTATAAAAAGATTAAAACATATGATTACACATCTGGAAAAAAAGATGCGAAAATTTATGCGCTGATCGCTTCAAATAAAGGCGAAGTGTGCAAGGTTTTGTTCGAACCAAATGAGACAATTGTTGAAGGATTCTTTGTTAAAGCACCTAGAAAAGTAATCAGAAAGTAATCAGAAAATTAATCAAAAACTGAAGAAAATATTGTATTAAAATAAAAACATTTCAAAAGATGTTGACAAATGTAGGTGTGATTCGCTAAGATAGCTGTTAAGTATGAATAAACAAAAGAAAGAGAGGTTCAAATCATGGGAAAGATAATTGGAGAAGGTATTACATTTGATGATGTGCTTTTGGTTCCGTCATATTCAGAAGTAATTCCGAACCAGGTAGATTTATCTACTTACCTGACTAAAAAAATTAAGTTAAACATTCCGATGATGAGTGCTGGAATGGATACCGTTACAGAGCACCGCATGGCAATTGCAATGGCCAGACAGGGGGGCATCGGAATTATCCATAAAAATATGTCAATCGAACAGCAGGCAGAAGAAGTGGACAAGGTAAAGCGTTCCGAGAATGGCGTCATTACAGATCCATTTTACTTGTCACCGGATAACACACTGGAAGATGCGAATAACCTGATGGCGAAATTCAGAATTTCAGGTGTGCCGATCACTGAAGGAAAGAAATTAGTTGGTATTATTACAAACCGTGATTTGAAATTTGAAGAGGATTTCTCTAAAAAGATTAGAGAATCGATGACTTCCGAAGGACTTATTACAGCACCGGAGGGAATCACATTGGAAGACGCAAAGAAGATTCTTGCAAAAGCAAGAAAAGAAAAGCTTCCGATCGTAGATAAAGATTTCAATCTGAAAGGTCTTATTACGATTAAAGATATTGAAAAACAGATTAAATATCCGTTATCTGCAAAAGATGCTCAGGGACGTCTCCTTTGTGGAGCAGCAATCGGAATCACAGCAAATTGCCTTGAAAGAGCACAGGCACTGGTAGATGCAAAGGTTGATGTGGTTGTTCTTGATTCGGCTCATGGACATTCAGCAAACGTGCTTCATACAGTAGACATGATCAAGAGTAAATTCCCTGATCTGCAGGTGATCGCAGGTAATGTTGCTACAGGAGCTGCAACAGAGGATCTGATCAAAGCTGGTGTCGATGCTGTAAAAGTTGGAATCGGACCTGGATCAATCTGTACAACACGTATTATCGCAGGTATCGGTGTTCCTCAGATTACAGCGGTTATGGATTGCTACGAAGCAGCAGATAAATACGGAATTCCAATCATTGCAGATGGAGGAATTAAGTATTCAGGAGATATGACAAAGGCAATCGCAGCCGGAGCAAATGTATGTATGATGGGAAGTATCTTTGCAGGATGTGATGAGAGCCCGGGAACATTCGAATTATTCCAGGGTAGAAAATATAAAGTATATCGTGGTATGGGATCTATCGCAGCAATGGAGAATGGAAGCAAAGACCGTTACTTCCAGACAGATGCGAAGAAGCTGGTTCCGGAAGGTGTAGAAGGACGAGTTGCTTATAAAGGAAGCGTTGAAGATACAGTATTCCAGTTGATGGGAGGCCTTCGTTCCGGTATGGGATATTGCGGAGCAGCGACAATTGAAGATCTGAAACAGACAGGTAAATTCGTAAAGATTTCTTCTGCTTCATTAAAAGAAAGTCATCCACATGATATTCACATTACAAAAGAAGCACCAAACTACAGTGTAGATGAATAAAGAAAGATTAAGGCGTCGTGAAAACGGCGCCTTTTTAACTACATATTTGAAAAAATTGGAAAGATATGGCATATAAAAAATATAATAAAATTTTCTTTGCATCAAGGTTTTCAGCGGTGAATATATAGAGTATAATAAGATTTAGATAGTGTACTTGGTATATAAATGAAAATAATAAATATACAAGTAATATTAAAAAATATAAAGAAAAAAGGAGATACCTGGACATGAAAAAAGAATTTGGAGCAACAAAGAACGGGGAAAAAGCAAGCTGTTATGTACTGAAAAACAGCAAAGGAATGGAGGCAGTGGTATCAGATTTTGGAGCTTCTTTACTGAAACTTTATGTACCGGATAAAGATGGAAAGACGCAGGATGTTGTGCTTGGATATGAGACACTGGAGGATTACGAGAATGGAGGAGATTCTCTGGGGGCTACAGTAGGTCGTGTGGCAAACCGTATTGGAATGGCCGAATTCGAACTGAACGGAAAGAAATATGAACTGACAAAGAACGATAATGGGAAAAATACACTTCATGGAGGAATTGATTTCTATAATAAAAGAATGTGGGATGTAAAAGAAGAGGATGATACACATGTGGTATTTGCACTTGTAAGTCCGGATGGGGATCAGGGATTCCCGGGAGAAGTGAAAATAGAGGTATCTTATACAATCACAGAAGAAAATGAATTAAAGATTCATTATCATGTAATTCCGGATCAGGATACTCTTCTGAATATGACAAATCACAGCTATTTTAACTTATCAGGACATGCTTCCGGAACGGCATGGAACGCAAAGGTGTGGATAGATGCAGATGCATTTACTGAAACAGATGCAGAACTGATTCCGACAGGAACGGTAGTTCCGGTAGAAGGAACACCGATGGATTTTAGAAAAGAGAAAGTCGTTGAAAAAGAAATCGGAGCAAATTATACACCACTGAAGCTGGCAGGCGGCTATGACCACAACTGGGTATTAAATGGAAAAGGATTCAGAAAAGCAGCTTCTGCTGAATCTGAAGAGACAGGTATTAAGATGGAAGTGTATACTGACCTTCCGGGAATACAGTTCTATTCCGGTAATTTCCTTGCAGGATCAAAAGGAAAAGAGGGAGCTGTGTATGAAAAAGGATATGGTATATGCTTTGAAACACAGTACTTCCCAGATGCCATTCATAAAGAAAATTTTGAATCTCCGATCACAAAGGCCGGAGAAGTATATGATACGACAACTGTATACAAATTCTGCTAATTTCATAAAAATATAAGAATCTCTTCAAAAGACATTTAAAAATGAATGATAAGATAGATGAAAGTGTACTATATATGGAGAGATAAAAAAGAGATAAAAATGAAACGAAGCAGGAAAAGAAAAAAGAATAAAACGCTGAGCCGTTCTAAAAAAGGATTGATTATTCTTATTATAATAACGGTTTTGCTTTGTGTGGTGACAATTTTAAAAAAACAGGAGCAGTCGAAAGAATATACGGAAAATAAAAGTGATTACATAGATTCCGTAAAGCCGAATATAGACGTAGAACTGCTGACACCGAATGAATATTCCCGGCCTGGGATTGCAACAAATAAGATTATCGGAATTGTGGTTCATTATACAGCGAATCCCGGTGCCACAGCTATGAATAACCGTGACTACTTCGAGGGACTGAAAGATAGCCACATTACGAAAGCAAGCAGTAACTTTGTTGTAGGACTGGAAGGAGAGATTGTTCAGTGTGTACCGACGTGGGAGATAGCATATGCTTCAAACAGCAGGAATATTGATACAGTATCAATTGAATGCTGTCACCCGGACGAGACGGGAATTTTTAATAAAAAGACATATCAATCCATGGTGGATCTTTGTGCATGGCTGTGTCTGAAATTTGATCTGGATGAAAATGATGTTATAAGACATTATGATGTGACCGGAAAGATTTGCCCTAAATATTTTGTGGAAAATGAGGATGCGTGGAGAAAGTTCAAAAGTGATATAGGAACAAAACTGAAAAAATTAGAGGAATATCAATAAATCTCCTTACTTTTATCACAGATTAAACACAATTGAGCTGTAAACTACAAGCATAAGATATGAAAGGGGCAATCAGATATGGAAAATCAATATAATTATTATACATCCGATCAGAATATGAATACAGAAAATTACAGCACGGGTGGAAACCAGGATCAAGGTCCGAAGAAAAAACACGGAAAGGGCGCCTCAAGATGGGCAAAAGTGGTATGTACAGGACTGGTTTTCGGAGTGGTTGCAAGTGCGGCATTTCAGGCAAGTAATATTGTGGCTGGAAAAGTTTTGGGAACCACACAGACAACAAACAAAACTGCAAAAACAACAACGACAGCCAATAGTGCAAAACTGACAACATCTTCTAACAGTTCTTCGGGTACGGCTAATGTAACAGAGGTCGCAAAGAATGCAATGCCATCCATTGTTTCTATTACAAATATGAGCGTGCAGGAGGTACAGAATTTCTTCGGAGGTACACAGAAACAGAAAAGTGAGAGCGCGGGTTCAGGTATTATCGTAGGTCAGAATGATTCAGAATTATTGATTGTAACGAATAATCATGTTGTAGAAGGAAGCAGTACATTGACTGTAACATTTATAGATGAAGAAAGTGTAGAAGCTGATATTAAGGGAACGGATTCGGATAAAGACCTTGCGGTAGTAGCAGTTCCTTTAAGTAAGATCAAAGATTCAACGATGAATAAGATCGCGGTAGCAACCTTGGGTGATTCGGATAAAACCCAGGTGGGAGATCAGGTAATCGCAATTGGTAATGCGCTTGGATATGGACAGTCAGTAACAACCGGTATCGTATCCGCTAAAGAACGTACAATGGACAGCTATGACGGAAAACTTCTTCAGACAGATGCGGCTATTAACCCTGGAAACAGTGGTGGAGCACTTTTAAATGCGAACGGAGAAGTGATTGGTATTAATTCTGCAAAGATTGCAACCGAGACAGTAGAAGGAATCGGATATGCAATTCCTGTATCAGATGTAAGTGATCTGATTACGAATCTTATGAACCAGAAAACAAAAACAAAAGTTGCAGAATCCGAAAGAGGCTATATTGGAATTAAGGGTGTAGATGTAACATCAGACAGTGCTCAAATGTATAATATGCCGACGGGTGTATATGTATCAGAAGTTATTTCCGGTGGTGGTGCAGAAAAGGCTGGTATTACAAAAGGTGCTGTTATTACAGGAATTGAAGGAACAACAGTAGATGGAATGGATGCACTTCAGGAACAGCTTCAATATTATAAAGCCGGAGAAAAGGTAAAAATTACAGTTCAGACACAGAGCAAGAATGGCGAATATGAGAAAAAAGATGTTGAAGTAACATTAGGAAAACAATCTGAATAATTTGGATAAAAAATTGATATTTGCAAATTGATGTAGTATAATGTCAATGTATGTAAGATATACACAGCCGAAAGGTCTGAAAGCACAGTTTGAAATAATACACTATGGGGAGGGACAGATTCATATGAAGTGTCCAATATGTGGTCAGGAATTAAGACCAGGAAAAAAAGATCCGAATTATCTGTTGTGCTATAATTGCAAAAAGAAGTTCAAAATTCCACAAAGTGCTCACAAAGTACAGAAGAGAGCAGAAAAGCCGGAGCCTGAAGAGCAGAAGTATTCGAATATACCGCCGAAAGAGGTACGTGAAAAACGCGAACAGGAAATGCGAGATGCATATGATGAACTCCTTGCAGTAGGGGATGGAAGAAAGAAAAAGAAACCAACTCCAAAACCGCAGCGCAGAGAGGAATTAGAGGATGATTTTTATGATGATATTGAGGAAGAAGAAGAGAAGATGTCAAAAGCACCAATCATTATTCTTGCAATTGCTATCATCGTAGTAGCTGGATTAATTGCATTCATGCTGCTGAGATAATTAATTAAGGGAGTATACCGATAACGAATTATCTAAGATAAACAAAAATACTGACTTTGCAAATAGGCAGGTCAGTATTTTTTTTGTGAGTATTTTATTTGGAAACATTAAAATGCAAAAGAACTTGTTCCTTATAAGAAAAGGAAGATTATGCAAAAGATAATTGTCAGAATTATCTTAATTGCAGAAAATATAAAAATAATATTGACAATTCAAATCCCGTTGTGATATATTAGTCTAGTTGTCGCGAGAGACGAGGCCGTGAGGTAACAGAGTCAACGCAGAAGACAGTATTAGAGATATATAAATAGAAGATATGCATGAGTGGGAATGCAAGATTGTATATTAGATAGTTATATATTAGAGAAATGATTCGCTGTGAATTGTTTCGGAAGTTTCAGAATTGATACAAATCAATTTTGAAAAAAGAATAAAATAACAGTTGACAAACACAACTGATTATGATATTCTTAATAAGCTGTCGCTTGAGACAAACGAAAGTTTGGCAAAAGGATAGCGGTCGAACAGCTGAAAAGCTGGTCGAAAAAAGATTAAAAAAGTTCTTGACAAACGTCAATGAATATGATAATCTAAATAAGCTGTTTCAAACAGCAAAGACAAAGAACCTTGATAATTAAACAATAGACAACAACCCTGAAAATTCTAAAGAGAATTATTCAGAACAGACATTTAATGTCGAACCTTAAAACAGTAAAGGGGATAAGAAAGCTAGTAGTTTTCTTGAACTGGAACGAACTTGATTTTAAGTCCGAGTCAAATCGGAATTAAAGATTTTTAACGAGAGTTTGATCCTGGCTCAGGATGAACGCTGGCGGCGTGCTTAAC
>ENA-OOWO01002198-OOWO01002198.1-human-gut-metagenome-genome-assembly--contig:-NODE-2198-length-11528-cov-16.797263_pt1 | contig 11528 bp, 9 predicted proteins | sample MGYA00241579_ERZ501327 | MGnify/ENA primary metagenome ERZ501327 (study PRJEB25962, sample SAMEA2042836) | human gut metagenome | biome: human gut; feature: human-associated habitat; material: faeces...
CAGCCGCCGTGCTGCTCTCTTCCTGCGTGAAGGACACGCTTTATGACACGCCGCATCCCGACTACGGGAAGATTGCGGTGACAGCCGACTGGTCGGCCCGCGGTGAGGGTATCGACATACCTGCCACATGGACGGTCACCATGGGCGACTATACGGGTACGGAGACTTCCGCCACCCATGCCCCCGACCATCTGTTTGCTCCGGGCAGCTACACCCTTGCGGTGTGGAACCCAACTGAAGGAATCACGGTAAATGGTACCACCGCCACCATTGCCGCAGCCACGGGAAACCGGGCAGGCACGGATGCCTTTGTGAACAATGCCCCGGGATGGTTCTTCACCTATACGAAACAGGTGAGCATCGAGAAAGACAAGGACTATCCGCTGACCGCCGCAATGAAGCAGCAGGTACGCGAATTGACGCTTGTCGTCGAACCTACTGGTGATGCCGCCAGACGCATCACGGAGATTGTTGCCCATCTGACGGGTGCAGCCGGAACACTCGACTTCGCTACCGATACCTACGGAGCCGCTTCGAACGTCGTGCTGCCCTTCACCAAGATTACCGAAGGTGACGATGCCGGCAAGTGGAAAGCCACGGTGCGGCTGCTGGGTGTGACCGGTACGGAACAACTGCTGAAGGGTGAAATCCGCTATGCTGACGGCAACCCGACCCCCACCACGCTGAAAAGCGACCTTACGGAAGCCCTCAAGGAGTTCAACACCGGAAAGGGCGAATCGCTGACCCTCAGCGGAACGCTGGTTGAGACTCCCGAAGGCATGGAAGTGGACGGAGCCGAAATCAACGGCTGGGAAGAAGTGAAAGGTGATGATGTAAATGCTGATTTGTAAATAATAAAATTATAGATATAATGAAGACAAGATTTTTTGCACTTGCAGCGCTTGCCCTCACACTGGTAGCCTGCAACAACGACAACGAGAACCTGAACGGCGCCCCCGTGGCCGCCCAGTTTACCGCCAACATCGCCCCCGCCACCCGCGCCAGCGGAACCACCTGGACTGCCGGCGACCGTATCGGCATCACCGACATCGGCAACGATTCCCAGTACGGCAACGTGCCTTTCATCCTGAAAAACGGGAAATTTGAGGCAGAAGGAAAGGTTATCTATATCGAAGATACAAAGACCCATACTTTCCGCGCCTACTATCCGTACAACGCGGCGGGAGGCATCCTCACAGCCACGACCGATGCCACGGCGCAGCAGAACCAGCCTGCCATCGACTTCCTCTTTGCTTCAGGAGCCACGGGAGACAAAAACAACCCGGTAGTAAGCTTCACCGACAAAACCGCCAAAGGCGGTGAAGACAACTCCTTCCACCACCGCATGAGCCAGATAACCCTTACCTTCGAGGCGGGCGACGGCGTGAATTTCAGCGTGGTCAAGCCTGAACGTTACACGCTGGACGGATTGTTACTCACCGGTACGTTCAACACGGCCGACGGTATTGCCACCGCAGACAACGGGGCACAGACCGGAGAACTGGCCATGAATTTGGCAGACGGCGTTCTCACGTCATCGATCATCCTCTTCCCGCAGACAGTTGCATCCCTGCCGTTGGTTGTGAATTACAAAGGTCAGGAATATCATGCCACACTCACCGTGCCCGAAGGCGCACTGCTGGCGGGCGACAACTACACCTATACCGTCAAGGTACGCAACAAAGTCCTTGAAGTCAGCGAAGCCACCATTGCAAAGTGGAACGATATAGACGGTGGAGATGTGGGTGCTGACCTGTAGGATTTTAATAATTAATCGATTAGAATGAAGAATTATGAGACATAGATTATTTATCCCCGCAGCCACCGCACTGCTGTTCGCCCTTGCCGCCTGCACGCAGGACGAACTTGCTGGCGATAACCGTCTGCCCGAAGGTGAATACCCTGTATTCATCCGTGCCACCGGACTGTCCGTAGAAGCAACGCCGCTGGCAGCCTCTTCCACCCGTGCCGCTGTGGACGGCGACTGGCAGGGCGTCACTTCCGTGGCACTCAAGATGGGCGATGCGGTAAAGGAATACACCGTTACGGCTTCTACCGATTTCAAGAGTGCCACGCTCTCACGCGAGAACGACCCGTACTACTGGACCAGCCGCGACCCGATTACCGTATCGGCATGGTGGCCCTTCAACAATGCCGACATCACACAGATGCCTGCCGTGAAGGTGGCCGAAGACCAAAGCAAATTGGCTGACTTCCAGAACAGCGACTTCATCTCTGCTGAGAACCGGAAGGTGGAATTTAACAACCCGACTCTTGAATTTACCCACCGCACGGCACGCGTGACAATCGAACTGAAGCCCGGCACGGGATTCACGAGCGTCGCCGGTGCCACGGTGAGCCTCGTGAGCCTGTCCGCCGATAACGGCAACCCGACCGCCATCAAGACCTACAACGCAAGCGGCAACACCTACGAGGCACTGACCGCCCCGCAGACCGTTGCGAAAGGCGAGCCGTTCATCCGCGTGGAACTCGGCGGCGGCAACTTCTACTTCCGCCCGAAGAACGATGTTGTATTAGAGGCGGGCAACCGCTATACCTACACCGTCAGGGTGAACGCCACCGGCCTGACGCTGGAGGGTTGCACTATCGGCGACTGGGCTGACGGCGGCGGCGAGAACGGCGAAGCAGGTTTAAGTTACATTTACGACAAGGAAACGAACACCTACACCGTTTACACAGCCGACGGCCTGCTGGCATGGAACGAAGCCGCACAGAAAGATATGACACTGAACTGTACCCTCGCCGACAACATCACCCTGCCCGCGGTGGCCGAAGACGAAAGCAACTGGACGCCGATAGGAACTGAAAGCCGACCATACACCGGCAACTTCGACGGCGGCAACCATACCATCACGGGGCTGACCGTAAACCAAACAAGAAATTATGTAGGGTTGATTGGGTGTATTGGTTCTGATGGAACAGTGAAGAATGTGAAACTGGAGAATGTGAATATAACCGGTGACGGCTATTTCGTCGGTGGTGTTGCAGGAACAAACTATGGCACAATAGAAAATTGTTCGGTTGATGGCACTTTAACAAACAATAGACATTACCTCGGTGGTGTGGTTGGAAATAATTATGGTAGTATCATAGGCTGTTCATCGTCGGGAACAATAACGGGTACCAGCCCGAATGTAGGTGGGATAGGCGGACAATCTGTAGGTGGAACTATCATGGCCTGCTACTCCGTAGCCAATATAAAAGGAAGGAGCAGTTCTGGCGGAGTGCTTGGACAAACGAATAGAGAAACGGTCGTTATAGCCTGTTATCACGCAAAGGGCAATGTTACAGGTGAACAGTCTCGGATGATAGGCGGTGTGATAGGATGGAATTATGGTAAAGTCACCGCTTGCTACTGGGAAAACAATCAGGAACAAGGCATCGGTGACAATCAGGCAGGCACCACCTTCGAAACCACCAAGGTGACGGACGGTAACTGGACAAATGCCGTTACACAGATGAACGCCGCCCTGCAGAGTGCAGGTTCAGAGTGGCGTTACGAACTCACCGGAGCATTGCCTACCTTGAAGAAACAGTGAACCGTCGGGCGGGAAAAGTTCCGCCCGAAACGGAATATAACCGAAGTATAACCCCAATAAAGAAAGGAACTCCCATTCCGGGCGGGAGTATTGTGCCCGGTAACATCATACAGACACCGCAGCCCGCTACCGTAAGGTCAGTGGGCTGCATTTTAATAAGGAGAAAAGAATAATATAAAAAATGAGGTAACCCGTATGAAACAGAAAACAATAGCAACCAGACATCTGCGCACCAAGATAGCGGCAGGATATGTGCTGATACTATTCGTCATTTTCGGCATCGTCTATATTTGGCTCAATGAACAGAACAGACAACAGGAATTGGAAGCTACTACCTACAAAATAAGAAGTCTCCGCAAGGATGTACACGAGGTATATATGAAGGTAGTGGATTTATCCATGATTGGTGAGACTGATGGCAGTTACATAAAATACGTCCACTTTTTTGGTGGATATATGGAAGAAATCTCTTATCTTTGCTACGTGAATAATAACACGGAAAGCAATGGAGATAAACTTTGATAAGGACTATTTGCGCCAATTGTACGAGGAAGGGAAAACGACGGACAAGAAACATCGTTTCCAGCCAAATATCGTGGCACGCTACCAGTTGCGCATCAAAGTGCTGGAACAAGCAAGAAGCGTGGAAGAGCTTTACGTCATCCACTCGCTTCATTATGAAGTGTTGAAAGGTGACAAGGCTGGTATTTCCTCCATCCGTGTGAACGACCAGTACCGCATTGAGTTCACGGTAGAACAGGTCTCATCGGAAACGGTGGTGACCATCTGCAATATACTTGAATTATCAAACCATTATAAATAGAATAATTATGGGAAAATACATCTGTCAACGCCCTATACATCCGGGCGAACTGCTGAAGGAAGAGACCGAAGAACGCAAGCTCTCGCAGCGCAGGTTGGCCGAGCAGATGGGCATCTCCTACAAGGTATTGAATGACATTCTCAACTGCCGCAGGCCGATTACTACGCAGACAGCGATGCTCTTCGAGGCAGCTTTGGGTATCAGTGCTTCGCTACTGATGCGGATGCAGCTTGATTGCAATATGCAGCAGGCGGCTGCAGACCCCTCTTTTATGGAGCGTCTGAAGCAGGTACGCAAGTATGCCGCCATGCTGTAACTCATGGTACACTGAAAGTTTCCCGTCCCACTTCTCCCGATAAAAGGGGAAGGTGGAACAGGTCTTTTGGAATAGTCTTGCAGATGAAATATGAAGATGCGCTTGCTTTTTTTATGATTCTGAAACTTATAAACTTATAAGTAATGGAGTTGCGGATATGCATTGCCTTAGCGATGAATATCTTGCCGATGAACTGCTGATGGAATGGAGAGAAATACATTCCATCAAATAAATATTGACATGAAAGGAGCACGTGATAGAACACACGGAGAATCCACCAATGGATTGTATCGACGGTTATTGAAAAGTGAGATAAGAGAATAAAAAACAGGAGCCTTCGGCAGTGCCGGGGGCTTCGTGCATTTACAATTGTCTCGATACAGGACACATGAATATATCAGACTACATGATAGAAAAAGAAGAGTTGGTTAAACCCCTATCGGTATAAAAAATACCCGTTGAAAGATACTCCACATAAGAGAAAAATGTATTATTTTTGCAATATGATTGAACTATCTAAACATATAGAAGTATTATTGCTGGAGAATGATTGTGTCATCGTTCCCGGCTTGGGAGGATTCATTGCCCACAAACGGCAGGCTGCATACTCCATCCAGAAAGGAGAATTCATGCCGCCCCTCCGCACCATTGGTTTCAATCCGCAACTGATAATGAACGATGGGCTGCTGGTACAGTCGTACATGCAAGCTTTTAACACCGACTTTCCCGATGCAACCCGCCAGATTGAAAAGACTGTGGCTGAAATAAAAGACCAATTGTACCAGCAAGGTCAGGTCACTCTGCACAACGTGGGTACAATCTATTATAACATGAACGGCGGCTATGCCTTTGAACCGGCAGCCGCATCTTTCTTCACTCCAAGTCTATACGGGCTGGAAAGTTTCACGCTTCCGCAGCTGCAGACATTGCCTGTGTCTTCTCCGAAGCCGTTGATTCCGGAAATACATGAAGCGGCAAGCAAACCGAAGAGACATTTCTCCTTGCGCCATTTCACGCGCAACGTAGTGGCCATAGCTGCAGCCGTATGCCTGTTCTTCGTGCTCTCCGTTCCGGTGGAAAACACGTACATGGACGATGCGAATTATGCTTCGCTGGGCTCAATCAGTATGTTTGATGCCATCCGCAACCAGTCGGTAGCCACCAGCATACAAACGACTCCGAAAGCAGCAGTTGCACAAAAGGCTGTAAAGAAACAGAAGAGCGAAAAGCGTGTCCGCAACAACGTAAACACGCTGAAACCGGTAGTTGTGAAGACAGAAAAGATTGCAGCCGCACCTGCAGCAAAAACAGCCGTAACCAAAACGGCTGCCACCAAAGCTGAAGCAAAAGCGACACAAAAGCCGAAACCGGCTTCCGCACAGCCTGCTGTAAGCAAGAAAACGGCCTACATCATCGTAGCCAGCTTGCCGACATCGGACGATGCCCAACGTGAACTGAAAAAATTCCAGCAGAAAGGATACAAGAATTGTCAGGTACTTGAATCGAACGGACGCTTCCGCATCGCACTGGATAGTTATGCCACTTCAGGCGAAGCTTACCAAAAAGTGCAGGCACTGCGTAATCAGGAAGAATTCAAGAGTGCCTGGGTATTCACTTCAAAATAAATACGCCCTTTTAAACAGAATGAAAAGAGTAAGATGCCCCAAATGTGACAACTTCATCCAGTTTGATGAAACCAAGTATGGAGAAGGACAGTCACTCGTTTTTATCTGTGACAACTGCAAGAAGCAGTTCAGCATCCGTATCGGAAAATCGAAACTGAATGCCGCCAACCGCAAGGAGGAAGTAATCGACGAGAAAGAAGGCATGCAGGATTTCGGCAACATACTGGCCGTGGAAAACGTATTTGCCTACAAGCAGGTACTTCCGCTGCATGAGGGAGATAACCTCATCGGCCGCCGATGCAAAGGTAATGACATCGACATCCCTATCGAAAGCAATGACCCAAGTCTGGACCGCCGGCATTGCTACATCAATGTCAAGAAGAACAAGCAAGGGAAAATCATTTATACCCTGCGCGATAACGACAGTATCACAGGAACTTTCCTGATGAATGAAATTTTAGGACCGAAAGACCAAATCCGCATTGAAGACGGAGCTATTATTACCTTGGGAGCTACGACCTTGATTCTAAGAGCTGCCGAGGGACAAACGGAAGAGTAAACCGCACACGGACTCTATAATTTTAGGATAACTAATAACTAACAAACCTTTTTATTTCGATTATGGCTTTTACAAACAACGTAATGATTGTCCGGCATAAATTGCTGGAAAACCTGGTTGCTTTATGGAAAGAAAATCAATTAGTAGAAAAAATTGACCGCATTCCTTTGGAAATCAGCCCTCGCCGCTCACAGCCGGTAGGACGCTGCTGTATCCACAAGGAACGTGCCGTTACTAAATATAAGTTGCTTCCGCTGCTGGGCTGGGATATGACCGATGAAACGGATGAGCTGACTCCGCTTTCTGAATATGCCCGCAAAGCATTGGAACGCAAGGAAAGAATCAAGGAAAATATTCTCTGTGTCATCGACGAAGCATGTTCTTCTTGTGTACAGGTGAACTACGAAGTAAGTAACCTTTGCCGGGGTTGTGTGGCAAGAAGCTGCTACATGAACTGTCCGAAAGGAGCTGTACACTTTAACAAGAAGACTGGTCAGGCACAGATTGACCACGACAAGTGTATCAGCTGTGGTATCTGCCACAAGAGCTGTCCGTATCACGCCATCGTCTACATTCCGGTGCCTTGTGAAGAAGCTTGTCCGGTGAAAGCCATCAGCAAGGACGAGCACTACATCGAACACATCGATGAAAGCAAGTGTATCTATTGTGGAAAATGTCTGAATGCCTGTCCGTTCGGAGCCATCTTCGAAATCTCTCAGGTATTCGATGTATTGGAAGCTATCCGTAAGGGAGAACAAGTAATTGCCATTCCGGCTCCGTCCGTATTGGGACAGTTCAAGGCTACCATCGAACAAGTGTACGGTGCATTGAAGGAGATTGGCTTTGCCGATGTGATTGAAGTGGCTGAAGGTGCCATGCACACTACCAGCAACGAAGCACACGAACTGCTGGAAAAACTGGAAGAAGGACAGAAATTCATGACTACTTCCTGCTGCCCGTCGTACATCGAACTGGTGAACAAGCATATTCCTGACATGAAGCCTTACGTATCAAGCACCGGTTCTCCGATGTATTACGCGGCTCGCATTGCTAAAAAGAAATACCCGAATGCGAAGGTAGTCTTCATCGGCCCGTGTATCGCCAAAAGAAAAGAAGCACAGCGCGACGAATGCGTAGATTACGTGCTGACATTCGAAGAACTTCACCCGATTTTCCGTGGCTTGGGTATTGAACTGGAACAGGCCAACCCGTACAAAGTGGCATACGAATCCGTATGTGAAGCACACGGATTCGCACAGGCAGGCGGTGTAGCCGGAGCAGTGAAAGCTTATTTAGGCCCGAAAGCCAACGGTATCAAGATCATGCAGTTCTCTGACTTCACGAAGAAGAATATCGGTGTACTCCGCGCTTACGCCAAGACCGGAAAAGTGGATGCACAGTTCATCGAAATGATGGCTTGCGAAGGTGGATGTGTAACCGGCCCGAGCGCACACAACGACCCTGTAGCTGGAAAACGCCAGTTGAACCAAGACTTGCTGAAACGTACCTTGAAGTACGAAAACAATAACCAGGAATAAACCCATGAGGGAACTTATTGAACGCCTTTACCGGGAGCAGACACTGGCTCCCGGTGAATTGCGTACCCTTCTGCTGGAGTGCCGGGGGGAAGACCTCGACTTTCTCATGCAAAAGGCACGTGCCGTAGCACAAAGCCATTTCGGAAACAGAATCTATATCCGTGGACTTATTGAAATAGGGAACTGTTGTCACAATGACTGTTTCTACTGCGGTATCCGAAAAAGTAACCGCCACCTGAAGCGATACCGACTGGATGCAGAAACTATTCTGGCCTGCTGCCGGCATGGATATGAGTTGGGATTCCGTACCTTCGTCCTGCAAGGAGGAGAAGATAACTACATGAACGATGACAGGGTAACGGAAGTGGTTACTGCCATACGAACCGAATTCCCCGATGTGGCCATCACCCTTTCACTCGGTGAACGCCCCACACTTTCCTACAAACGTTTTTTTCAGGCAGGTGCCAATCGCTATCTGTTGCGCCACGAAACGCACAACGAAGCACATTACCGCCGCTTGCACCCTGAAGACATGTCGCTGTCCAACCGTTTGCGTTGTCTGAACGATTTGAAACGCATCGGATTCCAGACGGGAACTGGCATCATGGTGGGAAGTCCGGGACAAACCGTCGACCACCTGGTAGAGGACATTCTTTTCATAGAACAGTTCCGTCCCCAGATGATTGGTATCGGTCCTTTCCTGCCTCATCATGACACTCCTTTCGCTTCCTGCCCACCCGGCAGTCTCACGCAGACACTCACGCTACTTTCCATCTTCCGGCTGATGCATCCGCAGGCATTGATTCCTTCTACCACCGCCCTGGCAAGCCTTACACCCGACGGGCGCGAGAAAGGTATACTGGCAGGTGCCAATGTAGTGATGCCCAACCTCTCTCCGGTAGAACAGCGAAAGAATTATGCCTTGTATGACAATAAAGCCTCGATGGGCTCAGAAGCTGCCGAAGGACTGCGTCTGCTGGCACAACGGCTGGCTGCCATTGGTTACGAAATAGATAAAAGCCGAGGAGATTATCCCGGCAAAACACTATAAATTACATTACAGCTATGTACAAGATTGATTCTCAAAAGGCAGAAGAATTTATCTGCCACGAAGAAATTCTCGATACCCTGGAATATGCCCAAAGTAAAAGCCAGGACAAGGAACTGATACGTTCCATCATTGAAAAGGCTCGCCTGTGCAAGGGACTTTCTCACCGCGAGGCTGCTGTACTATTGGAATGCAACGATCCGGAACTGGTGGAGGAAATCTACCGCCTGGCTCGTGAAATCAAGCAGAAATTCTATGGCAACCGCATCGTAATGTTTGCCCCACTCTACTTATCAAACTATTGCGTAAACAGTTGTACTTACTGTCCTTACCACGTAAAGAACAAGACCATTGCCCGCAAGAAACTGACACAGGAAGACATCCGTCGTGAGGTCATCGCCCTGCAGGACATGGGGCACAAGCGTCTGGCACTGGAAGCAGGAGAAGATCCGATTCACAACCCTATCGAATACATTCTGGAGTCGATAAAGACTATCTATAGTATCAAGCACAAGAACGGAGCCATCCGTCGGGTAAACGTAAATATTGCTGCGACCACGGTAGAGAATTACCGTCGCCTGCACGAGGCCGGTATCGGTACCTACATTCTGTTCCAGGAAACGTACCACAAGGAGAATTACGAAAAGCTTCACCCCAGAGGTCCGAAGAGCAACTATGCCTACCATACGGAGGCCATGGACCGCGCCATGCAGGGAGGAATCGATGATGTAGGTATCGGTGTATTGTTCGGCCTGAACACCTACCGCTACGACTTCGTGGGACTGCTGATGCATGCCGAACATCTGGAAGCGACGTACGGTGTAGGCCCGCACACCATCAGCGTGCCCCGTATCTGCTCGGCCGACGACATTGACGCCTCGACCTTCGAGAACGCCATCTCCGACGAGATATTCCAGAAGATTGTAGCTGTCATCCGTATCAGTGTGCCTTATACGGGTATGATTATTTCTACACGTGAATCGCAGCGTTCACGCGAGAAGGTACTTGCACTCGGTGTGTCACAAATCAGCGGTGGTTCCCGCACCAGCGTGGGAGGCTATGCTACCGAAGAACTGCCGGAAGAAAATTCTGCTCAGTTTGATGTGAGTGACCACCGCAGCCTGGATGAAATCGTGGCCTGGCTGCTGAAACTGGGCTATATTCCCAGTTTCTGTACGGCCTGCTACCGTGAAGGACGTACGGGCGACCGTTTCATGTCGCTGGTCAAGACGGGCCAGATAGCCAACTGCTGTGCCCCCAATGCCTTGATGACGCTTCAGGAATACCTCTGCGACTACGCTTCGCCCGAAACACGCCGACTGGCTGAAGACATGATCCGCAAGCAGATGGAAGAGATTCCGAATCCCGCCATCCGCAAAAGAGCTTTGGAAAATCTGGAACGGATTGCCGAAGGAAAACGCGACTTCCGTTTCTAATGTGTGAACTTAAAGCCTGATTAAACATATGAACGATACTCCCCGTGCCAACCGGCTGCACATCGGTCTGTTTGGCAAAAGAAATGCCGGAAAATCATCACTGATCAATGCCCTGACGCATCAGGATACAGCCCTTGTGTCGGATATTCCCGGCACGACCACCGACCCGGTCTTTAAGGCCATGGAAATCCATGGTCTCGGTCCCTGCGTGTTCATCGACACAGCTGGTTTCGACGACGAAGGCGAGCTGGGCGAACTCCGCATCCGACAGACACAACGTGCACTGGAGAAAACCGACATCGTCCTGATGGTCTGTACCGACGAACGCCTGGACGAAGAGTTGCACTGGCAGCGCTTGTTGAAGGAAAAGAATGTGCCTGTTATCTGGATACTGAACAAATGTGACTTATTGTCCGATGCCGAACAGACCATGCGCCGCATCGAACAGCAATGCGGACAGGTTCCTCTGTTGGTGAGCACACTCACCGGAAAAGGTCTGGACGACATTCTGCGCAGCCTGCGGAACAAGCTGCCAGATGAAACCATGGCACAAGGCATTGTAGGCCGACTGGTAGAAGAAAACGATACCGTCATGCTGGTCATGCCACAGGACATCCAGGCCC
>ENA-OOWO01002200-OOWO01002200.1-human-gut-metagenome-genome-assembly--contig:-NODE-2200-length-11527-cov-12.368898_pt1 | contig 11527 bp, 8 predicted proteins | sample MGYA00241579_ERZ501327 | MGnify/ENA primary metagenome ERZ501327 (study PRJEB25962, sample SAMEA2042836) | human gut metagenome | biome: human gut; feature: human-associated habitat; material: faeces...
CATAGTATTAGATTTAAGGTTAACAAGGTTGGGAGAAAGCGTTCTCCCATTTTTTTTGCCTGTTTTTTGTGGAGACTGAAAAAAATTGGTATTTTTGAGGCAGCTTTACATAAAACTGGGGATTTATGAAGCGGTTTATAGTTTTCATTTGGTTTGGTTTATTCATATCCTTTCTTTACGGGGCAGCGTTATCTTTTGATGATATGCGCGAGAGGATAGCCTACGACCCTTTGGGCTCGTTAGCATCGTTGGATAGTCTGGAGACTGATTCGGCCTATTCTTCCTATCAGATAGATTATTTGCGGGCTTTGTCCTATCATACACAGTCACAGTATTACATGTCCGTGTATTATGTACGGCGTGCGTTCGAGGCAAAAGGCCTGCAGCGGGATACAGTATTGCTTCCTTATGCGTATACGCTGTGGGCCAAGTCATCCATCATGTCCTTTCAGTTAAAAGAGGCAGCCAAGGTGATAGCCGCAGGAAAAAGTTATGCCTTGAAGTGCCATAATTTGGGCCTGCAGGCCAGTATGCTGCAGCTGGAGGGCGACCTTTACCGTAAGATGGGAATCCTGCCCAAAAGCTATGAATGCGTCACAGAGGCTGTGGCATTGCTTTCGGGGGCCAGGACGCAGGAAGATTATCTCTTGCTTTCCGACAGCATGGGTTACCTGATGTTCTATTATATCACCGATGGTCAGTTGCAGAAGGCTTGGGAGGTCGGTCAGCGTCGGGAAGAAGTGCTTGCCGCATGGGAGAAATGTCTGACCGAAGATGCCCATGTGCTGGACCGGCAGAAAGGTTTCTTCTACAGTAAGATGGCTTATCTGGCTTATAGGCTGAAAAAAGGTGGGCTGTCTGAGGCTTATCTTAGTAAATTCTATGCAACCAATTTTTCCAAGACCCAGAGAGGGATGCTCGAGATAAATAATTATTTGTTGAAGGTGGGCCGTTACGAGGAGGTATTGCGCCATAACGAGGCCTATCTGGGTCTGGTGAGTGAAGCCGATTCACTGAATCTCATGCGTCTTCGAACACTGGAGCAGAGTAGTCAGGCCTACCGTGCCTTGGGAGATTATGTACATGCGTATCTTGCGATGCTTCAGGTGCATCAGATTTCCCAGCAGATGGCTACTAACCGTGAGCGCAGCCAGATATTCCAGTTGGCAGATGCGACGGAAGCGGTGGCCCGTCAATATCGGTTGGAAAAGGCCGATTATGAGCTGAAGGTCCAGCGCTATGTCATTTCCGCTTTGTTGGTTGTGACGTTGGTGTTGCTGGTCTTGTTTGGCGGTCTTTGGCGTACGTTGCGCGTGATTCGTCGGAAAAACCGGAAGATGGCAGAGTTGGTTTTGCAATTGGACAACCAGCGCAGTGAAATCCAGTCAGTAGAAAGTGAACTGGAATGGAAGGAAGAAGAGAGAGAGGGGAAAGATACAGATGAGCAGCTGTTTTTCAGATTCGACTGGCAGGTGAAGGAGCAGAAACTGTATTTGAATTATCAGTTAGGAAGAGATGATTATGCGCAGCTGATGGGAGTGGACCGAAACCGTTTTGCTGCCATTTTGAAAAAGTTTACCTCCAGTAACCTGAGCACTTATCTTAATGACCTTCGTCTGGAACATTCGGTCACTTTGTTTCGCGAACATCCAGACTGGAGTATTAATAAAGTGGCCGAAGAAAGTGCCCTTCCCCGCATTTCTACTTTTTATCGCTTGTTTAAAGACAAATACGGCATCAGCCCCAACAGTTTCCGTAAAACTTTGTCTTGAATATGGATAGAATCATACGTAAATTGGTCATTTCTATTTAATAGACTATTATAAAGAATTCCCATTTTGTAAGAATGTTCTTGACAAAATGGGAATTTGTTGTGATTATATGGGAATTCTTAGCTTTTCGCTGTATATAATTTGTATATATTTTTGTAGCCGAAATGAAATGAGTATAAAGGTTAAGGTATTCCTACTATGAAAAGAATTTTTCTGTGGATGATATTTCTGTTTGTTTGCTTGGGGGGCTCTGCTCAGAAAATAGCCGTGAAAACAAACCTGCTTTATGACGTGACTACTACGTTGAATCTTGGTACAGAGTTTCGCGTAGCTCCGAAGTGGACCATTGATTTGTCGGGTAATTACAATCCTTTCAATTTGGGAAACGACCGCAAGATGAGACACTGGCTGGTGCAGCCCGAGGTGCGTTACTGGTTCTGTGAAGCGTTTAACGGGCATTTCCTGGCACTTCATGCGTTGGGCGGACAATTTAATGTGGCAAATATGGATCTCAAGATTTTCCCTTCTTTTAAGGATTACCGTTATCAGGGGGGTATGTACGGAGCCGGTATCGGTTACGGTTATCAGTTTGTGCTGTCCAAACACTGGAACTTGGGGCTGGAAATCGGAGCCGGGTGGATACGTGCCAACTACGACCAGTACGACTGTCCGCATTGCGGGGAATGGCGCGGAAGCGACAAGAAAGATTATTTCGGCCTGACCAAGGCAGCCATATCCTTGATTTATATAATTAAATGATGGAGGAACGCAGGATGAAAAAATATATTATCTCTCTCGTATTTGTGCTGGCTGCCGGCATTCCCGTGTGGGGCCAGACTTCTTATTTGAGTGAAATCAAGATTGTGGACCGCGAAGTGGCAAAGACAGCCGACCGTCAGGCCCGTGTGAAGATGACGGTGAGTCTGGACGGGCTGGACATCAAGAACCAGCATTCGCTGTGCGTGGTACCGGTGATTCTTTCTGCCGACGGAACGCAGGAGCAGGAGCTGCCTTCTTTTGTGGTGAACGGAAAGGTGCGCGACAAAGTGCAGCAGCGTACGGAGGCTTTTGAACATACTGACCTCCATCCGGGGGCTGTGGCGAAAGTGCGCCGCAAGAACGGTACGTCCCAGACTCTCGATTACGATGCATCCGTTCCTTTCAAGCGTTGGATGATTGGGGGAAATCTCCAGCTTCGGGGCTATGTGACAGGCTGTGCCCAGTGTAATGACGGGGATGAAACGGCCACTACGGGCGATATTTTCCCACCGATGAATCCGGCTTACTATTCTCCGCTCATTCAGCCGAAGGAAGAAATCGTGAAGCGCCGTTCCGAAACACGGTCTGCCCGTCTGCAGTTCCGTCAGGACAGCCATCGCATTGATCCGAGGTATAAGAACAACCGGGCGGAACTGGATACGGTGCGCAACTCCATTGCGTTGGTGGAAGACAATAATGATTTGACCATTACGGGTATTTACGTGACCGGTTATGCCTCACCGGAAGGAACTTTTGCTTACAACATGAAGCTGTCTGAACGCCGTGCCAAGGCCTTTACGGAATACATGAAGGATGACCTGAAAGAGGTGGACCCGCAGGTGTACCATGTAGACTGGAAGGGTGAAGACTGGGTTGGTTTGCGCGAGGAGGTGGTGAAACATCCCGATCTGCTGAAGAGCGAGGAAGTATTGGCTATCATTGATAATTGCGGTGACGACAAGGACGCTTGCGAAGAACAGTTGAAAGCACTGGTACCGCCTGAAATCTATCAGCGTTTGCTGAACGAGATGTATCCGGCAGTCCGTCGCAATGAATACCGCATAGAATACAATGTGCGTCATTTCACCGTGGCTGAAGGTCGGGAGATGATTAAGCCCCATCCGGAGCTGATGAGCGTGAGCGAGATTCAGCAGGTGGCCGACAGTTACGGAAAGGGGAGCCCTGAATACGTGGATTGTCTGCTGCGCGGCGCACAGGCTTACCCGAACGATGTGACGGCCGTGAACAATGCCGCACTGGCCCTGATGGAAGCCAACCGCACAGACGAAGCCATCCGCCTGCTGGACAATGCGCCGGCAGAAGGAGAACTGCTGAACATGAGGGGAGTGGTTTATATCAAGGCAGGCGAGCTGGAAAAAGCCGTGCAGGCTTTCTCCGAGGCCCAGGCCAAGGGCTATCCGCAAGCAGGTGAGAATCTGTTGCAGTTGAAGCAGTATATGGAATATATGGCAGAATAAAAGCAGGATAGAGAATAAGAAAAGAATATGTGTAATTTAAATTTTAATGAATTATGAAATTATCTAAAGGTTTATTTTTGGCATTTGCGGGCTTGGGTTTGTTCGCATGCTCTAATGAAGATGTGTCTACTGAGGTAGATAACAGTGCGAACAATAGCATTGTGATTAAATTAGATGGTTTGACTACAAGTCGTGCGATTGGAGATGCTACTGCTGGGAATAATGACCAAACAGTAATTACGACATTAAATGATGTGGCAATTGTCTTGTCAGACGGTTCTACTATTTATGGAGTTAATACATTGACAAACTCAGATAGTGAGTGGACACAGTTGACTACTACTGCAAGCGGTTACATTATACACCAAGTATCTTCTCATGTCAGAGAGGTTCATGTGATTGGTAACTATGCGGAAAATCAGGTACTTAAGAGTTGGGTAGAGAGTACTCAGACTACTCCAAGTTCAAGCACTGTCTCTGCGATGAAAGCATTGGTTGTAAAAGCCAACACACAGCAGGACTTTACAAACGTAACTTTGTTTGGGGAGGATGTGGCATTGACTTCTGTTGCTGAACCCCATGACGGTCACACCAGCACAACACTTGAGGCAAATGTGGAGTTGAAGCATTTGGTTTCTCGTATTGAGATTGGTAACATTCAATGTACGAATTTGGGAACGACGTACAGTGAATTAACCTTGAAGTATATTGGTCTGTTGAATTATTATAACCAGATTCATTTGGATGGTACTATTCCAGAGGTGTCTATGACTTTGGATAATGTATTGGAACCGACAGTTACAAATAATAATCCTGGTGAGGGAAAATATTCATGGAGTAATGAGACTACTGATGCACTTTATTCATGGGCATGGAATAAGATTGCTGACAATACAAAATTAACAAATACCACTGCTTGGAATCCAGGTACAGATCAGAAATTTGTTTATCAGTTTATTCCTAATCAAATTGCTGGTAAGAATTTCAATGTAAAGCTGTATTTGGATGCTACAGAGAAAACAGGTGGTGCGACGTCAGCTTTCCACACTGTAACTGCTAATTTTGGTGCGCAGATTGATGGGACTGCAGGCAAGATTTATAAAGTAAACTTTGCTTTTGCGGAAGATAATATCGGTTCATGGAATCCGTCAGAAGATATTTGTGTGAAAGTAAAAGTAACAGTTCAGAATTGGACTATTAAAGTGGTAACTCCTACTTTTGAATAATCTCATAATTTTATATAAAACAGTGCGGGAGAGAACTCCCGCCTGCTTTTGCTTTAATCCTTTTTAGAAACATACAGTAACTCTATTAAATATAATCTATCAATGAAATATCTTCAATGTATTATATTTATGCTGTTTGTCCTCGTCCTAACAAACAGTTGTATCAAAGAAGACTTTGATGATTGCGACAATGTAACCATCTACTTCCAGTATCTCGCCGACGGCGACAAGGACGTGTTACACCAGTATATGAGCAAGGTAGACCTGTATGTTTTCGATGAGAGTGGCCATGTATTGGGAGTCGGCTCATACAATCAGGACGAATTAACCAATTTTGAGGCTGTCCCGTCTTTCAGACTCAAAGCTGGACAGCGTTATAAGGTGGTGGCAGTGGGAAATCCTTATGACCACACAGAGGTGGTAAACCATACTACCGAAACAGATTTTGGCAATATTTATTTACAGGACCCGGCATGGAGTGATCCGGATGTACCTGTAACCAATCATGATTACAATTATCTGGGCCAGCAGGAGTTTGTGATGCCCAGTCAAGAGGGAGTGATGTATCGTGATACAGTGACACTTTACAGTTCACACATCAAAGTAGATGTGGAAATTCATGGCCTTCCCGCTCCGGATGCTTCGCGTCAGGATGCCGGAATACCTTATCAGCTGAGTTTCGAGAATTCGAATGCGCAGACTTCTTTTGAAAATGAAGTCAATTTAGGCGAAAAGGGAACAATTTATCCTGATTTGATTTATGATAATGAGAATAAATGCTATTGTACACAAGATTTAGCATTGTTTCGTATGGATGATACCAATGGAGAGCTGGGTGCAGATTATTGTGAGCATGTGCTGGTATTGACTGAAAAGAGTACGGGAAAAGAGCTTTTACGAGGCAATTTATATAATTATTTGGTGCGTAATGCTGATGTAATAGATGTGACAAAGCAAGAAGCACAGCTTCCTATTTCAATTGTGTTTAATACTGTGGGAGTAAGTATAACAGTACCTCAATGGTATATTGAGGATTTGACTCCAGATTATGGATGGGATTAAATTAAGAAACCTGATAAAAACCGTTAATGTAGAATGACTATGAGTATGATTAGATGGATTAAATGCTTGTGGATGTGCCTGTTTCTACTTGGTATGGTTTCTTGTAAGAAAGATAATCAATCGGGAAATGGTACTATCAAGACGTATTTATATGTAGATGTGGCCTCGCGGGTAGATGATGTTGTAGCTGATCCGGCAGATAAGATTTATCATTTGAAGGTTTGTGCATATAATACCAATGGGCAACTGGTAGGTTATAAAGAAGTCACTCAGAATGCTGATCAAGTGATACAAATGGATTTAATGGAAAGTGGAGAGATTACTTTCCTTGTGGCTGCTAATGAGGAATATGGTACTCAAGGAACCGTTTCATTGGAAAAATCGGACTTTTTGGGAACTCAACTTACGGGATTTTATAAAGATGGAGATGTCTATGCACCTCCAATGAGTAATCCGGAGAAGAAAACTGATAATACAGAGAATAGAGTATTTACAATTGCAGAAGATGAATGTACTACTGTGAATATTGAGTTGGAACGTGCGGTTTCTCGTATTTGTTTTTATTTTGCTAAAACAGAAAATGATGAAGAGTTGCGGATAAATTCTATTTCTCTGAATAGGGGAGTAGGCCGTGGATATTTATTTCCTCCAGAGGATGCTTCGAACCATAAGCTATATACTGATGAGCAGATTAGAACTATATTTCAATCTAGACCTTCTGGAGTAGTTGAAATATTAGGTAGTCCCACTGAAATTACGGCAGTCGTAAATACAGACATATCAGTTGATAATAGTGAAAAAAGAGTGGAATATTATGTATTTCCTTGCCCATATGGTTCAGGTAATCCGGATGTATTTACATGGACAGGGCATAATAAGTATGATAGAAATTATTCTTATTATGTAACAATGAGTTATGATGTAGATGATCATTCTTTTCAGAAGTATATTTATTTACCTACTGTAGATCAAAATCGAAATATCAATATTCTGTGTAAAATTCCTCCTAAAGGCGTAAATGTGCAACCTACGTTTACCGTTGAGACAAAAGAATGGGCTCCAGTGACTAATAATGTTGTCTTTGAGTAAAATAAAAGTTATGAAACAGGTGAGAATATATTTTGGGATACTATTAAGTATTTTGATTAGCGTGGCATGCAGTGATGATTTGGGTTTGAACTCTTCACTATCACAGAATGTTCGAGAAGGAATACCTGTGGAAGTGCAATTAGATATAAATTCAGCGGAAGCGGGGCAGGTAGAAATTACTCGGGCCACAAATCAGGAAGATGGATTGATAAATGATTTGTTCGTGTTGATTTTCAACTCAGAACGGCGTCTGAAAACTGTTTTTTACGGGACTTATTTGTCTGATCCAGCATCTACGAGAACTCTAAACATTAGTACCACATCAGGGCCTAGTTATATTTTTGCAATAGCCAATGTGAATAATGGTGTGCCAGCAGAATATAATGTCAGTGAATTGGCCGCAAAATTGAATAGCCTTCATGACACTCCTGATGAGAATTTTACCATTGATGATTTAAAGGGGTTGACCATTGGATTGGCCGAAAAGAATGCAGATATTATCAATCGCACGCAAGCAAGATATGTCTTATCCGGAAAATTTAGTCCTTCTTCAGGAGAAGATCAGGGGGATGGATATTGTGTTATTCCGGATGCTAATACAGAGTTGAAAGGAACAGTACCTCTTTATCGTACTGATGCAAAAATTACCTTTAATCTATATACGCAAGGGATTAATGGAGTGTTTACTCCAAAGACATTTCGTGTCGTAAATGTTCCTTTGCGTACAAGAGTAATGAATGAAGCTGAAGATTTTGATGGAAAAACTTCCACTTCAGGAGAAGCTGGAAATTATTATACGATATCAGAGGATGATGCAATTAATGTGGTAACTGAAGGTGAAGATGAGAATCAAAATGAATATCGTACTTTCACCTTTTATATGCCTGAAAATCGAAAAGTTTCGAAAAAAGAAGTCAGCAGCTATAACGATAGAGAGAAGCAAGTAAAAAAATCTGTAGGGGAAAATAAGGTACAAAATGGCAGCTGGGAAAATGCCCCTGATTATGGAACGTATGTAGTATTGTCTGGAAGTTTTGAGCAAACAGATGGAACAATCAATGCAAACGTACAATATAAGATTCATTTAGGTGATTTCAGTGAAAGTGATTGGGGTAACTTTAAGACCTCTCGAAACACGTCTTATACTTATAATGTGCATGTGAATGGGGTAAATAGTATTATTGTTGAAGTAGAAACAAATGTGGAAAATCAGCCTGGAGCAACTGGTGATGTGTATTATACCACTGAAACGAATCTGTATACATTGGATGCGCATTATGAAACTTGTTTAATGACATTTTCTTCTACACAGCTGGCAGAGTATAAAAACAAAGGTCAAATTCGTTATTTGGTAAATACTCCTTTTACTGATTTAGGGGCTGAGACAGCTTCGGACGCTGCATGGGTACAATTTAGAGTTAACGAGAAGAACGGTGGAAATTATAGTGACAATTTGCAGTCATATAGTTCAACGGATGTGATGGATATTGAAGAATTTATTGGGACGCTTCAATCTTTAGCTGAGAATGAATCCGATGAGAGATGGGATGGAAATAAGGAATATAAGGTAACATGCTTTATCAATGAATATTATTATTCAAATGATAAGAGTGAAAGTGGTTGGATTGAACAATACGCCACTCCTAAGGGAGCTCAAATAGACAAGAGTGTTCCGGCTTGGAAATATGCAGTCAATAAGCCCAATCGTAAATTGCAGATATTATGTGATATTCGTTCGAGTGCAGATGGAGAGAGTGCCATTATAAATGCAGCGTATGTATTAAGTCAGCGGTCTATACAGACTTTTTACAATACAGATGTGTCAGTTACTGGTTTAAAATCTGCTATAGGATTAGAGACTGTAAATGAAACGGGCTCATTACCGATGGGAAATCCAGGAACCAAGCCAACTGATCTTCGGGATGGGTTGAGTAATACAATAGCTATGTGGGGGGTTGGTAGTTATGGGTCACCAAGGTGGTCTACCTATATAAATTCTTCATCAAACGGTTATTCTGCTCCTGATGAGCAGAAATCTGGATATAATGGATTGCTTGTACAATCAGCTTATTTAGCTTGCCTGCAGAGAAACCGGGATGACAATGGTAATGGTGTGATTGACAAGGAGGAAGTTAAATGGTATATGCCTGCTTTGAATCAGTATGCAGCTTTCTTTATTGGTGCGGATGCTCTTTCACAAGAAAGCCGTTTTTATACTTCCTCAAAATGGGAATTTATGCATTATTATAGCAGTACATACGCAACACGAGATGATATTAAAGATGTGATGACTGTTTGGGCTGAAGAGGGTTTTTCTAATAGTACGGCGACGCAAGCGGATAAATGGTATGATAGTGCTAATGAAACGAATTCTGGAATTGGGAATCGATATTATCGTTGTGTGCGGAATTTGGGTAATATTAAGGGAAATAGTGCAGGCGGAAATAGACCTCAAAATTATTGGTATAAAAATGATAATACAATTTATTTCACATACCTTGCTCCTGCAGCTTTACGCCAGGTCCCTGTAACCAGTGGAGAATTGGATAACAAACATACTGAAAGATCAAATTCCAATCGAATGTATAAAGCTTTTGCTATTGCAAAAACAGATGCCGGTACATGTACGGGAGAAAAGGCTCGTTCTGTAAGCAGTACGCTTTGTGCTACTTTCTCTGAAGAGGGAGTCTCAAGTGGAAAGTGGAGAGTTCCTAATCAACGTGAGTTATTATTTATGACCTTAAATGGGAAGAAAGGGACTGGTGATTTAACGAATTTTCCACAAGTAACTTATGAGGGGGAGGAACGCGGCTATCATTGTCGTACACTTTTTACGTGGAGTTCTGTTTTTGGTACATATACTTCCCCTCTGAATAAGGGTACACGTTATGGTTATGAGGTTGTTCCTAATGGTAACATGTCTATTTCAAATGACGGGAATAATAGTTATTATGTACGTTGTGTACGAGATATTGTAGAGTGATAATGGGGAAATGGTGGGAATTTTGGATAAATATAAGAGTGGATATGAGTAGACTTATCTTATTTGTAGGAATGGTTTTATTGTTTTCCGCCTGTGGAAATCCTTCCCAGCAGAAGCAAACAGACACTTCCGTAACGGTAGAAAACCCTCAAACCGTTTCGGAAGCCAAATTCCCTTTCCCGGCAATTCCCACCATGCTCACCCAGCCAGAAGAGCGGAAAGCATATCTCATGGCGCACTACTGGGAGAACTTCAACTTCGCGGACACGGCATTGGTGAACAACCGGAACGTATCGGAGCAAGGGGCAGCCAATTACTTGGCCATTCTGGCCGACGGTACGCTCTCTGAAGCACAGGTGAAAGGCAGTCTGGATGGCTTCTGCAAAGGAATGGAGGTGCAGGAGCATGCGCGGAAGGTGTTCTTGCAGATGATGGAGGATTACCTGTATAACCCGAACTCGCCTTTCCATAACGAGGGGCTGTATGCGCTGTTCCTGGAGCGGATGCTGAAGAGTGAATTCGTGGACGAGGCGCGGAAGAGTTCGCTGAAGTTCAGCCTGGACCTGATCAGCCGGAATTGTCCGGGGAAGGTGGCTACGGATTTTGTGTATTTCCTGCCGGACGGCAGCAAGCGGTCGCTGGCACAGACGCGGGCGAAGAACAACCGTCTGCTGTTGGTGTTCTACGACCCGGAGTGTCCGAGCTGTCATGAGACGATGCAGGAGATGGTGGCCGACGGGCTGCTGGCGGAAGCCGTGAGGGCCGGGAAGCTGACGGTGTTGGCGGTATACACCGAGGGCAATCAGGAGGTATGGAAGCGTACGCTGAGTGATTTGCCCCGGGAATGGACGGTGGGCAGTGACCACGAGACGGTGAAGCAGGGGGCCTTGTACGACCTGAAAGCGATGCCTTCACTGTATCTGATGGACGGCACGAAGAGGGTGCTGCTGAAGGATGCGCCTTATGCAAAGATAAGGGAGGAGATTGCGGCTCTGTAGGTTCAGGCCAGCTTGTAGACTCCTCCTGCCAGTGCGCGGACTACGCCTTTCATCTCTAAATTGAACAGCAGGCTGGTCATGCGGTTGATGGCGATGTTGCTTTCTACTACCAACGTATTGATTTGTATCCCGTCGGGATGTTTCTGTAAATGGGTGATGA
>ENA-OOWO01002207-OOWO01002207.1-human-gut-metagenome-genome-assembly--contig:-NODE-2207-length-11514-cov-3.528406_pt1 | contig 11514 bp, 9 predicted proteins | sample MGYA00241579_ERZ501327 | MGnify/ENA primary metagenome ERZ501327 (study PRJEB25962, sample SAMEA2042836) | human gut metagenome | biome: human gut; feature: human-associated habitat; material: faeces...
GGCTGTCGTTTTTCTTTTCTTGTTATGATATTGCAAAAAGTATATAATGATTTTATGTAATATATCACATGAAAATATTCAATATAATGGAATTATTTATACATATGCGGAGGAAAACATGGAAACAGATTTTAATTATATAGATTGCATAGAAAAGGTAAAACAGCATGACGATTCGGCCAGCGAAGCATTATACCGGTTTACTTTTCCAATTGCACAAAAACAGGTTGTTTTATTTGTCCATAACCGGCAGGATCAGGAAGATCTTCTCCAAACCATATTTATCAAAATATTTGAACAGCTGCATACACTTAAAGAACCGGAGAAATATCCGGGCTGGGCTAAAATGATCGCAAGAAATACCTGTATGGATTACGGCCGGCATCTCAAATTAGAAAACAATCTTATCCAGTGGAAAACTACCGTATCGGATGAGGAAGAAGAAGGTATGGATCAGCTTGCCGTGCCAACATATTCCAGGGAGTTTAACCCGGAAGCACACATTGATGCTGAGACTACCAAAGAACTGATCGATCAGATTCTGGAGGGGTTATCTGATAAACAGCGGATGGTAATCTTACTATGGATGAAACAATATAAGGAATCTGAGATTGCAAAAGAACTGGATATGCCGATCGGATCTGTAAGGACGAACTGCAGGAGAGGAAAAGCTGCCATTGAAAAGAAAGTCATTGAACTGGAGAAACAGGGAACGAAACTATACAGCATGTCTCCAATTGTATTCTTCCTGTGGTTGCTGAATCAGTACGATATGTTATATATGCCGACATTCACGGATGCAGCATGTATGCCGTTATACCGCAAAATTAAACTAAACATCCAAAAACCGGATATTGGCAATGAGACGGATCATCAGATGTATAATACAGTGAAGGAAGCAGGCGATAATGCAGGTAAATCTGCTTCATCGATGAAACAAGCTGGAAAGGTTGTGAGTGTAACAAAAGGTGGTTTAAAACACGGAATTCTACATAGTACAGTAACGAAAGCAGTAATTGGGATTGTTATAGCTGGAAGTGTAGGAGGTGCAGCTGTACATTATAATCAACAGAAGCAGGACAATGTACAAAAGCAGGAAACCGTTAAAGAAGAAGCTGTTAAAAAAACAGCTGAAAAGGTAGAAAATACAGTTGATTCAAACGATGTAAATCATAACGTCTATGGAATTACTTTGGATATGGTATCCGGGACAGATTTAGTAGCATTGAATACGAATATCTGGGACAATCCGGTATCATTGGTGGCGAAGAATGGAAAAGATGATTTATGGATGTATGAGGTTACGGTACAGGATGGTGAGTATGCCGGAGAACATGTTACCGTTATCCGAAAGGGAAAACAGTTATTTGTCGGGTCTGGTGGATCTGGAAATATTCCAATTGTAGCTGATTATCTGTATGATTATCCAGTGTTGGAATTTGCAGACATGGATAACGATGGTGATCAGGAAATTGTATTTTATATGGCAGATGGTGTGGGAGCACGTTATGTTGACGGGCCATTCAAAAATGATGTAAATGGAGTTAGTTCAAATACCTTTGAATATGTAGTTGGTTTAGGCGAAAATGCATTATATCCAATCATGTCTTATATATTTACGCTGGATGGCACGGATTTTTCAAAATCAGGAGAGATCAAAGACAACTGGTTTGTAAATTCGAAATTATTTGATGCGTCAATTTATAGAAATAATCTATTGGAAAGTGAATTGTCACATGAATTAACTAAAGACGAGATACACAAGGAAGAATCTGAGAACAAATATACATTTTCACTGGCGGGGCAGGGATTTACCGTAAATTATAAATCGAAAGACAGTTATAGTTTAGGTGGGGAACCTTCACGTGATGTCAAACGATGGAATAAGCAGTTAGGTAATGAATATGGAAATTATAAATTAACCTATAATAACGGAAAATGTCATTTGACATTTCCATTTGCTTTATATGTTAACTCATATAGTTTAGCTTCTCCTGTATATGTAGGAGAAGGAGAAAGTGATCTTATTTATCATGAAAAAAAGGATGATCAGTCTACTGGATATATGGAATGTGGGCCAATTACAATTAAACAAATTGGTCCGTAAGGGAGGAGCCTTAAAAATACGATTATATTATAACGAAGAAAAGATTATTTCTCACTGCAAATATTTTGGATTGAGCTATCATAAAAAGTTTATAAGAAATGTAACGGAACATCATACTGCTATTAAGAAAACAGTGTGGGTGTGAGGATTAAAAAAATTTTATATTAGAATAGTTTTTAAGCTCTCGTCCGTCTTTCTAAGTACCAGTAAAGAAGGGAGAGAGCTTTTATGTGTGAAAAGAAGAAAATATATTACATTTATATCAAGAACTCACGTTTAAAGGATCCGCCGATAGACAAAGATGAATTGTGGGAAAAAATTAAGAAGAAATTGAAGGAGAAAAAATGATGGGTTGGTGTATTGGAATTTTGTTATTAATAGTCGGATTTGTATTGTTTATGATTCCCGGAAGTCAAACAATAGGATGGATATTATGGATGGCTGGAATTGTGTGTTTGGGGATTCAAGGGTTCATTAATTACAGAGACAGTTCGAATCCAACAGAAGGCATGGCAGCATCTTCGCTAAGAAAAGATGAAGACCACACTGAAAATGCCGAAGGGATTTCAAAAGAAGTAGATAATAAAATGGATGACAAAAAGGATGTGACCGGGTTCTGCTGCCAATGCGGAAATCCGATATCTGCTGATGATGTATTCTGTGGACAGTGTGGAATAAAAATAGAAAAGAAATAATGGATATATGTATGGAAGTTGGTAGTGTCCAGCTTCCTTTTATTTTTACAGTAATTAATCACATTATAAGTGCTTGGCAGAGTACCACGCCAATACAATCTATCGCATGAGCGCAGGATGAGTGCAATGGATTTACCACCATTTCATTATCGTACCCGTATCGATACAATCCATTACCAGTCTTTTGAAGTCTTTGAACATTGCACAATCACGCTGCCCGGCATATCCATAACAGATATTGTCATCGTAATCCTTAATTACTTCATCGAAGAAAACCAGTGTATCCAAGATCGATACTGTAGTTTTTGCTTCTTACTGTAATTCCCATGTGTGTTCTCCTTATCTTTGTATTTTGCTCCGCTATCCAATCCAGTCTTGTCCAGAGCTGTTATTTCCCCGGATACCGTTTCTGAATGCTGTTGTCTTTCCATTCATAATTGGGGACATAGTACAATGTGTATGATCAATTTCTTTCTTTTCTTCATTGAAGCGATACACATCAATAAAGTCTTGATCTGAATAAGAATCTTTTGGGTGTTTTTCAGTATATTTTTTAGCGTTCTTTTTAGTGGCATATCCGCTATTATAAACGATATTAATAAATTCTTCGGCTTGCATAATGTATTTTCCTTCCTTCTCACTCATATTAATCCGCAGTGCATATTTAGAATTACTCGGCTATTCTTCATCACCGCCAAATTTCATCATGTAGGTCAAGATGTTTTTATTCACATTCTTCCGAAATTGCCTGCCAATTTTCGTATCATTTCTCAATTCTTCCATCATCTGTCCAATCGAATAAGAATTACCATCAACTACAAATTCGCCGGTGCCGTGATATTCCTCTTTGAGTTCCTTTAAGCTTTCGTACAATGAATCTGATTCATGAATCGAAGTTTTTTGCTTTTCTACAATAGATATAACATCCGACTTTCTTACCATTCCTTCTTCAGCCATATGGCTAAGTTGTTGTTCCATAAATTCTCTTTTTGTCATTAATCTACCTCCAAATGTGTATTATTTATTATTTTCTGTTTCTGAATTACTCGGTTGTTCCTGTGCTGTATCTTCCTGATTGGATGAAGAGAAATCCTGCTTGGCTGAATCATCTGTTGTGGAAGAACTATTGAATGATCGGAAAAGCTTTGCACAGGCAGCGGGCACATCGTCTTTGATCGTGCCCTGCTCGTAATCAAAAGATACGATGTATAACCGTGTTCCATCACAGAACAGGTAAATGATGTTTGTCATTTGAACATTATCCTGTACATAAGTCGCAGTTACCTTTGCTTCTTTTTCAGAATTATCATAAGAGTTCATGATAAAATTCGATTTATTGCCTCTTACCAGATTCACCACATCTGTTCCGGTGACAGAGGATAATGTACCGGTATAATCTGTGGCAGAAAGTGTCATGGATGCACCAGTAGAAGAATCCGAAGCGACCAAAGCATTGCCGGAAGTTCCCAGTGCCCAGTCATCCGGAATACCAATCTCAAAATTAGCAGAATCATTGTAGTAGAGGTAATAACCCTCTGTTACAGGATCTGATTTGTTCCATGCAAAAGATTTTAAAATCTTATCGTAGTATGGAGAAATCTTGTCATAATTTGCATCATTAAAAATGCAGAGAAGCTTTACAATCTTGGATCGGTCCCAGTAGACACGTTCTACATAATCGTAAGTGGAATTTCCATGACTCTGATACTGGATTTCATAACTGGTATCTGTGGTTTTCTGAAAGCTTAAGAATGTTTTCCCATCCTCTGCAATCTGGGTAGATACTGTATCTTCACTGGTATTGTTGATCGATGGATCATAGTCGAGTGTCTGGATCTGTAGGGATGAAGCAGATGCACTGTGGATGAAAGTAGGATATCCATCCTTTGTTACCTGATTCCAGTCACTGGGAACACTGATGGAGAATCCCACTTTGTTATCCGTATATACAGACATATCAATATCCAGATCATCCTCTTTGTCCTCATCTGTATCTTCCTGCGAGACCTTATCAGACTTAGTATAAGCATTCAGATTCTGCTGATCCTTCTTGCTCATAATTGTAAATATGGCTGATAGGATTACAATCACACCTATAATCAGCATCCATGGGCTTTTATTGTGATAAGAGTGAAATATTCTCATAAAATATGATTCCTTTCTTTTCTTTTTTTTCTTTTATATGTTTTCTTTATTTATTCTTTTCTTTCTATACCTATAAGTTTTCGTTACCCGTAACGGGTTGGCCAATGAGGTAGTGGCTTTCACCGTAAGTTCCCGGCTGCGTCCGCTGTCCGAATCGCCGTTCTGTAGAACCGCATCCCTTAGATGGACTCACAGCCGAAAGCGTTCCAGCGTCCTTACGCTTTAGCCAAGGCGTTCGGCCAGCTAAGAACCGCCTACTAGCCGCAGACAAAAAAATAGTTATCTTGTATGCAGCTAATAGGGGTTCAACAGTAAGGAAAATGCGGAAGTCCACACAGTAACCTTCCTTCACTCTACATGCCCTCGTAATCAGCTTTCCATTTGTTTACAGCTGGTCTTCCTTCACCCAGGGTAAAATACCCTCATGTCTATTCCAGGCCTGGCAATTTATCTGCTCGTCACAGAACGGTTGCGTTCACCGTCAGCATTACCTAGCAGGAGGGTCCCCTGAATTTGTGTGCTCCATTACTTCTCATTTACTAGGATATTAGTGCGATTTTTCCCGCGGTAGAAATGCCGGAATGTGGCTCGCAACACCGGATGTCTGTATTCAGTTCTAAGGGGAAATCAGTTTTTTTTCTTTTGGTAATTCTTTTTATAATTCTTTTGATATTTCTTTCGCTAAAAAACTTTTACATCTAGTAGTATGACAGAATTATTCTTTAACCTGTGCTTTCTGGACAAAATTTTTTTTGCCGGGAAAATTTCATACTATAAGTAGACAAGAAAAGGAGGAAAACTTATGGGCGAAGATTATGGATATCAGGATCCGGAAGTAGAAATAAAAGAATCTGGAGATGTTGATTTCGTAGAGTTTGCTGATTCGATCGCAGACGGAAAAGACCATAGTGTTACATTTTATGACATTGCACCAGAAGGTTCTGTAATGCTTGTATATAATTATGATCATGCGCAGGATAAACTGGAAGTCATTTCCTATGATGAGAATTATACGGAGGAAACATTATATGTCCGGGAACATGGAGATGTTACTGCAGGCAGTATAGGAAATATCAGTGCTTTTACAGAAAATCATTTTCGGGATACTTTTCAAAAAATAGAAAGAGATGAAGACATTCCAATCATTAGTACGGAGACTCCAGAAATTGAAGAAGAACCGATGGATTTTCAGACCCTTTTGGATTTAGAACATTCACAGAATGATGAAATGGAAGAGCAGCAAAATCAGGAAATAGATTTCGGAGAGCAGCAGGATGAGATTCCGGATGAACGATATGAAGGAATGACCAGTTATGAAGAGGATGATTTGAGTTTCCTTCCAACTGCAGAAGAAAACATGATGGCAGAAGTATTATCCGTGGAGGGTGAAAAACCAGAATATGTTGTAGAGAATCCGGATGTTCATGCTGATTATGGAATGGATAAATTATCACCGGATGGTCAGAAGGCAATTGCCGAAGCAATGGATAAATCGGTTATGACACCTTTGGCCAGCGGATTTATTGATTTTGAGTTGCGAGAAGGATTCCGCGGAAATACTGACGGATTAACATCGGATGATATTTCAAAACTCCGGGAACATGATCCTGGATTTGGTAAGATTATAGGAATTGATACGACAAAATTCTATACATCAGGTCCGGAAAAAAATGTGACAATCATCAAATTGGACTATGAAGACATCAAACCAGCATTAAGTATTGACCAGAAAGGATTTGAAAAAGAAAATATCGTTCCGGGGTCTATCCGTGCTTATAAAGAATTTGGTCAGAGCATGAAGGTGGACGGCATGCGGTTTGGAGTGACCAATCTTGTCACTTTTGAAGCAAAATTAAAGGGAGAAGATCTGCCATACAGAACAACTTGTGTTATGGATGATTCCGGCCGCGTAAGAGGTTTTTTGGAAGTGCAGGAGCCAGATCGCCGTATTCCGATGGATCTACAGGCAAAACTGGATGCAGCACCGGGAACAGAAACACATTTTGCAAGTCTGGACCGTACAGATCCGGAAAACAGGGCATGTATTCCTGGGCTTCGAAATGCAACGCCAGAAATAAGAGAAGCTTTCTTTGATAAAGTGGAAGCGAAGATGCCTGAGTTTATGGAAAAATTCTGCGATAACATGAAAGAGGACTTCCTGGAGCGTAAGGATGCATTGATTGCAAAGCTGGATGAAGCAAAACAGGAAAGAGATATTGTACATATTGACCTGAATAAAGTAGAGCTTGTACGTGAAAATGTTCTGTCAGAACTTGCAGATGCACGGACCGGTATGCAGGATATTGCAGAAGACATGAACGATGTCATGCTTGGATATTACCCAGTTAATAATAAGATCAATGATGTCGATGTAAAATTGAATAGAGAAGATATTTCAAAAGAAGAAAAAGAGAGTCTGGAAAAAGAGCGTGCCGACTATGTAAAAGAACGGGAAGAAATCGATCAGAAGCTTGATGATATGAAACCGGGTTTTGTGGAAAGATATAATGATTATCTTAAAATCAGTGAACGTTCTGAATTGCCGGCACTGGACCGGTTGTCCGAAACGCTGAGTGAGTCTTTCCTGAATGCAAACGGGCGTGTAGAAGCATTAAGCATGTATCTGGAGCGTATATATGCTGCAGATGTTGACGATGGGGAAGGTAATTTATCAAAAACACGAATCATGGACGGATTGGAGTATGGTACTGAGTTCCATGGAGAACCACGTTTCCAAATGGTTTGCGCATGGGAAGGTCAGAAAGAAACGCTGCCTTATCAGGGTACGTTTAAAGAGTATTTGAAAGAGAATCCGGATCTGTTCACAGAAATAGACAGCCGGTTGGAAAAGATCATAGATGCGTATAATGAGACTGCACCAGATACGGATAAAATCACAATTGGAGAAGACGGCCAGCCGTATACAAAAGATGGAATTTTAGTTGAAGCTGTAACAACCGGTAAGCATGAAGATTTTCCTAAAAATGAATTGGAGAAGGTCTATAACCGGGATATGGATACATCAAATAGCATTCCGCCTACTGTAGATGAAAAGGGGAAGGAATATGTTGATACCCAGAAAATAAAAAATCATATGGAGAGTCCGGTAGAGAAAGATACAAGAACAAAAGCTGAAATTGCTGATACTTTTGTTGAAAAAGGAATCACAAGAGGACTTGATAAAGACGAGCTTCGCATTACGGATCAGGCAGCCACAGGGACGATTAAAGAAATTATTGGTGTCGCAATGGAAGTGCCACAAAATCGGATGAATTTCGACAAAGAATTGTATTCACTTTGTAAAGCAGTAGACAATCATGGATCTTACGAGAAACTTCCAGATATGGAAAAGCTGAAAGCAGATGCAGATAGTATTTTCAAAAAAATGACGGAAGAAGAAGAAGGACCATTCCCGGATTTAGACCGGATTGAAAAAAATGATACAGAAAAAAAAGATAATGGGGTTCAGTCAGATGTTTCAAAAAAAGATTCAACATCGGATAAAGTAGAAAATATCTTCCGATCAAAAATGGCGGGCGGATTCGGTAAGATAGATATTACAAAAGATATTGAATTGTCGGATGATAAAAAGAAAGAAATTCGTGTGGAAGCAGAAAAAGAGGCAAAGCATTCGGATGAACCGCTTGAAAAAATCATTGAACGAAAAGAAAATGAAGTGAAAGATGAAATCCGGGCGGTAGCAAAAGATATCGTACATTACAAGGATGTTATGACAAAATTATCTGCTCTTGGTATTCCAGATCGATATCTTTCCAGATATACGCCGCTTATGCGTATGAAACTTGAGTATGATTCTGCTATTCGGAAAGCGGAAAGTATGGGATGTAAGGTCGGGGAAGATTGTTTCATTAAGAAAAGCGTCAGTATTCTGGAAGTTCGTCTGGAACAATTAGAGTATTACAGAAGTGATATGCCAACAAGTCGTGTCATGGAAGCAATTCTTGGCATTAAAACGACCAAAGATGATCTGTATAAAGAAACGGTAGAGAAAGATGGCAAAACGGAAACAATTGAACATACATCTTATTCAAAATATGTGGCCGCATTGGAGCTGTTCTATGCAATTGGCGGTGGACTTGGTACGCTGCTTGGCTTTTTACCGATTTATCCGAAAGAAAAGAATGATGTTGAGAAAAGTGAAACCCAGGATATTTCTGGAAAAGATATGGAAAAAGAAGACATGCCGGGGAATGAAGACAAAATAGAGAAACCAGATGGAGAAGATAAAACGGATGTACCGGATGCTCATCCGAAAGAAGATCAGATTTCACAGGAAAAAGAAGATATTGAACAACCGCAGGAACAAATAGAAATTCCTGAAAATGATTTGACTGCTTCGGAATCAACTGGAATTACCAATGATGTTCAGAATGATACAGTGGACTCCAAAGATGCTGAACCAGAACATGCAGACATTGAAAAAGAGAAAGGCAAGGAAGATATGCCGGAAAAGGATGAATTGGAAAGGGATCTGGATAAAGAAGAACAGCCGGATGTAGAACGTTATGAAAACGATACGGAAATAGAACCGGATGAGAAAGAAGACAAACCTGAGTCAGCCGTAGATGAACCGGAGGATAAAAAAGAGGAACAGGAATTAGCAGTAGAGAAACCGGAAGATACAGAAAATAACATTGATCAAAAGGAACCGAATGAAGAACAGACAGAGATAGAAAAGCCGGAAGACAAAGAAAAAATTGAGCAAGATACAACAGATGAAAATGATCACACAGAAAAAGAAAAGCCTGATCAAGTTGAAACCGATAATCAGGAAATAGAAAGAGAAGAGAATGATCAGCCAGATCAGAAAGAAGATACAACAGAATTTTCAGAAAAAGAATTCCCGGAAGATGATTCTGCAGATTCACAAACGGATAAAGCGGAACAGACAGAGATTGAAAAAGACCCTGAAGAACCAGAAGATGAGGATGGCCGGGAAGAGGAAGCGCACGGAGTTACAATATCGGAAAAGGAAAATGAAGAGGATCGCGTAAAAGAAGATGCGGTAGCGTCTTCGGAAATGGAACAAAAGGCACCACAAAAAGAAGATTCTGGAATAGATAATCAGGACAAAAACACTGAAAAACCGATGGATTCTACTGATTTTAAAGAAGACATAAGACCAGATGAGCAACCAGACAGCAATGAGATAGAAAGTGATGTTGAATCGTCAGATACAGATCTGATTGAAACAGGAGAAACAATAGATCCCGCTGAGTTAAAGGGCAGTATTACAGATGAAGTCGGTTCTATTTTCGATGGTGATGAAAGCATTGACCATTTGTTGCAGACTACAATCGGCGATGGAATTGCTGATGGCGAGATTGATAATACAGAAATTTTAGAAGCTATTGCAGATGGAATTGCAGATCGGATGGATATGAGTGATCCAGAATCTGTATCGACTGCTTCAGATATCGTATTTGAAACAATGTATGCAGTAGATTCCGGTACTGGTTCGGAAGTACCGGGTGATACATTTGACCAGCTGATGGACCTTCTTGGAAACCGGGGAGTAGATTCAGATGATCTGGAACGTTTGTCAGACCAGGTAAACCAGACTGCAGAAGACTTTGGTAAGTTTGATACAGAATCTTACGGAGAAGCTGATGGAATGACATTGACAGCTGATGGATTTACAGATGATATTACAATGGATGACCAGACAGATAGTATCTGCAGTATGATGGTAGATGCAATGCAAAATATTATGGAGGATCCGGCCACTATGGATATGGATGATTTTGAAATGGATTCATTCCCTGATGAATATGAAGATATTGATTATGGTGTGGATGCATCGGATCAAAATTTTGGAGAACAGTTATTTGACAAGCTGGAGGCCGCTGGATTTGCACCGGATGATCCGGACCTTCCAACTGTAGATGCATCGCAGGATGCAACAACAATGGATACAATGCAGAATTTTGAATATCCTGAGTATGATGATTCACAGGATTACGATCCATTCGAGAATTTTAGAGATTATGGGTCTATAGATTAATATTTTACAACATGGAGGATATAGAATTGAGAGATGTCAAAGTAGCAAAAGATTTTTATGTACCAAAGGATAAAGTGAAGTATTATGCTGCTTATAGTGGAGAATTCATTATCAATGATGTCCGGAAGATGCGTAAGACAGAGCCAGGGAAAGTGACAAATGCCACATTTGGGAAAAAAATCATGTCAGTCATTTACTTAACAACAGGAGATTTGATTATCGTAAACACATCAATAGATACACTTGTTTCAAGGTTTGCAGAGGAGGAATAGTAATGACGGAAATAATACAGCTTGTTTTTCTTGGTATTCTCATTGGAATTGTAATTGGTTTCTTTCTTGGGGTGTTATATACCGCTTTTTTGCAGCATAGAAAAGTACATCATAAAAGAAGAAAAAGAGACTTGTATGATGATCTTGACGATTTTGAAAAGATTTATAATCCCAAAAATTTATCTGGAGATAAGAGTATCATGGACAGGAGCAGAAGAGATCATTCGGCCGATGAATATCGTTCTGAAACAAAGTAAGAAAAAGCCCGCA
>ENA-OOWO01002212-OOWO01002212.1-human-gut-metagenome-genome-assembly--contig:-NODE-2212-length-11507-cov-7.835575_pt1 | contig 11507 bp, 14 predicted proteins | sample MGYA00241579_ERZ501327 | MGnify/ENA primary metagenome ERZ501327 (study PRJEB25962, sample SAMEA2042836) | human gut metagenome | biome: human gut; feature: human-associated habitat; material: faeces...
AGGTAGGTGTCGCAAGCGACCGCCGCAGGCGCAAGAATGTGCCGAGGCACATGCTTTGTTCTTTTTACAAGAAATAGAACTGTCACATTTATAACACAAAACATTCACAGAACTCTGATACTTTTGAAAAGTCAAAAATCTCGGTTTGTCTGCATAGATATAGACTGGAAGAAATATAGGGAGGTAAGACTTTGATAGAAGTAAAGAATCTTGTGAAGAAGTATGGAAATCATACAGCAGTAGATCATTTGAACTTCACAATAGAGGAAGGGCATGTCTACGGCTTTCTTGGACCGAATGGGGCGGGAAAATCAACAACGATGAATATTATGACAGGGTATCTCGGTGCTACCGAAGGAGAAGTGCTGATTAATGGACATGATATTCTGAAAGAGCCGGAGGAGGCGAAAAGGCAGATTGGTTATCTGCCGGAATTGCCACCGTTGTATATGGAGATGACAGTTCGTGAATATCTGGAATTTGTAGCGGAGTTGAAAGGAATCGCTAAGAAGAAAAGAGGAGAGTCTATCAATGAAGTAGAGAAGATGGTGAAGATCTGGGAAGTGGAAAACCGTCTGATCAAGAATTTGTCAAAAGGATACCGTCAGAGAGTCGGACTGGCACAGGCGGTGCTTGGATTCCCGGAGATCATCATTCTTGATGAACCAAGTGTCGGACTTGATCCAAAACAGATCATAGAGATCCGTGAACTGATCCGTCAGCTTGCGAAGAAACATACAGTGATCCTGAGTTCTCATATTTTGGCGGAAGTCCGTGAAGTCTGCGATTATATTTTGATCATTTCCAAAGGAAAACTGGTTGCAAGTGACACACCGGAGAACCTGGAACGGAATCTGGGAGATTCTGATCTGATTGAGATCGAGACGAAAGCAGATCCGGATGAAGTTCGAAGAATTCTTGAGACAGTAGATGGAATTCGAAGCATTTCTACAAAGCATCTGGAAAATGGAATCGCATGGGCTCAGATTCAGGAGAAGAAAAATACAGATGTACGTGAAAAAGTATTTCAGGCATTTGCACAGAATCATCAGCCACTGCTGAAACTGAATCCGCTGCAGGTAAGTCTTGAAGATGTCTTTATGGAACTGACGCAGAGCGACAGGGCAGCAGAAGAATATGCAGAAAAGGCGAAGAAGAAGGAAACGGAGGACATGAAAGATGCTGGCGATTTATAAAAGAGAAGTACGCTCCTATTTTCAGTCTATGGTGGGATGCGTGTTTGTTGCATTTCTTATTGCATTTACAGGAATCTACTTTATGGCATATAACCTGACAGCCGGATATCCATACTTTTCCTATACGCTTTCAGGTACACTGATCGTATTTATCGTAGGGATTCCGCTGATCACGATGCGCAGTTTTTCAGAAGAGCGTAAAAATAAGACAGATCAGCTGCTTCTGACAGCTCCGGTCAGTCTGTGGAAGGTTGTGCTTGGAAAATATCTTGCAATGGTAACGGTAATTGGAATCCCGAATGTGATCTTCTGTGCGTTCCCATTAATCATTAAGGCACAGGGAACGGCATATCTGAAAGTAGATTACATATCCATCGGGGTATTCTTCCTGTTGGGTTGTGTATATGCGGCAATCGGCATGTTCCTGTCTGCTCTGACGGAAAGTCAGATGATCGCATTTATCAGTACATTTGGTATTCTGCTTATCTTGTATCTTTGGAATGGAATTCTTTCCATGCTTCCAAGCAGTGCAGTCAGCGGATTGGTCGGTGTGCTTATCATTCTGACTCTGATTGTTGTTTATATTTATCAGATGACAGGAAATATAGTGATTGCCGGTGTGATCGAAGCAGTTGGTGTGATCGCCGGTGTGGTCGTGTACTTTGTGAAATCAAGTCTTTATGAAAACCTGCTGACAAAGATGCTTGGAAGACTGGCACTTGCAGATGTATTTACGGATATCACTTCGAACAGTATTGTAGATATAACAGGAATCGCGCTGTATCTTTCACTGATCGTAGTCTTTGTGTTCCTGACAGTACAGGCAATCCAGAAGAGACGTTGGAATTAGGAGGGCATGAAAGTGGATAGAAGAAAGAAAACAACAGGAAAGATCAAAGGGATGTTCCACACCTCCGGTACAAAGCACGGATCTTACAGTGTGGGGCTGACAGTACTTGTAATCGCGATTGTTATTGTGTTCAATCTGGTAATCGGACAGATCCCGGAAGCTTATCGCAATCTGGATATGAGCAGTACAAAGATTTATGAAATTTCAGATACAACAAAGGATCTGCTGAGCGGATTGAATGATAAAGTCGATATGAAAGTTCTTGCGGTAAAGAAAGACACGGATGATAGGATTAAGACATTTATCAGTAAATATGCAGCACTTTCAGATAAGATCAATGTTGAGTGGATCGATCCGGTTCTGCATCCGTCAGCATTGACAGAGTATAATGCATCCGAAAATACAATTGTTGTATCTTGTGAAGCAACAGGAAAGACAACAACTATTTCTTTTGACAAGATTCTTGTTATGGATATGTCTTCCTATTATTATTCAGGAAATGCATCTTATTCAGAATTTGACGGAGATGGCCAGTTGACAAGTGCGGTGAATTATGTGACAAGTGATGTGCAGAAGACAATCTATAAAGTAAGCGGGCATGGAGAGGCGGAACTGTCATCTACAGTTACAGATTTGATGAGTAAAAATAATTACACGCTGACAGAACTGAACCTTCTGATGGCAGATTCCATTCCGGATGATTGTGATCTTCTGCTTATGAATGCACCGACGAATGACCTTTCAGAAAATGAAGTGACACTTCTGACAAATTATCTGGCAGCAGGCGGAAAAGTGATGTGTCTGCTTGGGGATACCTCTCTGACGGATTTCCCAAATCTGGCAAGCGTGCTGAAGGTGTATGGAATTGAAGGTGCAGATGGTTATATTGCGGATCCGACAAGATGTTATCAGAACCAGCCATATTATATCTTCCCACAGTTGAATGTATCCGGTGATCTTGCGAACGGAATCAGTTCTCAGATGGTGCTTTTGACGAATGCACATGGAATGACATTGACAGATCCGACACGAGATACGATAACAACAAGTGCATTTATGGAGACATCGGAAAATGGATACGCAGTAACAGAGTCCGAACAGAAACAGGGGACGTATGAACTTGGAGTTGTTGCGACAGAGACAATTTCTTCGGGAGATGATTCTGAGGAAAGCAGTACAACAGAAGCCCGTCTGACTGTGATCTCCGCAGGAAGCCTGATCGACCAGAATATTACAGATGCATTTTCGCAACTTGAGAATGCACAGATCTTTATGAATGCAGTAAGTGCAAACTTTGACGGAGTGCAGAATCTTTCTATTGAGGCAAAGAGTCTTGGAACAGAGTATAATACGATACAGCATGCCGGTCTGTTCAGCCTTCTTGTAATCTTTGGAATCCCGGCAGTGATTCTGATCGCCGGATTCAGCGTATGGTTCAGAAGAAGAAAAGCTTAAGGAGGAAGAAATCAGAATGAAGAAAAAGAAAGGACCATTGATTTTGATCGGTGTTCTGGTGTTGCTCCTTATCCTCTATTTTGCCTTAAGCACATGGAATAAGAAGCAGGATTCCAAGGAAGAAGAAACGGTGAAAGTGACAGACCTGGAGACCTCAAAGATTACCGGAGTGAAATATGACTTAGGAACAGGTGAAATGAATTTTGAGAAAGATGGAGATACCTGGTACTATACTGCAGATAAAGATTTTCCATTACGTCAGAGTTATCCGAAGACAGTAGCTGATGCCATGGGACAGTTGAATGCGGATCGGGAACTTGAGGATGCGGATGCACTGGAAGAATATGGATTAGATCACCCGACTTATACGGTTACACTGACGGATGAAGATGGAACTGTGACAACGATCAAGGTTGGGAATGCGACCGGAAATGATTACTATGCGACAGTGGACGATACGGAAAAGGTTTATACAATTCCGGCGACTTTATTGGATGATATCCAGACAGAACTGGATCAGATCGCTCAGCTGGATACTTATCCAAGTATCGGAAGTGGAAACCTGAAGAAAGAAGTGATCACACAGAACGGTGAGACAACAACCTATGATTCCGAAAATGAGGATCAGGCAGAAGATGTTGCGGCAGTAGCCGGAGGACTTGGTGCAGCAACGCTGTCAGAGGTGGCGGATTATTCTGTAGATGATGCGGATCTTACAGGGTATGGTCTGGATGAGACTTCCAAAATCACAGTAGAAGTTACTTATACAAGCGATGATGAAGATCAGACAATGACGCTTTACATCGGGGGAGAAAATGGAAGTGGAGACAGATATGTCATGATTAATGATTCCAGGATTGTGTACTTGATCTCAGATGAAATCTGTAATAATATATTGAATCAATAAGGACTGGTAACTGTTCGGAGAAAACGAAGAAAATTCGGTGCGTTTCCTTTGGACAGTTACCACATTTTATATTTATTTAATTGACTTTTGAGTGAAAACAGCGCAGAATATAGCACATATTATTTTTGTGAAAAACTTAACTCAAGAAATGCATGACAAGATACTGTTACTGTAAAGAGTGATGGAAGATTGCAGGCGGATTAATTTAAGAAAGAAGGATTAGTGTGAAAGAAAAGTTTTTACGTTTTATGCAGGGAAGGTATGGAGTGGATCAGTTCTCTAAGGCTCTGCTTATTGGGGGACTGATAGTAGTGCTTTTATCCTCATTTTTTGCAGGAGGAAGATCTGGATCGTTATTCTATCTGTTTGGATGGGTACTGATTATTTATTGTTATTTCCGAATGTTTTCTAAGAACATATCCAAGCGATATGCAGAGAATCAGAAGTATCTTGCGAAGACTTATAAACTCAGAACCTATATTCAGCAGCAGAAGAACAGTCTGGCGCAAAGAAAGGCATATCATATTTATAAATGTCCGGGGTGCAAACAGAAGATTCGTATTCCGAAGGGGAAAGGAAAGATTGAGATCCGATGCCCGAAGTGTGGAACAACATTTATTAAGAAGAGCTGATGTGTTTACTGGAGAGAAACCATCTGTTATGATAGGTAGTGCGTGTTAGAATGAATGCGAGAGAAAGAATGAGAGGACGGGAAGGATGTCAGATCCATACAGTATATTAGGTGTAGATAGAAATGCTACGGATGAGGATGTGAAGAGGGCTTATCGAAAGCTGAGCAGACAATATCATCCGGATGCGAATATCAATAATCCGAAGAAAGATGAGGCTGAGGCGAAGTTTAAGGAAGTGCAGCAGGCTTATCAGCAGATTATGGATGAACGCGAAAAAGGATATACTTCCGGATATGGTTCGAGTGATGGTTCAGGTTATGGAGGTTACGACCCGTTTGGAGGATTCGGCGGTTTTGGTTCTTATGGATATGGTTCAGCAGGAAGTACGGGTAGAACTTCCGGGATGAGTGAGGAAGATGCACATCTGAATGCGGCAGCTAATTACATACGAAGCGGACATTATAAAGAGGCTCTTAACGTACTTGACGGAATCAGTCAGCATAGTGCAAGATGGTATTTCTACAGCGCATCGGCGAATTCCGGATTAGGAAATAACGTGACTGCATTGGAACATGCGAGAGAAGCAGTTCGTCTGGAACCACAGAATATGCAGTATCAGATGTTACTTCAACAACTGGAAGGTGGCGGAAACTGGTATCAGACAAGACAGACAATGTACGGATATCCGGGAACCTATAATAGTAGCTGGTGTGTGAAACTATGTATTGCCAATCTGATGTGCAATATTTGCTGTAACAGTGGCGGACTGTGCCTGGGAGGCGGTCCGGGTGGCGGAACATTTATGTAAGAGGAATAGAAGAGGAGAACCGAGAATGTTAACACAGTTTTCGAGAACAGAACTGCTTTTAGGCAAGGAAGCAATGAACAAGCTGGAAGATGCCCGCGTTGCAGTATTTGGTATCGGTGGTGTCGGTGGATACGTGTGTGAAGCTCTTGCAAGAAGCGGAGTTGGAAAGCTGGATCTGATCGATAATGATAAAGTCTGTATGAGTAATCTGAACCGACAGATTATTGCAACGAGAAAGACGGTTGGTCAATATAAAACAGAAGTGATGAAGGACAGGATTCTCGATATTAATCCGGAGGCGGAAGTGAACATTCACAATTGTTTCTTTCTGCCGGATAATGCAGATGAATTTCCTTTTGAAGAATATGACTATGTTGTGGATGCGGTAGATACAGTGACAGCTAAAATTGCTTTAGTTATGAAGTGTAAAGAATTGGATATACCGATCATCAGCAGCATGGGGGCGGGGAATAAGCTTGATGCAAGTGCGTTTCGTGTGACGGATATTTATAAGACTAAGGTATGCCCACTTGCGAAGGTAATGCGACGAGAATTAAAGAAACGCGGTGTTAAGAAACTGAAAGTTGTATATTCAGAAGAAGAGCCGATCCGTCCAATGGAAGATACTTCGGATAATTGTAGCACAGAGACGGTTTGTCAGGACGGTGTAGAATATAAAGCTGCAAAACGCAGATCCACTCCGGGCAGCGTGGCATTTGTACCGTCAGTGGCAGGTCTGATCATTGCAGGTGAAGTGATTAAGGACCTTGCGAGATAAGAAAGAACGATAGGGGAAGAGAGATGAGTAAATCAAAGAAAGAATTAAGTTTTGCCGAAGAAGTAGAACAGAGTCTGCGCAAGAAATTCAGGAAGAATATCTGGTGTAAATTTACAAAGGCAATCAATGAATATGAACTTGTAAAACCGGGAGACAGAATTGCTGTCTGTATTTCCGGAGGAAAAGATTCTATGTTGCTGGCAAAGCTTTTTCAAGAACTGAAGCGTCATAATAAGTTTGATTTTGAGGTGAAGTTTCTTGTGATGGATCCGGGGTACAGTTCGGTCAATCGTCAGGTGATAGAAGAGAATGCGAGACGTCTGGAGATTCCGATAGAGATTTTTGAGTCAGATATTTTTGAATCAGTTTTTAATATAGAAAAATCCCCATGTTATCTCTGTGCAAGAATGCGTCGTGGATATTTGTACAGTCATGCGCAGAAGATGGGATGTAATAAGATTGCGTTGGGACATCATTATGATGATGTGATCGAGACGATCCTTATGGGAATGCTTTATTCAGCGCAGGTGCAGACAATGATGCCGAAGCTGCATAGTACAAATTTTGAAGGAATGGAACTGATCCGACCGCTATATATGGTTCGCGAAGAAGATATCAAAGCATGGAGAGATTATAATGATCTGTATTTTCTTCAGTGTGCATGTAAGTTTACGGAAGCGTGCGCTACAAGTGAGAATAATGAAGAGAATCTTTCTAAGCGTAAAGAAATCAAAGAATTGATCGCTACATTGAAAAAAGTAAATCCATATGTGGAAGGGAATATTTTCAAGAGTGTCGAAAATGTAAATCTGGATACTGTGGTTGCATATAAGTCAAAAGGGATGAAACATCATTTCCTTGATACTTATGATCGGAAAGAAGAAATTTAGCCGATAGTTCAAGATATATAGTTGAAATAGGTATAAAACAATTTCGTATAAAACAATTTAAGAAAGAGGCTTGACTTCCGTTTGTTCCCATGATACAATGTTTGGGCGAATGGAAGTAGGCTTTTTTTTTATGCCTAAAAATTGATGGCTCGCAACCATCAGCAACACGTAGGTGAATATATTAAAAGCGAGGTGGAAGTTGTGCGCACAAGAATTACTCTGGAATGTACGGAATGCAAGAACCGTAACTACAACATGACAAAGGATAAGAAGACTCATCCGGAACGCATGGAAACCAAGAAGTACTGCAGATTCTGCAAATCACACACACTGCACAAAGAGACAAAATAATTGTTGTCGAAAGGAAGTGGAATTATGGGTGAGAATACAAAAACTCAGAAGAAGAGCTGGTTCAAAGGACTTAAGGCAGAGTTCAGGAAGATCGTTTGGCCAGACAAGAATACACTTGCTAAACAGACCACGGCAGTTGTTGCTGTCTCCGTAGTGCTTGGAGCGCTGATCTCAGTAGTTGATGCGCTTTTGAGATATGGAATTGACTTTTTAGTGAAGTAGTTGATCGCAGCAGAAAGGTGATTTTATGTCAGAGGCAAAATGGTACGTCGTTCATACCTATTCAGGGTATGAGAACAAAGTAAAAGCAAACATTGACAAGACAATTGAGACTCGTCATCTGGAAGACCAGATTTTGGAAGTTCGTGTTCCACTTGAGGAAGTACCTGAGATACGTAATGGAGTGGAAAAGGTCGTACAGAGAAAGATGTTTCCTGGATATGTTATGATCCACATGATCATGAATGATGACACTTGGTATGTTGTAAGAAACACAAGAGGTGTTACAGGATTTGTCGGACCTGGATCCAAGCCGGTACCGCTTGATGAGAGTGAGATGGAGAACCTTGGAATCAAACAGGATGAGGTGATCCTTGATCTTGAGATCGGTGATGTTGTAACTGTACTTAGCGGTGCATGGGAAGGAACAGTTGGAGCTGTTCAGACAATCAACGAACAGAAGAAGAGTCTGACAATCAATGTTGAGCTGTTTGGCCGAGAAACTCCGGTTGAACTTGGTTTTTCAGAAGTGAAGAAAATGGATTAAAATTGCGTGGGAGGGATGAGAATCCCGCCAATACCACAAGGAGGTAATTGAAATGGCAAAAAAAGTAGAAGGATATATCAAATTACAGATTCCTGCTGGAAAGGCAACTCCGGCACCACCGGTTGGTCCTGCACTTGGACAGCACGGTGTAAACATCGTAGAATTTACAAAACAGTTCAATGCTAGAACAGCAGATCAGGGAGATCTTATCATCCCTGTAGTAATCACTGTTTACAATGACAGAAGCTTCAGCTTCATCACAAAGACACCACCGGCAGCAGTTCTTATTAAGAAAGCTTGTAAGATTCAGTCCGGTTCTGGTGTACCGAACAAGACAAAAGTTGCTACAATCACAAAAGCTCAGGTTAGAGAAATCGCTGAAATGAAGATGCCAGACCTGAACGCAGCATCCGTAGAGGCTGCTGAGAGCATGATCGCTGGAACATGCCGTTCCATGGGTGTAGTTGTAGAAGACTAATCCGGATCATATAAAGATTATATTGTAGGATACAATCAGCCGACCTTTTCCGGTGTCCTCGGGGGAGAGAGCGCTGAGAGTTCAATTGTTTAGTAAATTCATAAAGTGGGAGGGGCAAGTTCCCGCCAATACCACAAGGAGGTTATTGTAAAATGAAACGAGGAAAAAAATATATCGAAGCTGCAAAACTGATCGAAAGAGGAAATCTCTATGATCCTGCAGAAGCAGTAGCATTAGTAAAGAAATCAGCAACAGCAAAGTTTGACGAGACAATCGAGGCTCATATCAGAACAGGTTGTGACGGACGTCACGCTGATCAGCAGATCCGTGGTGCTGTAGTTCTTCCACACGGAACAGGTAAGAAGGTTCGCATCCTTGTGTTCGCTAAGGACGCTAAGGCAGAGGAAGCAAAAGCAGCAGGCGCTGACTTCGTTGGAGGAGACGAACTGATCCCGAAGATTCAGAACGAGGGATGGCTTGACTTCGACGTTGTAGTTGCTACACCGGACATGATGGGTGTTGTTGGACGTCTTGGACGTGTACTCGGACCTAAGGGACTTATGCCAAACCCGAAGGCTGGTACAGTAACAATGGACGTTACAAAAGCTATCAACGATATCAAAGCTGGTAAGATTGAGTACAGACTGGACAAGACAAACATTATCCATGTTCCGGTTGGAAAAGCATCCTTTACAGAGGAGCAGTTAGCGGACAACTTCCAGACGCTTATCGATGCAATTAACAAGGTTAGACCAGCCGCTGTTAAAGGTCAGTACCTGAAGAGTGTAACTCTTACATCTACAATGGGACCTGGCGTAAAGGTTAACCCGGTTAAGCTTGCATAATAAAATGTAAAAGAGACAGTTGCGAGACTGTCATAGAGGAGGATCTGCTTTCGGCGGATCCTCTTTTGAAAAAGTTTTGAAAAAGAAAAAAGAAAAAGATGAAAAATAGGCTTGACATATGGAAAATAACATGGTATTATAGCCTAGCAACTGCCGAAGACAGTAGGTGCTGAAAAGCGTAAGTTATGAACGCCTACCGAGGAAGAATGAATTTTTACATGCGTATGAATTTGTAGAACCTCCACGTCTTTGGACCTGGAGATTTTTTTAGTTTCAGCAGAGTGATCTGCTGGGAACTTTGGCAGTACACGAATAATATAAGGAGGTGTACCGAAAAGTGGCAAAGGTTGAAGTAAAACAGCCAATCGTTGACAAGATTGCAGAAGAGATTAAAGACGCTCAGTCAGTAGTTCTCGTTGACTACCGTGGACTTACAGTTGCTCAGGATACAGAGCTTCGTAAACAGCTTAGAGAAGCTGGTGTGATCTACAAAGTTTACAAGAACACAATGATGAAGAGAGCTTTCGAGGGTACTGAATTTGCAGCCCTTGATGACTGCCTGGAAGGACCAAGCGCTATTGCTATTTCTAAAGATGACGCAACAGCACCGGCAAGAATCCTTTACAAATTTGCACAGGATGCTCCGGCACTTGAACTTAAGGGTGGTGTAGTTGAAGGAACAGCATATGATGTAGCAGGTATTTCTGAACTTGCTAAGATCCCTTCAAGAGACGAACTGCTTTCCAAGTTGCTTGGAAGCTTACAGTCACCTATCACAAACTTTGCTCGTGTTATCAAACAGATCGCAGAGCAGGGTGGAGAAGCGGCTCCAGCAGAAGCAGCAGAGGAGACAGCAACAGACGCAGAGTAATATGCGTCAGCTGATCTGGATACAGACAGCATATATGAGCAGATGCTCATCTAATTAATTAAGAATGAAAAGAAAAATGGAGGATATTTAAAATGGCTAAATTGACAACAGCTGAAATGATCGAAGCGATCAAAGAGTTATCAGTATTAGAGTTAAACGAGCTTGTTAAAGCTTGTGAAGAAGAGTTCGGCGTATCTGCAGCAGCAGGCGTTGTAGTTGCAGCAGCAGCTGAGGGTGCAGGAGCAGCAGAGAAAGATGAGTTCGACGTAGAGCTTACATCCGCTGGAGCATCTAAAGTAAAAGTTATCAAGGCTGTTCGTGAGATCACAGGTCTTGGACTTAAAGAGGCTAAGGACGCTGTTGATGGCGCACCAAAGGTTATCAAAGAGCAGCTTGACAAGGCTTCAGCAGAGGACGCTAAGGCTAAACTTGAGGCTGAAGGAGCAAAGGTTACATTAAAGTAGTCTGTGCTTAAGCGACGAGAAACCAATAATAACCCGGCAGAGATGCTTGCATTTCTGTTGGGTTATTTTATTTAGCTGTATCCCCTCTTTCTATCTGAAAAAGTTCTCAAAAATAATTCTTGCATTTCCCTTGATTTTGTTGTATAGTATAAGTTGCACTATTGTGGTGCACTAGGCATTTCCATGCTCTTTTTTAGGAAAAACTAGATTGAAATA
>ENA-OOWO01002219-OOWO01002219.1-human-gut-metagenome-genome-assembly--contig:-NODE-2219-length-11454-cov-2.895254_pt1 | contig 11454 bp, 5 predicted proteins | sample MGYA00241579_ERZ501327 | MGnify/ENA primary metagenome ERZ501327 (study PRJEB25962, sample SAMEA2042836) | human gut metagenome | biome: human gut; feature: human-associated habitat; material: faeces...
GGATTTTTTGTGCTTCCTTGAACCGTGCGGGGTATTGCAAAAGGAGCCGGACAGATTGTCAGAATGTCATTCCATGTCCTGCAGGAATCGTTTATTTGCACGTGGATGCGACGGTTTACAGAAATATGCGATTCTCACGCGGTGGGAAGAAAACGATTTGGAAGCGATAGGGTGGACGAGGCTTCCATTATGTCGGGTGGGAAAGTGCGGTCGGCGTTCGTTGGGGGAGAAGTTGTAAGTACAAAGATGGGTTGGCCAGACCATTTGACATCGGGGTTTTGAAGGCGGAGAAGCATCGAATAGAAGAAAAACGGCCGTCTGCGTCATATCGTTACCCCGTTTTCGGTTGCCGTTCATGGCCGTTTGAGGATGTCGTCTGAACAATAAGAGGAGAAAAAAATGTTATTTTGCTCCAAATGAAAAAAAGTTTGGCTGAGATTGATTCTTAATTTTGCTTAATTTGGTTCAAGTTTCCGCCAGAATGGCAAATAAGTGTATTCAAAATAGCCCTGAATCCTTCCTGAATGGATGTCGTATGCGAAAGTGTGGGTTGGGGAATCCGGCTTTTTTCTGTCAGGAAGATGGTAAAATACGGAATTCTGTTGACAAGATGAAAGCCTGCGTCTTTGTGCGGACATCTCCGTCCCGTGGCTTCTGCCGTATGCCTTGGATGGGCGGGATACATGTGGAAAGGAAGACGGCCTCCGGACAATTTGCCGGAAGCCGTCTTCGCTTGGTTTATAAAAAGAGGTAGTTACTTTATTCGTCGTAGCCTCCGCCCAAAGCCTGATACAGCTCGATGGCAGCCTGTATTTGGCTGAATTTATTGCTGATTTGCGACATCTGTGCCGTCAGCAAAGTCTGTTGGGCTGTCAACACCTGCAGGTAGTTGGTCGACGAGTTCATCATCAATGCTTGCGTGCTTTTTACAGCCGTTTCCAAAGAAGCGATCTGTTTGGTGTACAAACCGTCTTTTTCTCCTGTGGCCTGTATTTTGGTCAAGGCTGCATTGACTTCCGTTCCGGCATCCAATAAAGTCTGTTGGAATGAAAGCTTGGCCTGTTCCTGCTGTGCTTTTGAGATTTTATATTGTGCACGCAACTTTCCGTTCTGGAAAATGGGTTGTGTCAGCGACGCCATGGCATTCCATATCCATTTGCCCGGATTGACCGGTAGGGTACCGAGGTCGTTCGTCCAGCCTATAGCACCGCTTAAGTTCAAGCCCGGGTAGAAAGCGGCACGCGATTCGTTGGTGGCGTAATATGCTACGGCCAACTGGGTTTCAGCCTGCTTCACGTCCGGACGGTTGGCCAGTGCGGCAGCCGGAATACCGGCCGACATGCGGGCCGGAACCTTCCAATTGTTCATAGAGCCGATGGCATACTTTTGCGGAGCTTCACCCAACAGGGCAGAGAACTCATTTTCCAAATCACTGATTTGCTGTTTCAAGTCCGTGATTTGCGTGCAAATGCTATAGTAGTTGGCTTCAGTCTGCGACACGGCTGCCATGTTGCTTTGACCGGCATTCATCAAGGCACGGGTGGTTTCGACGTTCTCCTTCCACAGTTTTTCCGTTTCCTGACTGACGGCTAACTGGTCTTTCAGCATGGCCAGCGAGTAGTAATAGTTGGCGATTGCCGCAATCAACTGAGACTGTACGGCCTGTTTGTAAGCCTGGCTGTTTTCAAGTTGGGCTTGTGCACGCTTTTTGGCATTGTGCAGGCTTCCGAAGATGTCTATTTGCCAAGAGGCTGATACCGGAATGGTATAAGTTTGTGTGGCTTTTCCCCAATCCACACCGGCCAACGAACCTTGCGGAGCGAAAGCGAGACTGGGGATATAAGCCCATTTGGCAGCCTTCAGCGAGGCTTCGGACTGTTCGATTTGCAGTTGGGCACTACGTAAGTTCGTGTTTTGTGCCAACCCTCTTTCAATCAGAGTCTGCAGTTGGGGATCCGTGAAGATTTCTCTCCATGCGAATGAGGCTAAGCCCAATGAGTCGCCGCTTTGAGTGTTGTCGCTGCGGTACAGACCGTCAGTCTGAATGTCGGCCGGGCGTTCGTAGCTTTTGTATAGACCGCAACTGCTCAACAGAGCAGCCGTGGTCATGGTCATAATTATCTTTTTCATTGTTCGTCTTTTTCGCTTTTAAATGCACTGCGTTCTTCTAAACTCTTTTGGCGTTCTGCTAATACTTGGGCGTCTGCTTCTTCATGCAAAGGCGGACGAACCTTTTCTTGCAAGTATTGGAATACGATAAAGAATACAGGAGTAATGAAGAGTAGCGCCAAAGTACCGATTAACATACCGCCGACAACACCCGTACCCAGAGAACTGTTACCGTTGGCTCCGGCACCTGTGGCGAACATCAAAGGCAACATACCGAAGATCATGGTCAACACCGTCATCAAAATCGGGCGGAAACGTACTTGGGCTGCAGAGTAGGCTGCTTCGATAATGCCCATTCCCTTTCGGCGACGTTCCGTGGCATACTCTGTGATAAGGATAGCTGTCTTAGCCAACAGACCAATCAACATAATCACACCGGTTTGCAGATAGATGTTGTTTTCCAGACCGAAAAGCCATGCGAAGAGGAACGAACCCATCAAACCGCACGGTACGGAGAGGATAACGGCCATCGGAACTAAGAAACTTTCGTACAGACACGACAGAATTAAGAAAATCAGCACGATACAGAACACGTAGATGAAGACCGTGTCGTTGGAACCGGCTGTTTCTTTCTCTTCACGGGAGATGCCGCCGTATTCATAATTATAACGGTTGGGCATGGTCTGTGCGAATACTTCTTCAATGGCTTGCATGGTCTGGCCCGAAGAATAACCCGGAGCCGGGTTTACGTTGCAGGCAATGGCATCGAACAGGTTGAACCGGTTGGTGACTTCAGGTCCCATGGTCTTCTTGACACTGAGGAATTGGCTGATAGGAGCCATTTCGCCGTTCACCCGTACAAAGATGTTGTTCAGCGATTTTTCATCCAAACGATATTTCGGGTCAGCCTGAATCATGATACGGTATACCTTAGAGAACAAGTTGAAGTTGGATGCATAAATACCACCACAATAACCGCCTAATACGCTTAACACTTCAGACGGAGAGATTCCTGCGCGTTTGCATTTTGCCGCATCTATGTCGATAGCATATTGGGGGAAGTTCGGGTTGAAGGTCGTTTTTGCAGAGTTAATTTCCGGACGTGCCTCCAATGCTGCGGTGTAGTTGTTGGCTACATCAAAGAATTTGTTCAGGTCACCACCTGTCTTGTCCTGCATGTTCACCTCGATATCCGTAGATGCCGAGTAACCGGGGATCATAGGAGGAGCGAAGAACAATACCTGTGCTTCCTTGATAATCTTCTGCGCACGCATGTATAAAGAACCGACGATAACGTCTGAGTTCTGAATCATGGAGCGTTCATCCCAGTCTTTCAGTTTGATAATGAAAGAACCGTAAGACGGTCCCTGACCACCAATGAAACTGAAACCGGAGATCAATGTACGTGAAGCTACGGCAGGGTCCGCAGCAATCAGACTGTCTACACGTGCCAGTATTTGTTCCGAGCGGTCTTGTGATGTACCCGGAGGTAGTGTTACAGCTCCCATCAGCGTACCGGTATCTTCATTAGGGACCATACCTGTCGGAGTAGTGTTCATAAAGAAGATCAGCAATACGATAGAGAGAACCACCAGTCCCATTGACAACCACTTTTTCTGGATAAAGAAGAGTACGCGTTTCTTATACCTCTTTAATATAGAGTCATAAGCGGCATTGAAAGAAGTGTGGAAGCGAGAAACAAGTGTTTGTTTCTTATCTCCGTGATCAGTATGCGGTTTCAGAAGAACGGCACACAATGCCGGACTCAGTGTCAAGGCGTTCAATGCGGACAGACCGATAGCGATAGCCATTGTCAAACCGAATTGGCGATAGAACGTACCTGCCGTACCACCCATGAAACTTACCGGAATAAACACGGACATCATGACCAGTGTGATAGATACGATAGCACCACCCAATTCGTTCATCGCATCGATAGATGCCAGACGGGCGGATGTATATCCCTGATCGAGCTTGGCATGTACACCCTCGACAACCACAATCGCATCATCGACCACGATCGCAATGGCAAGCACAAGGGCACACAGGGTCAGCAAGTTCAAACTGAATCCGATCAGTGACAGTACGAAGAATGTACCGATAAGGGCTACCGGAATAGCAATGGTCGGAATCAAGGTAGAACGCAAATCCTGCAAGAAGATATATACTACGATAAATACTAGAATAAATGCCTCGATCAATGTCTTCAACACTTCGTGGATAGAAGCGAACAAGAAGTCGTTGGCGTTCATGGAAACGTTAATCTTCAATCCCGAAGGCAGTGTTGTGGATGCTTCATCCAATAATTTCTGGATATCAGTGATGGTTTGCGTAGCATTTGTACCAGCCATCTGATAAACGATACAGGTTACAGCTTTGTGTCCGTTTACACGGTTGGTAAAGTTATATCCCAGACGGTCCAGCTGAATCTCCGCAATATCATTCAGTCGAAGTACCTCACCGTTAGGCAGAGACTTGATGACAATGTTCTCAAACTCTTCCGGCTGTTGCAGACGTCCTTTGTAACGAATGGTATATTGGAAAGTCTGGTTACTACGTTCACCGAATTGTCCCGGAGCCGCTTCTATATTCTGTTCAGCCAAAGCGGTAGATACATCGTTGGGGATCAGTTTATACTGAGCCATTACGTCCGGTCTCAGCCAGATACGCATGGAGTAGTCCTGACCCATCACACTGGCATCACCTACACCCTGTACACGTTGAACCTGAGGAATCAGGTTGATTTTTGCATAGTTTTCGATGAAAGCATCTGTATATGTATCGGTTTCATCGTAAAGAGAGAATACTACCAGCATGGATGTCTGACGTTTCTGAGTAGTCACACCGATTCTGGTAACTTCGGCAGGTAGCAAACCTTGTGCCATGGAAACACGGTTCTGTACGTTAACGGCAGCCATATCCGGATCAGTTCCTTGTTTGAAGTAGATCGAGATATCACCGGAACCGGTATTGGATGCGTTGGAAGTCATGTACATCATGTTTTCTACACCGTTGATCTGCTCTTCCAGAGGGGCAATTACAGAGTTCAATACGGTTGATGCACTGGCACCCGTATATGTGGCTCTTACCGATACGGTAGGAGGCGCAATGTCCGGATACTGTGTGATAGGCAGTGTTGCCAATCCGATAGCACCTAGGATAACTATCAAAATGGAAATAACTGTTGATAGTACCGGACGGTTAATGAATTTATCTAATTTCATACGATTATCTAAATTATTAGTTGAAAGCTGTAGCTAAATTTCCGTCGTGCTGGTCTTTCAAATGCTGTTGATAGTTCGCTTCTTTTTGAGCCGGCGTGATTGGTTGTATTTTTTGGCCGTCCTTCAGGCTCTGTACACCTTCGACTACGATTTTATCGCCGGGGTTCAGTCCGGAAGTTACCAGATATTCTTTTCCGTTGTCCAGGTTGAATATACCGATCTCGGTATATTTCACCGTGTTGTCCGGCTGCAGAACGTAAACGAACTTTTTGTCCTGGATTTCTACAGTAGCCGATTGTGGGATGCTGATAACGTTCTCCATATTATAAGGGATCAGAACGTTGGCAGTTCCACCACTACGAAGCATATGCTCCTTGTTAGGGAAGATAGCACGCATGCTAACAGAACCGGTTGACTGGTCGATCACTCCTGTGATAGCGTCTACCTTTCCTTCTGCATCATATGTTGTGCCGTCAATCAATTGTAGTTTGATGGCTGGTATTTTACTGATTTCTTCTTTGATGGTTCCTCCGGTTTTGGTCATAGCCAGCAGTTCTTTTTCAGTTGTAGAGAAGTATACATATACTTCGTCTATTTCAGATACTGTAGTCATTGGCGTAGCCATAGAGGGGCTTACGAGTGCTCCCAAACGATAAGGAATGTCGTTGATAACGCCGTCTGAAGGACTCTTTACTTGTGTGAAAGAGTAATTTTGTTGTGCTGTGGTCAGCTGTGCTTTAGCCTGGGCGAGTTGTGCCTGAGCCTGTGCCAGTGAGTTCTTCGCCATTGACAAGTCATAATCGCTGATAATCTGTTTCTTGTTCAGTTCGATCTTATTGTCAACAGTCATTTGTTGTGTATTCACGGCTGCTTCTGCTGTTGCAACTGAAGCTTTTGCTGTGCGTACTGCTGCTTCATACTGAGTAGGGTCTATGATGAATAAGAGCTGTCCTTTGCGAACGGTTGCTCCTTCATCTACACATAACTTTGTGATGAATCCCGATACCTGCGGGCGGATTTCTACGTCTTGTCTACCTTTGATAGTAGCCGGATAAGCTTTCATTAGATCTGCAGTTGTCTTCTGTAATTCTTGTACTGCATATTCTGGGACTTTCCCTGTGTCATTGCCCTTATTGCCGCAACTAGACAAGAGGGCTAAGCAAAATGCAAAAAAAACAATTCTACTTTTCATACTTTATATTTATCTGTTTTTTAAAATTGTGCGTTCGTCGCTGTGTACATTCATTGTATGGATAGATGATCTAAGGAAGAAAAGCCGGAAACTTATTCCATGAAATAAGTTTCCGGCTGCAAAAGTACTTTAAATTCGGTATTCTTGTACTCTGATACCGTGTTTTTTAACTATGTTTTTTACTTCAGTTTATGATATACAGGATTCATTATGAAACTGAACTCATAATCCTGATATGAAAGACGGTATTTTTCCAAAGCGATAGCACCCCAGCTATTTACGCAGGCGAGTCCCGTTTGTGCCTTATCAATACAGAAGTTTGTGAAGTTGGCTTTTTCTACTTCCGGTGAGTGACGCTGGTCTTTGCCGGCACCGTCATCCAATGATTCGATTGTATAATTCAGTGCGGAAGCGGAGAACGGTGCATCGGCTACAAACTGCAGTCCGTTGCCGCCGATATTAAGCAGTCTCCACCAACGGATATCAGTTTTGGTACCGGTTTCCTGCGGGCGGATGTATGGATAGAATTGTTCTTCTACGGTCTGGCGGTACTTGCCGATCCTTGCGGCGTGGTTACGGTCAGAATAGTTTTCACCTGGTCCGCGTCCGTAATATTCTATCTCATTAAAGGTGACAGGCATACGCAGCTGCATTCCGAAACGGAACATATCGGAAACCTTCTTGCTCTTGTCTGCTTCCATCTTTTGAGTCACTTTTACTGCTCCCTTATTATTGATGGTATACGTCAGGAATAGCTTTCCACCAATAGATTTCATGTCGTATTCTGCGCGAACCACTGCTTGTTCGTTTTCTATATCATGCTTCAATGAAGTCAGTTTCAGTTCCGGATTCTTCCATGCGGCATATCTGTGTTGTAATCCTGCTCCAAAGTCGTTGTCGGTCGGAGCACGCCAGAAGTTGGGAGTCAGTGCGCTTCCGTCTTCCATCAGTTGCATTCCGTCGACGTCATAGCGGCAGAGGTAGCCGTTGTGCTTGTTGAATTCGAGCGTGAAGTCTTCGCCGGAAACAATCAGATAGTTGCGGTCGTTATTCTGGAAAGAGGGAACTACGACTGCGATATTGGAGGACTGCTTGTTTTCCAGTTTTAGTTCCGGTGCCTTGTAGTCACGGATACTCATCTGGTCATAGGCGATGGTTTCTCCCGCAGGAAGCAATGTTTCGGCAGCTTTTAGCTTGTAGCTGACGTTCAGAAGTAACTCTTTGCAAGAACAGATGTTCTTTGTGTCGAATGGCAGCTGAAGTTTTGCAGTCTGTTGCGGGGCTACATTCAGGTCTGATACGATGCCGTTTTGTACGATTTCTCCGTTAGCCAGTAACTGCCATTCCAAATAGAATGCGGATAAGTCACGGAAGAAGTTCTCGTTATAGATATTGATCTCACCTTTGGAAAGATCGGCCGGAGTAGTCCAGATATTCTGATAGAAGTATCCTACTTCGTAAGCGTGTGGGTTCGGTACACGATCGGGACTGATCAAGCCGTTGTCGTTGAAGTTATTGTCCGAAGCGTCGTATTTGTTAAAGTCGCCTCCATAGCCGTAGATGGCTACACCGTCTTTGTTTTTCCAATGGCAGGACTGGTCGACAAAGTCCCAGATAAATCCACCATGGTACATGTCATATTTATCAATCAGGTGCATATAGGTGCCAAGTCCACCCATGGAGTTTCCCATGTCATGCATGAACTCACATAAGAGGTAAGGCTTCTTCGGATCATTGTCCAAATATTCTTTGATCTCATACGGCTTTGCATACATACGGCTTTCCACATCGGAAATTGTGTCTTCATAAGCTCTGTTATAGAAGGAGCTTTCATAATGGATCAGGCGGCCGTCTTGTTTCTCTTTATAATAGGTGTTCATGGCCTCGATATCATCCCCAGCATAGGACTCATTTCCCAGGGACCAGAATAAAATGGCGGTATGGTTTTTAAACGTTTCAAAGTTGCTTCTGGCTCTGTCTACCACAGCCTCTTTCCACTGCGGGATTGATCCCGGCACGTTGCAGGAAGGTTCGATCGCACCAAGCTTCTGGAAGGTTCCGTGGCTTTCTAAGTTGTTTTCAGCCATCATATAGATTCCTGCTGCGTCGCACATATAATACCACGGGATCTGATCCGGATAATGGCAGGTGCGCACGGCATTGATATTATTTCTTAAGATGCATTCAATATCGGACTTCATTTCGTTCATACTGATGTAGCGGCCTGTTTTAGGGCTCCACTCGTGACGGTTCACACCGGTCAGGACCAGGCGTTTCCCATTTAAATGGATCACCTTGTCGATCACATCGATCCGTCTAAAGCCGATGTCATACGGTACTACTTCAGCCAGATTTCCGCTTTCATCCGTCAGCTCCACATATGCATGGTACAGATACGGGTGATGGTTGTCCCAGGCTTTTACCTGCGCATCATCTGTCTGAATTTCTTCAGTGTAGATTCCGTTTTTCTCCTGCAGGGCAGCAGATTTTTCCAGCACAACACTGCCTTCCTGATTCTTTAACACAAACCGGGCATTGATCTTCCGGTTCTCTGGTGCGGATACTTTCAGATTTACGGATAATTTGCCGCTCGCATTATCCTTATACAATTCCGGGCGGAACCACACATCCTCCAGATGGATCTTAGGAACCGCACGCAGTGTAACGTTTCTGAAAATTCCAAAAAAGCGGAAGAAATCCTGATCTTCCAGAAATGCTGCCGTACTCATCTTATGCACCTGTACCGCCAGTACATTGCCCTTTTCCCGGATGAATGGTGTCAGATCAAACTCGGAAGGAGTAAAGCTGTCCTCTGCATATCCTACGAACTGACCGTTCAGCCACAGATACATTGCCTCTTCCACGCCTTCAAAGCAGATACGGACTCTCTTGGAACACAGCTCCGGATCCAGATCAAAGCGTTTGATATAGGAACCTACCGGATTATACTCAGCTTCGCTGAACATTCCGGCTCCGTCTCCGGTGCTCTCCATACTGTAGGCGCCTCTGCGGTATTCTTTTCCCTCCCATGGGTACATGGTATTGATGTAGCGGATCTTATCATATCCAGCCAGTTCAATATGGCCCGGCACCATAATCTTATCAAAGTTTTTCGCATCAAAATCCTCTTCATAGAAGTTTTCCGGTCTGCTCTTAACATTCTTGCTGAAAGTAAATTCCCACTGTCCATTTAAAGACTGGATCAGTGCATTTTCCTTCTTTTCCAGTGCTTCATAGCTTTCATAATAAGTATGATCGCTGTGCGCTTCCAGCTGATTTACCCGGAATACTTCCGGATTATCCAACCATTTCATATCTGCATTCATGTTCTATCTTCTCCTTTTCTAAAATAAGCCCCTAAAGAAAACTTTAGAGGCTATTGATTTATAATTCCTGCATATTTTCAATTAATTCGCGGTTTGCACCCTCCACATTCAAGAAAGAAAGGATAACCGTAATGATGATATCAAAGATAAATGGCAGCCAGAGGTACATAAAATACATCATTTTGATACAGCTGGCCGGCTGAACCGCGTTGTCCATATTGATGTATCCACTGATGTCAAGCAGCCATCCGGAAAGAGCAATACCAATACCGCCGCCAAGTTTTACACCCATGGAAGTGCATGAGAACATGGAACCATCAATACGTTTTCCGCTCTTTAAATAGGTATACTCGGAACACTGTGCAATAACAGCACTCATATCTCCCTGCCACGGACCTTCACCTAAGGAGGTCATTGCGATAAATAACAACATCAACGGGATACTTCCCATATAACCTGCAAACGCTACCAACAGACGGGAGAAGCTTGCAAATACATAGCTGTATTTGTTCAGCTTGTACATTCCATTTGCCTTTGCTACCAGCATTGGTGTGATCGCCAGAGCAATGATCAGAGGGATATTGTTAGCCCAGGAGAACACACCAAATAAATTCTTATTTAAAAGAACATAGGTCATAAAGAAAATTCCCACATTAACCATTGCTGCACGAAGCTGCTGCAGAATGTAGATCACACAAATCATGGAAAAATACTTGTTCTCAAACAGCAGCTTTACAGTCTGCTTGAAAGAAAGCTTATCATCCTCAATCCCCATAGAACCATTAGATTTCAATTCTTCTTCCGGAAGTTCTTTTACGGAAAATACAGCAAGCGTATTGGTGATGATACCGATCACACAGTAAATGAGCGCAATGATTCTCCATGCTGCTGCACCGTTACCAAGAAGCTCAACTGCTCCTACAGTAATAGACTGAATTACAAGGTTTGTACCAAAGGAAAACATGAAACGGAAAGAACCCATCTGCACTCGTTCTTTACTGTTCTTTGTTACCAGAGAAGTCAGTGCTGCATATGCGATGTTATTTGCCGTATAGAATACTGCGTTTAACAGGGTATAGCAAATAAAGAACCAGGCATACTGCGCAGTTTTACCCATATTAGTAGGGATCGCAAAAACTCCGTAGAGCGTGATAGCACAGCCAAAGAAACCATAAAACATCCAGGGTCTTGCCTTACCCATTTTGCTCTTTGTCCGGTCGATCATGGTTCCAAAAAAAATATCCGTTATACCATCAAATAATTTGGATACTGCAATTAATGTGCCAACGATTCCTGAATTTAAGCCAATTGTATTTGTCAGGTAAATCATGACAAAAGATGACAGGAACGCATAAACTAAGTTTCCTGCAATATCACCGCTTCCGTACCCCACTTTGTTATGCCATTTCAGGTATGTCTTCTCTTCCATTTTAATCCTCTTTTCATATAATAGTCTTTGTCATCCTGCCTTTTCAATACGTTGTAACTACTATACAAAAATGCGTGGGAAAACTCCATATCTTTTATGAGACAGAATATGCACAAAATGATAGGGGTTACATACTCCCACCACTTAGCCAACACTTGAAGTGTGAGCTAAGTG
>ENA-OOWO01002223-OOWO01002223.1-human-gut-metagenome-genome-assembly--contig:-NODE-2223-length-11444-cov-9.383879_pt1 | contig 11444 bp, 9 predicted proteins | sample MGYA00241579_ERZ501327 | MGnify/ENA primary metagenome ERZ501327 (study PRJEB25962, sample SAMEA2042836) | human gut metagenome | biome: human gut; feature: human-associated habitat; material: faeces...
ATGTTTGACTATAAGGCAGACGGAACGCCATACTCATATCTGTTCAAAGTTGTGACGGAAAAGAATAAGGATGAACTGGGACTTGTGATGTTCCCTAACTTCAAGATTAGCTTTGATAGATTATTTGATTTTGCGTGACAGGAAGGAAAGTTATCTGATGGATTTTAAACGCTCAGATTTACAATTACATCTGGGCTACGGTGAAACGCCATACCTCTGCCGTGCAAAAAAGGACGCTTGATTTCTCAAACGCCCTGTTGTATAATCAATACAGAAGTAAATCGGATACGAAGTCCGATTTGCCCTCAGTAAAAAACGATTATGAAAGAAATAAGCATCCTAAACTTTGGACGGTAGGGGATGCTTATTTTCTTTTATCTAAATGATTGTCTATGTAAGACAGCGCCGCAAAAACTACCAACAACAAAGTAAGAACTTCCATTGTGTTCATAGGGCATCACCCTCCTTTGTAGACTAGAGGGCATCAGATAATCGGAACATCGCATCCGTTCTGTATGATTCTACGAGAATATCTTATCATAAAACGAACATCAGTTCAACCAATTCTGGAAGACTTTCCCAACAGAGCATGTCACGCCATGAAATCGGAGTAACAGGATTTGAACCTGCGACCTCTCGGCCCCCAGCCGAGCGCGCTACCAAGCTACGCCATACTCCGATGTTCATAACTATTATAGTATAACAGAAAAGAGGCTGTTTGAAAAGCCCCGATTTTGTTTTTTTAATGTATACCGCAATGAGGAGTTTTTCAGATGATCAATAAAACGACAGGCAGCAAAACAGATAAGAAAAGGATCGTAAGTTTTGATCTGGATATGACACTTTTAGATCAGGCTACATGGAAGATACCGGACAGTGCCATAGAAGCGGTGGAGATGCTGCGAAAAGACAGTATTATTGTCATCGCCAGCGGCAGAAATATGGATGGAATGGTCAGTGTGGGCTACAAACAACAGATACGGCCAGATGCAGTAATCCATATGAATGGAACCCGTGTGGTTGCCGGGGATGAATTGTTATATGAGCATTTTATGGATAAAGAGCTTTTAAAACGCCTGCTTTCCTATGGGGAAGAAAGGGAAATTGCCGTGGGGCTGACGATCGATGATAAGGATTACTTTGTGAATCCGGCAGAGGTAGAACGGATCGACAAGATCCGCTGGGGAGAGAGCATGCGTGATTTTCAGGATCCCTGGAAAATGCTGGAACTGCCGGTACGCACGTTAGCTTATATTGGAGAAGCGGATCCGGTGTCTGATATGGAGGCACATTTTCCGGAACTTAAATTTCCATTATTTTCCAGTCGGTTAGGGGCGGACATCATAGAAGTACAGGCATCCAAGGCAAATGGACTGGTACGTTTATGTGAATACTATGGAATGGATATAAGCCAGACGGTGGCATTTGGAGACAGCATGAATGATTATGAGATCGTTCAGGCAGCCGGAACCGGGATCGCTATGGGAAATTCAGTCCAGAAGCTGAAAGATACGGCCGATTATGTGACAGATGATATTGCCCAGGATGGAGTCTGGAAGGCATGCAGACATTTTGGATGGATATAGATGAAAATATGCAGCCATGTGTGAGTACAGGAGGAGAAGGAAAATGAATACAGTAAATGGCGGATCAGCGGAGAAAATGACCGTGGATCAGAAATTAGAATTGCTCAGAACAAAGATGAAGGAACGTGGCATGGATGCCTATATGGTGCCTACTGCTGATTTTCATGAGTCCGAATATGTGGGAGATCATTTTAAATGCAGACAGTTCCTGACCGGTTTTACCGGTTCTGCGGGAATTGCAGTAGTGACCATGAAGGAAGCATGCCTGTGGGTAGATGGAAGATATTTTGTCCAGGCGGCAGTACAGCTTCAGGGAACTTCTGTAAAGATGATGAAAATGGGACAGGAAGGCGTGCCTTCTGTAGCCGGATATCTGGAAGCAGAAGTGCCGGAAAATGGCTGTCTGGGCTTTGACGGAAGAGTAGTCAATGCATTGACCGGTATTGATCTGGAAAAGCGCCTGAAAGAAAAAAATGCAAGGATCCTTTGCAGTGATGATCTTATCAATGAGATCTGGGAAGACCGTCCGGCACTGTCCATGGAGCCGGCATGGGCATTACATGAGAAATATGCAGGAAAGACAGCAGAAGAAAAATTAAAAGAGCTTCGTGCAGAAATGAAGAAGGAGCATACAGATATGTATGTTCTGACATCGCTGGATGATATTGCATGGCTGTTAAATATCAGGGGAAATGATATTGCTTATAATCCGGTAGTGCTTTCCTACGTGATCGTAACAGAGGATAAATTGTATCTGTTTGTAAATGAAGAAGTGCTTCACGGAGAAGCATATCCATATATGGATAATTATCATAATATAGATATGCTTAAATATCTGGAAGATTTAGGGACAGAAATACTGCCTTATGATGATATCTATAAAATGGCAACAGATATTACGGGACATAAGATCCTTATGGAGAAGCAGCATATCAATTATGCTTTGTATAACATATTAAAGGATAAGAATGAACTGGTTGATAAGATGAATCCCACTTCTGATGCGAAAGCAGTAAAGAATGAGGTTGAGATTGAAAATGAGAAGAAAGCTCATATTAAGGACGGTGTAGCTGTTACCCGTTTTATCTACTGGTTAAAGCACCATATTGGAAAAGAGCGTCTTACAGAGATGAGTGTCCAGGATAAGTTAGAGGAATTCAGGAAAGAGCAGGAAGGCTATATTGAGCCAAGCTTTGCTACAATCTCTGCTTATGGGGCGAATGCGGCTATGTGTCACTATTCTGCAACAAAGGAAAGTGATACGGTACTGGAAGACCATGGCTTTTATCTGGTAGACTCTGGTGGCCAGTATTATGAGGGAACTACGGATATTACCCGTACCATTGCGTTAGGAGAACTGACGGAGGAAGAAAAAGAGCATTTTACTCTGGTCCTTATAAGCATGCTGCGATTAAAAGAAGTGAAATTTTTATATGGGTGCAGAGGCTTAAGCCTTGATTATGTGGCAAGAGAGCCATTTTGGAGCAGGGGACTGAATTTTGACCATGGAACCGGTCATGGTGTGGGCTATCTGTTAAATGTTCACGAAAGACCAAATGGCATCCGCTTCCGTATGGTGCCGGAGCGGCATGATAATGGTGTTCTGGAAGCTGGAATGATCACTTCTGATGAACCGGGACTTTATATTGAAGGAAGCCATGGTATCCGTACAGAGAACCTGATCCTTTGTGTAAAGGATGAGAAGAACCAGTATGGCCAGTTTATGAAGTTTGAGTTCCTTACCTTTGTACCAGTTGATAAGGATGCGGTAGTGAAAGAGCTGATGACAGAGAGAGATATTGCTCTTCTTAACGCATATCACAAAGAGGTGTTTGAGAAGATCAGTCCGTATATGGATGACCAGGAGAAAGAGTGGTTAAGAAAGGCAACGGCCCCGATCTAAGGGATCGTTTAAGGGACCGTTGCGTCTGCTTCAGGTATTTGTACAGATTGGGAATGCGTTAAAGATGTATCTGCTAAGTTTGATGGACTATTCTGCGTATGGAAGATCTACCATGGTATAGTCATGGTGGATAGCAGGGAGGATCTTGTTTAACAGGTCTTCTGTGCGGAATTTCAGGCTGGAGGTGTTGATACATGGATGACATCCGAAGTAAGGATGGTTCTCCAGGATATCTTTGTCTATGAGCAGCCGGACTTTGTTTTCTGGGTCGTTCATCAGACCGAGAACACTTACAGAACCGGGAGTGATGTTAAGGTACTGTTCCATAAATTCCGGTTCGGCAAAGGAAAGACGGGCGCTGCCGATCTGCTTGGAGAGAGCGGCTGTTTTGAACTTTTTGCTGCCTGGAAGGATCAGCAGATAGAAGGCGGTTTTCTGGGTATTGCGAAGAAATAGGTTTTTGCAGATCTCAATGCCTAAAAGCTTACCTACTTCCTGGCATGCTTCCATAGTGGGTAGTGTGTCATGGTCTGCACGGGTATAGGTGATCCCAAGGGAGTCTAACAGGTCATAGGTGCGTATCTCCTTTGGAAGACGGTCGGTAGTATCTGCCGGTCGGCCAGTGTATATAGTATGGTCAATGTAATAAGAAACGGGATCTTGTGATGTGGATGTTTCGCTCATAAATATCACCTCATTGTTTTAGGATGTTGATAAGTACGATTATAAGAGCGAAGGAATAAATTGTCGATAGGATATGAATGAAAAAGGTGTAAAAATGCAGGAAAAAAACGTGCAGGGAAAGAAAAAACAGGAAAAGAAAGTTCAAGGGAATAAATCCCAGGAAAATAGAATACAGGGAAAACGAGTACAGGAAGGCAAAAAACAGGGAAGCCCCAAAAGAGAAAATAAAAGACCGGAAAGCAGAGCTGTGAAAGGGGTAAAGCCAGAGCAGAAGCAAAGGTCAGAGCAGAAGCAGAGAACAGAGCAGAAACAGAAGGCGGCAAAGTTTGGAAAGCCGGTTCTGAAACAGCAGTCTGGCCAGAACGTGGAAAAGGGAAAGAAGAACGCTAAAAAGAGCATGTGTCCTGTTATGCGTCAGTGTGGCGGATGTCAGATGCTGGATATGCCTTATGCAGAGCAGTTAAAGACGAAAAGAAAGCGTCTGGAAACATTGTTGAAGGGAATCTGTCCTGTAAAAGACATGATAGGAATGGAAGATCCGTTTTATTATAGAAACAAAGTTCATGCTGTATTTGATAGGGATAGAAGGGGCAATATTATTTCCGGTATTTATCAGGAAAATACCCATAATGTAGTACCTGTGGAGAAGTGCATGATCGAGGACCAGAAGGCAGATGAGATCATTGGCACTATTCGCGGTATGTTAAAGTCCTTTAAGATCCGTACATTTGATGAAGATACTGGTTATGGCTTGCTGCGCCATGTGCTGATCCGCAGAGGCTTTGAAAGTGGGGAGATCATGGTGGTACTGGTAACAGCTTCCCCTGTATTTCCGTCAAAGAATAATTTCGTAAAGGCATTAAGAGAGAAACATCCGGAGATCACCACCATTGTCCAGAATATCAATGGACGGGGAACCAGCATGGTACTGGGGGAAAAGGAGCATGTGCTGTATGGAAAAGGATATATTGTGGATACGCTGTGCGGCTGTAGCTTCCGTATTTCTTCCCGTTCTTTCTATCAGGTAAATCCGGCCCAGACGGAGAAATTGTATACAAAGGCTCTGGAGCTGGCTGGACTGACTGGAAAAGAGACGGTTGTGGATGCGTATTGTGGTATAGGAACTATTGGTATTATTGCAAGCAAAAAGGCCGGAAATGTGATCGGCGTGGAATTAAACCAGGATGCAGTCCGGGATGCCATCAACAACGCCAAAATGAACCAGATATCCAATATCCGTTTCTTCTGCAATGATGCCGGCCGTTTTCTGGTCAATATGGCAGAGGCTGGTGAAAAAGCCGATGTAGTCATCATGGATCCCCCAAGAAGCGGAAGTACCGAAGAGTTCATGGATTCCATTGCAAAGATGGGAGCGAAAAAAGTAGTTTATGTTTCCTGCAACCCAGAGACATTGGCAAGAGATCTGGCTTATATGAAGAAGCTGGGGTATAAGGCGAAGGAAGCAGTAGGATTTGATATGTTTCCGGCGACGGAGCATGTGGAGACGGTTGTCTTGCTTTCCAAGGGTGAGGTCGACTCGAAAAAGATTCGGGTTGAGTTCTCTTTGGAAGATATGGATATGTCCGAATTTCAGGATGGGGCAACCTATCCGCAGATCAAGGAGTATGTGTTGGAGCATACCGGGTTAAAGGTGTCCAACCTCTATATCTCACAGATTAAACGAAAATGTGGGATTGGGGTTGGTAAGAACTATAATCTGCCGAAGTCCGAGGATTCCAGACAGCCCCAGTGTCCGCAGGAAAAAGAGAAAGCAATCCGAGAAGCATTCAAATATTTTGGGATGATCTAACATCCCGCAAAATGGAGGTTTCTTATGGATAGATTGATTTCTTGTGAGTTTAACATGGATACCGCTTGTGTGGAACTGAAATTTTTAGATGGCAGCATGATTGCCATTGATACCATCGCCGTGGAGAATGAGGTTGCTGACAATATGTATCAACGGTCAGAACTGGATTATCTAATCTACAATGATCCGGTTGGATATGCAGACTTGATCTTGAACGGTGATCCCGAAATTTATCTAAAAACTGTAACTGAATGTAAACCCTTAGATTAAAACTCAGCCCTCTGCCTTTTCCTTGGCAGAGGGCCGTTTTTTGCTTAACAGTTATTGAGCATCCCTTAATTGCTCTACAACACTGCATTTCGCTGCATTGTCATACATCATGCAAGGAATCAGCCACCCCAGCAGAAGAAATACCGGAATTGTCAGCAGGACAGGCAGAATGGTGAATCGATACTCAAAGAACCAGAACATACTGCCCAGCATTTTTCCTGCAAGAGGTCCCACCGCCAGCGACAGAATAAAGGCCGCCGATACGGAGGACATTGCGTAAAACAATCCCTCGTAGATCAGCATGGTTTTGAGCTGCCGGTTCGTCATTCCTACAGCCTGAAGCACAGCAAATTCACGGCGGCGGGAAAGAATACTGGTCATCATGGCGTTGAAGAAATTTAAGAGTCCCACCAGCCCGATGATAGCACAGAGGATACCACCTACCAGAAGGAACATCTGCCGGAACTGAGCAAACTCAGAGCGAGCCGTGGCCTTGCTTTCATACATCAAGGGTGAAAACTCACCGGCAGTGAGCTTCGATAGATATTGCTCTGCTTCGGCCTCGTCTGCGTCGTCTGCTGTGTCGAACAGGTAGAGCATCGGAATGGCCGCACCGCCGCTGTCCCTCTGTGCGGTATCCACAGACAAAACTGTCTCATATCCAATACCACCATAACGATAACTCATGGAATACGGAAGCTCTACCAAGGCGCAGACCGTGTACTCTACATCTCTGGCTCCATACAGTTTTTCCTGAAAGTACTCCTCCGGTGTATCTTCGGTGCGGAGTTCCCCGGTGCGGCTGTCGATATATTTCACATCGTCCGCATAGGTGGCGGTGATCGTGTCTCCCACCTTGGGGTAGTATTCAGGATTGGGCAGATTACCGTAGTCATCTAAGGAAACCGCAATGGCAATAGCGTTATTGTTTGGCTCCAGCATAGGAGAAATATCTCCGTCGAACACTTGCAGCTTGTCAAACAGGCTGTTATCCAGAGCCTCGATTCTGGTATCTCCCATCACCATATCGCCCCGGTGCTCCATGCGGCTCATATGGCTGTCCAACTGCTCAGCACTTTCGTACCTTGCATAGTCCTGCCGCAGAGCATCCTCCGTCATCCAAAGATATACGGGTTTTCGCACAGCATATCCCGTGCCGGAAAGACTGGACTTTGTATTTGCTGCGATCTCTTCGATCTGTTCCGGCGTGATGAATTCATCTGCCGGGTTGTAACGGAAATAGTCGGGCGTGCTGACGATAAAATCGGCGCAGGTCATGAAGGATACATACTTCTCCATGCTGAAGCCGCCCACAAAGGCACACAGTGCATTGAACAGCGTCACCGACAGTGCCAGAGACACCACCACCAGCACCGTCTTTTTTTTGTTTCGTCCCAGATTGGCAAAGGCCATCTGATGGAGCTTCGCTCCCCGGGTGCTGCGCTGTTTTTTCTTGGTCTGCATCGCATCTGTATATTTGGTAGCCTCCACCGGAGAAACCCTGGCTGCCATTTTCCCGGGCTTGGAGCAGGACAAAAGCACCGTCAGCAGGGCAAACAGCACGGAGCCAACAAAGATCACAGGCGAAGTGCTGATGGTGGTGATGCCCGCATCCAACTGGGTGGAGCGCAAGACAACAGGCACCAGAACAGCGCCAATGCCATAGCCCAACAGCAGCCCCGCCGGAATGCCGATCAGACAAAGCAGAAGTGCCTGCTGGCGAATGATGCGTTTGAGCTGCCGGGGCGTTGTGCCAATGGTTTTCAGAAGCCCGTAAAACCGGATATCCCCCGCAACAGAGATCTGGAAAATGTTATAGATGATAAGATACCCGGTGAAAATCACCAGCAGCAAAAAAGCTGCTATGGCGATCACAAGTTCCGGATCGAGATGCGACTCCAGCTGGGATGAGGTATATCCCCAGTTGACGCCGATCCGGACGCTGTTGGGATCGGTATAGCTGTCCCATGTGTAGCCGAGATCGGTATCCACCTGCTCCATCTGCCCTTGAATGTTTGTACTGGAAGCCATCATGACATTCAGGTCAGTGCGGAAGGGCTGTAAACCTGTTTTCACTGCCTGCGCTTCGATATCATCTGCGTAATCACGGCTGATGTTGATGTAATGAACAGGCATTAGTTCATCATAGTCCCAATAGCCCACCAGCGTAAAGGTATCTGTTACAGTAAAGGCGGTTTGATCCTTGTCCGTGATGGAATAGGAAACCGTGACCTCTGCGCCCAGTTCCGGCGTCACGCCAAGCAGCTGCAACGCTGCCGTATCCATGGTCACCTCTTTGCCGCTTTCGGGCATCCGTCCGGTAGTAGGGGTGGCATAGCTCCATTTGGTGCAGTTGGCATCCATGTAGCTGATCTCTGCCGGCGTTTTGGAAAAGACACCATCCGCAGTGATGCCGATCACCTTCCGTGCCCCCGCAGACTTTACCTTCGGGTGGGCGGCGATACGTTCCGCCTGCTCGGGGGAAACATCCTTAAAGGTGCCGTGTGCATAGCCGCCTACCTGCCGAAACTGGTAGGTTTCATAGCTGGCGTTCAACGACAAGACAATGGTGAACATGGACGTAAATAGCAGCGTTGTCAGCGCAATGGCAAAAATGGCGATCAGATTGCGGCGACGGTTCGCATAAAGAGATTTTAAGCTGAGCTTTCGAATACATTTTCTGTTTTTGACATTCATCGTAGCCACCTCCCGTTAGTTCTGGGAGACGATCCGACCATCTTCGATACGGATAATGCGGTCTGCCATCTGCGCAATTTCTTCGTTGTGAGTGATCATTACGATTGTCTGGGCGAACTTTTGACTGGTGACTTTCAAAAGGCTCAATACATCCTGGCTGGTTTTGGAATCCAGATTGCCGGTGGGTTCATCTGCCAGAATGATAGCGGGTGCTGCCGCCAGCGCACGGGCAATGGCTACTCGCTGCTGTTGACCGCCTGAGAGCTGATTGGGCAGCGCATCCAGACGGTCATCTAGCCCAAGGGTCTGTACAATCTGCTGTACGAAATCCTTATTGACCTTGCCACCGTCCAGCTCAATGGGTAGAACAATATTTTCATACACATTCAGCACCGGAACAAGATTATATGCTTGGAACACAAAGCCGATTTTCCTGCGGCGGAAGATGGTCAGCGCTTCCTCCTTTAGGGAGAAAATATCCTGTCCGTCCACCATGACCGTGCCGCTTGTAGGGCGATCCAGCCCGCCCAGCATGTGCAGCAGCGTGGATTTGCCGGAGCCGGATGTGCCGACAATTGCAACAAATTCGCCCTTCTTTACACTTAAATCAACTCCATCCAACGCATGAACTGCGTTATTGCCGGAGCCATAAATCTTTTTCAGGTTTTTTGCCTGTAAAACTTCCATAAATGAGTACCTCCATGAAAAAATCTGTATGTATGAAAGGAAATGATCCTTTGATACATACAGATTATCGCATAGGAATCTTTCCACATTCTTTCCGGCGGAAAATGAAATCTAACAGTTTTGATAGAATTGTTGTTATTTCGGCAGAAATATGGAAAACGTACTTCCTTTTCCCGGAACGGAAGCAACCTTGATATAACCGCCCTCGCCGGATATGATCTGTCGGGCAAGGTATAAGCCGATGCCGACCCCTTCTTGTTTCTGCACACTATTTGAGCGGTAAAAGCGAGCAAATATCTTCGCTTGCTCACTTTCCGGGATGCCTGAACCGGTATCCGATATATCGATCCTTGCAAACATTTCATAGCTTACGGCAGAAATAGTAATGGTGCCATGCTCTGTATATTTGATGGCGTTGTCTACGATATTAGCCAGCGCTTCCGCTGTCCATTTGAAGTCGAATACAGCAAAAGCATCTGTATCCTGCATTTGCAAAGACAATCCTTTTTCAGAAGCCTTGGCAGTATATTGTTCTACCACACTTTCAAGCAGCGGCTGCAGCGCTGCTTGCTGAGGGGAGAGTGAAATGATCCCGTTTTCCAGTCTGGAAAGCTTTACGAGAGAATCGATCAGAAATCGCAGCTTTTCCGATTGTTTGTACAGCGCCTCCACATTTGCCTTCGCCGATGCAGGCAGAGTTTCCTCCATCAAAAGCTCGCTGTATAACAGCAGGTTTGCAATCGGCGTTTTTGTCTGGTGGGAGATGTCCGCAATCAAGGTTTTGATTTTGTCTTTTTCCTGCGCTATGTTTTGAGAAGATGCTTCTGCGGCGGAAAGATAGTGCGCAAACTTCGTTTCCAATGCAGATAGCTGGCTTTCATCAAAATTGGTTTCAGAAAAGGAGCCGGTCATGGCAGCGTCCAGCATTCTTTCGATTTCTTCCATCGTTTTTCTGGCCTTTCTCCGCTCCCATAACACAACAGCTGCCGCCGCCAGAAAACACAGCAGTATGATCACAATGCCGGTTTTATTCATCTTTTGTCACCCAGCTATAACCGATTCCATAGACGGTTTTAATGTATTTCTGTGCGCCAAGCTTATCCCTCAGACGCTTGATCGTAACAGACAAAGCATTTTCATCCACATATTCTGCGCCATCTGTCCAGATCCGGTCGACAAGGTCTCCACGGGTCATGGTTCGACCACGGTTTTCAACAAGCAGACGCAGTAATTTTTGTTCTGTTTTACTCAATTCCACTTTTGAATCTCCCACATAAAAGGTCATAGCCTCAAAGTCAAAGTGAAATAGATCCATATGGAACGGCGCATTTTTATGGTTTGACGCTTGCTTTCGCAGTTGGGTATTCACCCTTGCCCGCAAAACCGAAAGAGAAAAGGGCTTGGTAATATAATCATCAGCGCCTCTCTCCAGTCCGTCTACGATATCCAGATCGGTGTCATTGGCAGTCAGCAGAATAACAGGAATCCCGGGCGTGTTTTCCTTGATCTCCCGGAGCAGCTCAAGCCCACTGCCATCCGGCAGATTGATATCCAGCAGAACCAGGGATACACTCCCGCAAAGCAATTGTTCTCTTGCCGCTTTTAGATCATGGCAGGATATAATCTGACGGTCATCTGCTTTCAGCGCTTTGCATAAGCCTTGATTCAAACCGATATCATCTTCAACAATCAGTAATTGCTCCATGTATCTCACTCCCTCGTTATTCAAAGGCCACCATTATTTCCTTGGGTAATTTTTCGTTCTCACAGTTCAGAAGATAGGCGATTGCTCTGCTTGCAAATTTGT
>ENA-OOWO01002226-OOWO01002226.1-human-gut-metagenome-genome-assembly--contig:-NODE-2226-length-11438-cov-2.198015_pt1 | contig 11438 bp, 8 predicted proteins | sample MGYA00241579_ERZ501327 | MGnify/ENA primary metagenome ERZ501327 (study PRJEB25962, sample SAMEA2042836) | human gut metagenome | biome: human gut; feature: human-associated habitat; material: faeces...
CGGTCCCGAATATGTCCGTCTGGTGACCGAATGTTATAAGGAAGCCGTACGTGCCTACTGCAACGGCACGTTCGACGAAGAGAAAGTTGCCACTTGGGACGAACGCTTGCGTAGTGTGTTCAACCGGGGATTCTGGGACGGTTATTACCTGGGGCAACGGTTGGGTGAATGGAGCAGTAAATATGGCTCCGGTGCTACCCGTAAGAAAGTGTACGTGGCACGGGGTATCAAATACTTCAGCGGAATCGGTGTCGCCGAGTTTGAGATGGAGTCCGGTTCCTTGAGAGTAGGCGATGAGATCTTGGTAACAGGTCCCACGACCGGAGCCGTTATGCAGACCGTCGATGAGATCCGGGTAGACCTGAAACCGGTGGAGGAGACCGTGAAAGGGGAACGCTTCTCGATAAAGATGTCCGAGAAGATCCGCCCGTCCGATCGTCTTTATAAAATGGAGAAAGTACAAATCGAAAAAGAACTACGATAATGAAGGAATATATTTTTAAACTGACAGACAAGGTTCGCGATTATGAGTGCGATTTGCAAGGCGTGGTGAATAACTCCAATTACCAACATTATATGGAGCATACCCGGCATGAGTTTCTGGAGTCGTTGGGTGAGAACTTTGGCGCCATGCATGAGAAGGGCATCGATGCTTTTGTGGCCCGTGTGGATATCCAGTTCAAGAACTCCTTGCGGAGCGGCGATCGGTATACTTCTTGCCTGAATGTATATAAGAAAGGGGTGAAACTGGTGTTCGAGCAAGATATTTACCGGGAATCCGATGGGGCGCTGGCTACTAAAGGAGTCGTGGAATCCGTTGTCGTAGAGAATGGCAAATTAACCAGAGGAGAATATTTCGATGAGATGCTAAAGCGAATAGAATCAAAACAAGCATAAATGACAGACAAACAGATTTACCAAATTGGCCTTACTATGATTAATGGGGTGGGAGATATCCTAGCCCGCCATCTTCTGGAAGCGTTGGGGGATGCGGAGGCCGTGTTTACGGAAAAGCGCCAGTCGCTAGAGAAGATACCGGGTATCGGCGATTCGATTATCGCCGAGATTAAGCGGGCGGATGTGCTCTTACGGGCAGAGAAAGAATTGGCTTTTGCCCAAAAGAACGGTATCTCTATCTATTTCTTGAAAGATATGAATTATCCGGAACGTCTGCGGGAATGCCCGGACGCTCCGGTTTTATTTTATTTCAAGGGGAACGCAGATTTAAACGCCGCCCATATCATCAGTGTTGTGGGTACTCGTAGGGCCTCCGCTTATGGGCAGGAAGTGACCGAGCGTTTATTGCGGGATTTGTCCGTGAGTTTCCCGGATCTATTGGTCGTTAGCGGACTCGCGTATGGCATCGATATTTGTGCCCATCGGAATGCGTTGAAGAACCAATTGCCCACGGTGGGCGTATTGGCGCATGGTTTGGATCGTATCTATCCTCCCGTGCATCGCTCTACGGCGATCGAAATGTTGGATCGGGGAGGTTTGTTGACCGACTTTCCTAGCGGGACGAATCCGGATCGGCAGAACTTTATCCGGCGAAACCGGATCGTAGCCGGTCTGGCGGATGCCACGATCGTTATTGAATCAGCGGAGAAAGGAGGCTCTTTGATCACGGCGGATATCGCTTTCTCGTATGGCCGGGATGTCTATGCCTTTCCGGGCCGGGTAACGGATATCAACTCTAAGGGATGTAATAGCTTAATCCGGCAGAATAAAGGAGGCTTGATCACTTGCGCTGACGATTTAATCATGGCGATGCGTTGGGATGTCGCTCAAAAGACAGATGCGTTACCGGTCCAAACCCAATTATTGTTTCCGGAGAACGAGGAGAGTGAACGGATCTTGTCGTTCTTGGAGACGCAAAAGGAATCTCATATCAATGAATTGTCCGTAGCCTTGAATCTTCCGATACATCAATTATCTTCTCTGCTCTTTGAGTTGGAATTGGATGGAAAGATAAAATCGATGCCGGGAAGCATCTATAAACGAATGAAACCCCTATAAATAATTAAAGCCTGTCTCACGACAAGCCCTAACCAAACTTTGTTAACCTTAAATCTAATACTATTATGAAAAAACCACGATGCAAAGATACGTTCGTCAAGACCATTTGTCAAGTCTTTTGCATCTAATATATGTTAAGTAACATGTCGGTGCTTGCTAAAAAGTGTTACACAACATAAAGCTCTATATATTACAATCAAAATCTTCTAATTTTAACGATGATTAGATCCCTTTCATAGGACTGCTAAAGGGAAAGACGTTCTTTGAGTAGCTTATAGCCAGCGCTACTGGCACGAAGATAGGTTCCATCCTTTAATCGTACTTGATAGGTTTCTTTTCCGAATAGTTCTACTCGCAATATCTGTTCCGTATTAACGATATAAGAGCGGTGTATACGAACGAACTCCGGAGAAGGAAGGCTTCGCTCGAAATACTTCATGGTTTGCTCCTTTACGTGCTGACCGGAAGTGGTGAATAAGGTCACATAGTCGCCACATGCTTGCAAATAGAATATCTCTTTTATCGGGATGATATGAATACGTGCCCCGTCTTTTACGGATATACGATCTAGAATCTCCTCCGGAACGGTAGTCGGGGGAGGTGCCGTCTTTTCCTCCATTTGTCTCACGATAGGTTCCGCCTCACTCTTTCTTTCCCGACTGGCATACCATTGGGATAGAATGATCCATGCCATTAGGCCGAACAGGAATCGAAAAGGAATCGTGATCGAGAATTCCTCCCAATCTTCCAATCCGAATATTTGTAGCAAGATCGAGCATCCGGCTATGCAAGCGATTTGTACGAGTACGGCGAAAGCCACTCGTGCTTGCATGATATGTAACGTACATTGTACATACCAAAGATAATATCCCGCTACGGCGAACAATGCGATGGAAAGTAGGCTATCGACCAAAGTGATGCTCAACGGAAGATCGCCATAAAGAGTTAATAATGCGCATTGGATCGCTATGGCTAAAAGTAGTAATAGGCTTCCCAGCCCTTTATGTAATATGGATGTTGTAATAGGATGTTCTTGCATGATGAGTTTAGTCTCTTAGTTCAAGGCCGCTGAACGACAAGTCTCCACATATGTATAGTGTATGCGTCATGTCGGTTGCTTCTGTCAGTTCCCTCATATCTTGGCATCCTGCCAAGAAAGAACCAACCTTTAGACGAACCAGCCATCCTTTAGGAACGTATATTACTACGCCGCTGAAGGAGCTATCTATGTTTATGATGGTTTCATCAGCCTCTAATGTTGTTTTTTTAAGATCAAGAATCACGTTGCCGAAAGATACGTCTATGTCCGCCCCCTTGAATACGGGGTCCAGTACGATGTGCCTTACCGAGTTGAAAGTGGTGTCAACCGATACGAAACCGTTATCTGTCTCGTAGTTGATCTCATCGTTAGGCTTTCTGTGCCCGAAAGGGGGATGGTTAAAGGGACGTTTATGCTTTTTCGTGCGGATAGAATCTTTCCGCTTCAGCATGATGACCAATCCTAACAGGATTAATCCTAACGGCCAATATACACGTAAAAAATCGTTCGTGATCCAATTTAACTGCGGGAAAAGGAAATAGACTCCCACGCCCACGAGGAGCATACCTCCTACCGGATTACGGTGGAAAATCGTAAAGATGCCCGACACGACAAGCAGCATCGGCCAAGATACAAGCAAGTCAAATAAGGATGGATCTATCATTCCTAGATTCCGCAGTAAAAATAATATACCGACAATGATAAATAAGGTAGCGATCAGATACCCGTTTGTCCTCTTCTCTTTAAAATTGATGTCATAATCTTTCATATCCATAAGTTCAATTTTTTTGTTTTTTATCAAATGTACGGGTTCGTCATTCTATACACAAGTAAATACCGCTGATTTCTATACGAGTATCGGTAAATAACCGAATAATCCCGATTAAAAAAGCCTTTAGTTTGTAAGAAACGTGAATTTGACACCAAAACTTGATAAAAAAACTAGTTTGATAAGATTAGTTGATAATTAAGGAATATCTTTGTCTTTACAACTGCAATAGAGGAATGTAGGGAATGATACGAAATATTATAAATTTAAAGGCAATAATACTTTATTTTCGATTGATTTTATGCTTGATAGCCGGTATGCCGACTCCGGCTTATGGGAGTTCTTCATATCCGGTCAAGGAGGAATCGTATGTATTGGTGATAAATTCATATGTGGATGGCGAACGTTGGTCTGGTAATTTATTAAACATGATCTCGAAGTTCGCTACCCCGGAGGAGTACACTCTCCGGATAGATCATATAAGCGTGATGTTGGTTGATACGCCAGAGAAATTAAAAGAGAAACAAGAGGTCTTCTTTGAAGCTAACAAGAAGAAGCCGGATGGAATTATCTACTTAGGCGTAAATGGATGGGCTTTTATGCGGGATAAGATCCGGGAGAAATGGGGGGATATTCCCACTCTGGTCTGTTCGGAGACGGGGGAAATGGCAGAAAATGAATGTTATTTTAATCAGCGGCATTCCTCTGATAGGGTGATTCCTTTACAAGAGGCGGTTAAGGGGTATAACGCTACGGGATTGGTTATCCCTTATTATGTTAAAGGTTCGATCGACTTGGTGAAGGAATTAATCCCGGGTTTGAAACGTCTGATTTTCATATCCGACAGACGTTATGTTTCCACATGGCTCCGGGATGAGATGGAGAAACATATGGAAACTTCTTTCCCTGAGGGGAAAGTGGATTTTTATACGGAGGGTTCTTGCTCCATGGATAGTTTATTGGCGGTTCTGTCGGAGAAAGATCCGCATCGAGCGACAGCCGTGATGTATTATTCGTGGATTACCGAGAAGCCTTTCTTGAATCACTCGTTATTATATAGTACTTTATATCAAGGTATAAACGGTATTTCTAGGCATCCTGTTTTTTCTTTATATGATATGGGTGTGGAAGAAGGATATACGATTGGTGGATATTATAATAGCGCTAAAACGATTGAGACTGCTCTAATCCCCTTGCTACAGCAAGTTTATAACGGTGAAGATATGGGCAAGATCCCGGTTTCGACGGTAAATGATCCTCATAAATATTTGAATTATGCTTCGTTGATAAGTGCGATATCTAATGAAGATAATTTCCCGCGTGATGCGATCTATTTGAATGCGCCTCCCTCTTTTTTAGAAAAATATTGGATGCCGCTGTTAGGCTTTCTGATTTTCTTTCTGGTAGTCGTGTTTTTAGCGTGGCATTACGTGTATCGTTCTAAGCAAAAGATGAAGGAAGTGGAGTTGAGGCTATTATCCCGTTACCGTGATTTATTTAATAATATGCCATTGCCTTATATACGGCAGCGGCTGATTCGGGAAGGTACGCAAATCGATGTGCAGGTTTTGGATGTAAACCATGCTTTCGAGGAAAAAATCGCTCCTAAAGATTTCGTGGTAAATAAGCATGGAAAAGAGATCGCTAATTTAATTGGGGGAAGTTATCCTTTGCTTCTATCGGCTGTACCTACAGTTCTGGAGAGTGGGAAATCCTTTACTTGTGAGTATTATTTTGAGCCGACAGGGTTTTACTATACGATTATCATCATGCCTACCTCGGAAGAGAATGTGGTTGATGCGTTTTTTATTGATATTACGGATATCCATAAATTCCAGACGCATTTGAAAGCCATGAATCATAAGCTGGCTATGGCGTTAGAGGCGGCAGATCTTTTACCGTGGCGATATAATCTGGCTGAAGAGAAGATTATCTATGAGTCGAAAGTACATCCGGGAGATAATATAGAGACAGCAGAGGTGCATACCCATGAGGTTTCGTTGAAGGAATATTTCAGCAAGATACACCCGTCTTTCAGGGCTTGCGTGGAAAAGGCTTTCGATGATTTGTGTAATGGGAAAATAAAGAAAGTACGAAAAGAATATTGTCTGGAGCGGTTGATTCCGGGAGAAGATCGCCATGAGTGGGAGGAGATACAGGTAATGGTCGAATATGATGCTTCCGGTAAACCGAAAGCGTTGATCGGGTCTACGATATCTATTACCGAGCGTAAGCAATTGGAACATGACCTTCGAATGGCTAGGGATAAGGCGGAGGAGTCGAATAAATTGAAATCTGCGTTTTTAGCTAATATGAGCCATGAGATACGTACACCGTTGAATGCGATCGTAGGTTTCTCTAATATCCTCGCCTCGACCGATAACCTTGAGGATAAGAAGGAATTCGCTGATATTATCGAGAATAATAATTCCCTATTGTTGCAGTTGATAAACGATATCTTGGATTTGTCAAAAATTGAGGCGGGTACCTTGGAGTTTACTTATGACTATGTGGATATTAACGCTGTATTGAGGGATTTGGAGCAATCGGCTCATTTGAAGAATAAGAATCCGGATGTACAGATCTCATTTAAGGATTATCTGGAGCCTTGCGTGATTTATACGGATCGAAATCGTCTGTCCCAACTGATGATCAATCTGTTGAACAATGCCATGAAATTTACGCAGGCAGGATTGATCTCATTTGGCTATAAACTGCGGGATGATAATACGTTGTGGTTCTATGTAGAGGATACGGGCTGCGGAATCCCGGAGAATAAACGGAAAGATATTTTCGGACGTTTTGTGAAACTGAACACTTTCGCTCAAGGAACAGGATTGGGTTTAAGCATCTGTGAGATGATTGTTACCCAGATGAAAGGAACGATCGGGGTTGATTCTATGGAAGGGAAAGGCTCTAAGTTCTGGTTTACATTGCCTTTTCAGCCGAAGAAAGAATTATTTCCTAGTGAAGAGCAGAAGCCTGTTACTTTGGAGAAGATCGCCCGAAGTGAGGTTACGATCTTGATCGCTGAGGACAATTCCAGTAATTATCGCCTGTTTGAGTCTATATTGAAGCCTGAATATAAATTGATTCATGCATGGAATGGAAAGGAGGCTGTGGAGCTATTTTATCAGCACAAACCTCAGTTGATCTTGATGGATATAAAGATGCCGGTCATGGATGGATACGAGGCTACCGCAGAGATTCGTAAGGTTTCTGCTAGCGTGCCTATTATCGCGGTGACGGCTTATGCTTTCGCCCAAGATGAGCAACGGATCATTAATAGTGGATTTGATGCCTATACGGCGAAACCGATTAATGGGAAGATCTTAAAAGACAAGATATCAACTTTATTGACGCATCGGATTATTCTGATGTAATCGAAGGGCTTTGCGGGAAGCAGACCTTATAAAACAATTAAAGCCTGTCTCACGACAAGCCCTAACCAAACTTTGTTAACCTTAAATCTAATACTATTATGAAAAAACCACGATGCAAATATACGGAGTTACTATTATTTGTCAATAGTTTAAGTGCTAAATTGTGTTTTGTAACATGTAATAAAATCTAATAGGAACTTATGCCTCATTGAAATCTTTCGATAGAGTCGCATATATTCTTTATACCTCCCTCTTTTTGGATCATCTCGCCTATATGAGCGGCATTTTTCTTATAAAGCGGATTGGTGACCAGATCACAAACCTTGCGTTCGATCTCCTGCTCGCTCGCTTTCGCTATCTTAAGCCCTTCCGGCCCTAACCCTAATTGGTGGATTCGATAGGACCAATAGGGTTGATCGATAATCAACGGAGTGATTAATTGGGGCTTTCCCGCCCTTCCTACGCTATGGGTCGTGCCGCAACCTCCATGATGGATAACGCCGTCGCAGTGCGGAAATATCAAATTATGCGGAACCGGCTGCTTCATTAAGAATAAATGTTTATCCGCTTGTAAGGTGATTCCTGTCTTTGCCCAACCGGAACCGATGATGAGCCGATAATCATGTTTCTTGCAAATATCGACCAAGGCTTTGCTAAAACGGTTACCATCCTTGGAACTACAACTCCCGAGGGTAAAAAAGATAATAGGGCTTTGAGCGCTGTCGACGAATGATATCATTTCCTCGTAAGCCTTCTCATCATATTGAAAAGTGTCATTGAAGCAATAGCCTCCGATCGACCATTTGAACGTCCAGTCCGGATCTATGTTTCCTAGGTGCTGGCTGAAAAGCAAGTAATTATATGAACGCTCTCCCGCATGATAACCAAAATTACGAATCGGTGCGAGTCCGTATTTAGCCCGGTTCTTGTTGATCGTGTCTTTGACCATGAAATTGGTCATCCGGTTCATCAACTTCCATAAGATGGCAGGGGTGATGATCGGGTTGGGTTTGGGAAATGGCAATACGGCCGGGGGAATCTTCTTACCCGGCAAGAACGGGGCGTAGGCGGTACGTATCAAGGGCTTCTTGCAATACTCGGCGATACTTGCGACAGCAAATTCCGAGTTGGTCGATACTAAAATATCATGCTCTTTTAGTAGGGGAATCAATTGATCGAACTGTTTATCGATCACGTTCCTCATCCATTTAAGGAATGGCCGGAATTTATGTGAGTTTTGCGCTGCGCTATCGATCATGCCGCCGATATCGTCAAACTGCTGCAATACGTATTTAAATCCGTAGGGTTTAACGGTCTCCTCGAATATTTGAGGGAGATTGATGGTCACCTCATGGCCACGTCTTTCCAATTCGGCCGCTATGGCCAAATAAGGAAGGACGTCGCCTTGTGAGCCTCTGGTTACTAATAGTATTTTCATGCTACGTTTATTTATGGGCTATGAGGGTCTTGTTTACCGGATATTCAGTTGACGCAAACGCTCGATGTCCAGATGGTATTTGGCTTCCATCGTTTGTAGTTTCTGCTCATTGATGGCTAGGGGATGATTCAATCGTTTCGTTTCCCGGTATCCTTTATATACGGAGCGAATCATCTTACGTGGATTGAAAATGACGGATGAGGTGATCCAGCAGCCGTGCGTACACCAACAGTTGGCTTTATACCCATGTCCGATAGCGGCTATTTCCTGTTTCATCGCTTCGCTATTCATCACTTTACTTATATCGCAACCATACTCTTTTATATTTCCGAGCGGTTCCCGTAGCTCGCAGGCACGAAAACGTCCGTCGTAGTCGATTACCAAGGTAGTCTCTCCGGCCGTACAATCCATCCCCCAAGGGGTCGGGTGATCTATGTTGCTGGCACGCACATTATATAAGGTACGTATAAGGCCGAGATAGAAGAAGCGTGTGATCGGTTTCCTTAAGCCGGTGGTATCCGCTACCATCCGATCCGCATAAGCAGAATAGATAGGGGATATGTCATCTTGTATTTTGCGTAGCGTTGACTCGGTTAGGATTTTCACGCCATCGTCACGGGTCATGCCTCTGGCAGCCTCAATCGTATGCGTGGAGGTACGGAAACGTCCGTATACCCAAGTCATGAAGTCTTCTATCTGGTCTATATTGTATTTCGTGATAACGGTTGCTATATTTTTTAAGACTTTGCCGTCATCTCCGAAATTCTCCTGTATCTTACGCAGGGTTTCCAAGGCCTTATAGAAGTTTCCCGGTACGCCTCTCTGTGTATCGTGGGTCGTACCGAAACCATCCAAGGAAAGGCTTACGTTAATATTACAATCCGGGCAGTTCTGGCGGAACCGTTTTACCCATTCGACGATCCGGTCTGGTTTTAAGCCGTTCGTAGGGATGTTCACATCTTTGATATGGTTGTTTTTGTAGAATAACTCCAATATTTCCGGTAGATCCTCACGCAAGGTAGGCTCACCCCCGGATATCCATAATCGATTGAATTGCCCGGCGGTTTCTGATATCTTCTTGATTTCATCGAAAGTGAGGTCGGGTTGCTTCTTATCCATTTCTTGGGCATAGAAACACATTGCGCATTTGGCGTTGCATCGGCCTGTTACGAAAAGGAAGATCGACTCGAGTTTTCTTTCCGTGCTCATTGCCCTGAAAGAACTGGTGGTTCGTTTTTTGTCCATTTTATTTTTGTTTTACCATTTGTCTTATCTGGCGCATGATTTTTTCCTTGTGTTTGATCAACACCCGGAGAAAATAACATAAGAAGCCAAATAAAATACTTATTAGCATATACTATATGATCTTTAAAGGCAAAGATCGACGATAAAATGACGCTAAACAATCTCTATTTGCAGTATTTTATGGTCCATGTTTAAAAGGTAGGTCTATAAACAATTCGGCCTCGGCGGCATCGCCCTGCGCGCGGCAGAGCGAATAATGTGTCGCGCCGCCCACGCCGACCATCAGTCCGAGACCGTTCATCAGATTGTAGGCCGGGATGGCAATGTTGAGCGCGGCAAGGCCGAGCGAGCCGGTGCCCTTGGCGACGAAAAAGGTGTCCGCGAGAATGTAGCATGAAATGCCGATCATGCCGAGGACACCCGGCGCAGCGTAGCGGCGAAATTCGCCCGGGGATACTGCGGTTTGCATAGGAACAGACCTCCTTCATATAAAAAGGCATCCGCGCTCCATCTTCAAAGGCCTACGATGGAGGGCAGACGCCAAATGCTTTTATCCGGCGATAAAAGCGGTGTATATATAATGTATATTATTTCATATAAGAAATCGAACTGCACCCTATGATAGCAGATGCAGCGGGCAAAGTCAAGCCCGGCTGTTGCCGAACGGGAACAGATCCTCGCCGAGACCGGTCATGCCGTGCAGTATGAGCTTCTGGAGCAGACAGACCAGCTGCTCCGCCGACATGTTCGGCATTTTGTCGGTCAGCCAGGAATAAAAGACCGAGACGATACCCGGCTGCACGTAGGAATAGACAAGCGTTTTCTCGTCATCCAGACCGCTGCTCGGCAGGTGCTCAAGCCACCTGCGCTCAAAGGTTTGAAAGGTGAGCTCCTGAAGACGGCGCGTAAAACGCGGGTCGCCGCGTTCACCGGCCAGCACGAAAAACAGATTGCGCAGGCGCGGCGTGTTCTTCATATAGGTAAGAAAACCGACAAGCTCATCAAAAGCATTACCCAGCCCCTTGAAGTGGGACTGGATATACTCGATCGCGTAGTCCTCGACCGCGACGAGCAGCGAGTCCACATCCTTGTAGTGCAGGTAGAATGTACTGCGGTTGATGTCCGCGCGCGCGCAGACGTCCTTGACCGTGATCGAGGTGAGCGGTTTTTCGCAGATCAGCTCGATCATGGCATCGCGCAGCGCGGTTTTGGTGAATTGTACACGACGGTTGACGGTCTCTTTGGGCATGGTGCAGCCTCCTGCCGGATTGGATGCCTTCATTTTATCAGCATTGTGTTTTGAAGTCAACTGCGTGTCGATGGAAAACATACAATGTTCACAGAAAATTAACGGCATTCCGGCAGGAGAGGAGAGCGGCGGATTTCGCAGCATGAAAAATTTTTGCAAAGAGTATTGACATTTATACTGAAATGATGTATGGTAATAGTACAAAGAATTATGCAATATGTATAATTCGTCCGGTAAGGAGGATGCGTTATGAATAACAACCTGATTATTACTATCGGCCGTGAATACGGCACAGGCGG
>ENA-OOWO01002229-OOWO01002229.1-human-gut-metagenome-genome-assembly--contig:-NODE-2229-length-11430-cov-4.176440_pt1 | contig 11430 bp, 7 predicted proteins | sample MGYA00241579_ERZ501327 | MGnify/ENA primary metagenome ERZ501327 (study PRJEB25962, sample SAMEA2042836) | human gut metagenome | biome: human gut; feature: human-associated habitat; material: faeces...
CCCAGACCGCCGCTGGTAATGATGATATCGGCGCGCTGCATGGCCTGCTCCAGCACTGCGCGCATACGCTCCGGATTATCTCCGACCGTAGTGTGATATAAAACATCAAAGCCTATATTATTCAGCTTGCGGGATAAATACTGCACATTGGTGTTTAAAATTTCACCCAGCAGCAGCTCCGTCCCGGTAGTAATGATTTCAACCTTCATCCTGCTGTCACCCTCTCACCGGTTATTTTGACTCATACAGCAACGTTAAACCAGCTCTGCCACCATTTCATAGGTAAAGCCTTGCAGAATACGCACTCTTACCATCTGGCCTACCTCCAGCTCGGCGGCATTTTCGATAAAGATGTTGCCGTCGATATCAGGTGCCTCGTGATAGGAACGTCCTACCGCAAGAGCGGGGTTTTCTTCATCAAAGCCTTCGACGATAACGTCCAGCTCCTCATCCTCGCGCTCCTGATGGATTTCTTCGGAAATACCTGCCTGCAGCGCCATCAGCTCATGATAGCGGTTTTCCTTAACCTCAGGCCCAATCTGGTTTTCCATAGCGCCGGCCACAGTACCCTCCTCTTGGGAATACTGGAACACGCCTGCGTTTTCAAAGCGCTGCTTTTCAACAAAGTCCATCAGCTCCGCAAAATCCTCATCGGTTTCACCGGGGAAGCCCACGATGAAGGTAGTGCGGATAGTAATGCCCGGAATACGCTCACGCAGCTTGGCCAGAAGTTCTTCTACCTGCGCACGTGTATCGTAACGGTTCATGCTTTCCAGCAGTCTGTCGCTGGCATGCTGCAGAGGAATATCAATGTACTTGCACACCTTGTCGCATTCGGCGAAGGCTGCAATCAAATCGTCCGTAAAGTTGTTGGGATACAGGTACATAACGCGGACCCACTCGATGCCCTCCAGCTCGTTGAGATCACGCAGCAGCTGCGGCAAAAGCAGCTTGCCGGTAAGGTCCTCGCCGTAGCGGGTGGTATCCTGCGCCACAACAATCAGCTCCTTGGTGCCGTGAGCAGCAAGGCTTCTTGCCTCTGCCATAACCTCATCATAAGGACGGCTGGTGTAGGGACCGCGCAGCTGCGGAATAATGCAGTAGGAGCAGCAGTTGTCGCAGCCCTCGGCAATTTTCAGATACGCCATGTAATCAGGCGTAGTCAGCATTCTGGGCGGAGTCTGTACATTTTTGCTTTCCAGCTTCTGCAGATGCTTTACGCGCTTGCCTGCCAGCACCTGGTCGATAACCCAGCCGATATCGGTAAAGCTGTCAGTGCCGACGATAGCGTCAACCTCCGGCATGCTTTCGAAAAGCTCGTCTGCATAACGCTGGCCGAGGCAGCCTGTCATAATCAGATATTTGCAGCTGCCCTCCTCCTTATATTGCGCCATTTGTAAAATTGTGCTGATGGATTCCTCCTTCGCACTTTCGATAAAACCGCAGGTATTAACAATAATCAGTTCGGCATCTGCGGGATTATTGGTAATCTCCAGCTGCTTATCCTTGATAATACCCAGCATAACTTCAGAATCTACCAGATTTTTGGGACAGCCGAGGCTGACCATACCTATTTTCATTCTTTACCTCCAAAACCTGCTGCCCTCACCCAAGCCGTCGGGACAGCAAGCAAGAGCACAAATCATTATAATCTAATTCACTATTCACTGATGACTAATCACCAGCCACTAACAACTATTTACTGAATCTAACCTTACTCAGCCACTTATTTGTCAGGCCATCCTGCTTAACAGGCTCCAGATAACTGCTGTTGAGCCAGATTTTATCGCCATCGGCGGCAGCCTCATCAAAGCCGCGCAGGAACAGAAACAGATAGCCTGTAGCATTTTCCTGTGCTATCGCCTGCACCTGCTCGCTTGTCAAAAGCCATTCCATAACCTTCAGGCCCTGCAAATCATCTGTAGTATTCTTAAACAGGCCTACGCAGAAAAGATTGACCGGCGTGCCTTCCTTGGGATAGACAACATAAGCTGGAAATTTATTTTCCAGATATTTAAACACGTAGCTTTGTCTGGTAATAGCCACATCCGCATCACCTACCGCCGCCATGCGCACAGGTGTAAAGGGAAACTTGGAATATTGCCCGATAAAGCGGTTGATATTGCCTAAATACTCCAGCGATTCATCCTCGCCGAAGCGGTCTGCCAGACCTGCCAGAAAGTTTTGCGTGCTGTTGCTGTCGGATAAATTTTCCAGAGCAATGCGCAGCTGTTCTTTCCCTGCCAAATCCTGCCAGCTGCAGATATTTGCCTGGCCGACAGTACGGGCGTACTGCTGGTTGACCAGAAAAACTATCGGATCATAGAAAACGCCGTACCAGCTTAAATCCGCATCACGGAACTTCTGCGGCAGTCTGTCGCCATCGGCAAAGGCCACAGGCTTCAGCCTTCCCTGACGCTTCAGGCCAGCAAGCGTGCGCTGCTCGGCCAGCACAACGTCCGGCAGCTCCCCGCCGGGCTTCAGCTCGTAAACAGCCTTCAGCTGCAGCTTAGCCTTCTGCTCCTTGTTGAAGGCATCCACCAGATTTTCAGTAAATTTATTATCAAGCTCGGAATACAGGATAACGGTTTTTGCCCCTGCGTTCTGTACAGGAGCAGGCTGCTCACCGCAGCCTCCCGTCAGTATTCCGGCCAATATCAGCACTAAAAAGATACAACGGATCATCTCATCCCTCCGTTACTATCTGCGGCGCTTATCCTCACGCCTTTTTCCACCGGCACTGCCTGAAGCGGTACTGCGCGTTGCATTACGCGCTCCAATGCCAGTAGCACTGCTGGTTGCATTACGCGCTCCACTGCCCGTTGCATTACGTTTCGGGCCGCGAGAAGCATCACGCTTCGCGCCACGCACTCCGCCGCGCTGTTCCTGCTCCGTATACAGCAGGCATTTATGTCCGCTGCCCACGAGGTCCATGCGTCCTGCCTTCTGCAGCGCCTCCAGCACCAGCTTGCGGTTACGCGGAGTACGGTACTGCATCAGCGCACGCTGCATTGCCTTATCATGCGGATTGCGGGCCACAAATACGGTTTCGCCGCTTTCCGGGTCGATGCCGGAATAATACATCGCCGTCGCCGCACTGCCGGGAGTAGGAATAAAGTCCTGCACCTGCTCCGGATTGTGCTTGATGTCACGCAAAAACTCTGCCAGCTCAATGGCATTGTTCAGCGTGCAGCCCGGATGGCTGGAAATAAAGTACGGCACCAGATATTGCGGCAGGCCGATTTCTTTATTTTTTTGCGTAAACATGCGCATAAACTTCAGATAAACTTCCTTGCCGGGCTTGCCCATACGCGCCAGAACCTGCGGCGCGATATGCTCGGGCGCTACCTTCAGCAGACCGCTGATGTGATAACGGCACAGCTCGTCCAGAAATTCCTGCTTTTTATCCGCCAGCAGATAATCATAACGGATACCGCTGCGGATAAATACCTTCTTGACTCCCGGTAAAGCACGCAGCTTGCGCAGCAGAGCTATATAATCGCTGTGGTCGGCATCAATATTGGGGCACGGCTTGGGAAACAGGCACTGCCTGTCCTTGCACACGCCGTATTTCAGCTGCTTGGCACAGGAAGGATGGCGGAAGTTGGCCGTAGGGCCGCCGACGTCATGGATATAACCCTTGAAGCCGTCAAGCTGCGTCAGAATCTTTGCTTCACGCAGAATAGATTCATGGCTGCGCGCCTGAATGATACGTCCCTGATGCGCATGAATAGCGCAGAAGGAACAGCTGCCGAAGCAGCCTCTGCTGCTTACCAGGCTGAACTGAACCTCCTCCAGCGCTGCTACGCCGCCCTTGGCGTCGTAGCTCGGGTGCCACTGACGCATATACGGCAAATCGTAGATAGCGTCCATCTCCTCCATCGTCAGCGGGAAGATGTTCGGATTCTGTACGATATATTTCTTCTGTCCCTTTTGGACTACGATTTTGCCATAAAACGGGTCCTGCTCCTTGCTCTGCAGCTTAAAGGCTCTGGCAAATTCCTTGCGGTCGTCCTTGATAGCCTTCCAGCCCGGAAGCTCCACATATTCATCATCGGGCAAACTGTCAGACAGATACGCCGTACCGCGGATATAATGCAAATCCTCAGCGCTGGCACCGCCTGCCAGATAGTCGGCAATTTCCATAATCTGCTTTTCGCCCATGCCGTAAACCAAAAGGTCCGCACCGCTAGACTCCAGAATAGAAGGCAGCAGCTTGTTTTCCCAGTAGTCGAAATGCACAAAACGGCGCAGGCTGGCTTCAATACCGCCGATAATTACAGGCATATCAGGCCATAGCTGCTTGACGAGCTGCGCATAAACGGCCGTAGCATGGTCGGGACGCTGTCCCACCGCACCGCCTGCGGTATATTTGTCGACAGAACGCTCATTTTTGGCTGCCGTATAACGGCACAGCATGGAGTCAAGGTTGCCGCCGGAAATAAGCACGCCCAGTCGCGGCTTGCCCAGCTCTGCCATATATTCTGCTTTATCCCAACGCGGCTGGCACAGCATAGCTACCTTGTAGCCCTGCGCCTCCAGCACGCGGCAGATTACTGCCGGACCGAAGGAGGGATGGTCTACATAAGAATCGCCGCTGATAAACAGAAAGTCAAGCTGCTCCCAGCCACGCTCGGCAATTTCCTGAGCGGAAATCGGTAAAAACTGTTTCATGAAAAACTCCTGAACAAATTATTATTTCTTCTTATCGGCCTTCACTTTGCCGGCAGCCTGTGGCTGCTGCGGCTCAGCCGGCTTAACCTCAGCCTGCGGCTTCGGTCCTTCTGCCTTCGGCGCAGGTGCGGCTGCAGCTGGCTGCGGTGCTGCTTCCTCTACTGCGGCAGCAGGTGCAGCCTTGGTTTCAGGCTCGGACTTCGGTGCAGCCTCCTCTGCCTTAGCTGCGGCTGCAGGCTGTGCGGGAGCGTTGCGCAGATAGGTCTTGACGGCCACGCCATGCTCGCCCTTCAGGTCAACAGCCTCGCCGTTCACCTTGATGCGTACAACGCCGATATTGCCGTATTTGACAATCAGCTTATCCTTAGCCTCAAAATGCTTGCTTTCCTTAGCATGCAGAATGCCGGCAAAAAGCTCCTTGCCGTCGGCACTTGCCTCCAGCCAGCAGTCACCCTCGGCCTCCAGGTCAACGGTAACCTTGTCCAGCACTGCGGGTGCTTTAGCTTCTGGCTTAACCTGCTCAGTCTGCTTAGCCTCATCCTTAGGCATATTTTTAAAATAGTTAATCGTAGCGGGAATAGCAAAATAGCCTGCCGTGAGCACCGCTACCGCTGCTAAGCCTGCCAGACACTGCTTCATTGGCAGCTTCGGCAAGCCCGGCATTTCAAAGCGGCCTGTACCGCTGCCGATATCACGCTTATCCTTCAGCTGTATATTGAGGCGGACTTTTTCCACCTCGCGGATACCCTGGCTGCGTACAGCCTCTGCCGCCATACCGGCAGCACTTGCTTTATATTCATTAACAAGCTCCGGACCGTTCAGTCCCAGATAATTACCGTAGTTGCGGATTATTCCCTTCAGGAAAACCTCGCCCGGAGTCTTGTCATATTCGTCATTTTCTACAGCCTGCAGATAACGGCTGCGGATACTGGTAGCCTTTTCGGCATCAGCCAGGGAAATACCCTTGGCCAGTCTTGCTTCTTTCAAAATTGCGCCGACAGTCTTTTCCTTATCATCCATTTCGCCTGCACCTCCGCTTATTCACGGCGCAGGAAGCGTTCCTCTGCTTCCTTACGCGACATTATAACCTCTCGTGGCTTGCTGCCTACGGATTGACCGACAATGCCCAGCTCCTCCATAGTATCTACCAGACGCGCCGCACGCGTATAGCCTATGCGGAAGCGTCGCTGCAGCATGGAGCTTGATGCCTGCCCCATATCCAGCACAAGGCTCAGGGCATCCTCAAAAAGCTCATCCTCTGCAGGCGCATTGGAGCCTGCATCCTCGGCATTATGGCCTTTATTATCACATTCCAGCTCCTGCTCTGTTACTTCTTCGCTGTAATTTACAGGAATGGACTGCTTGATAATGAAATCTACTATTTTATTCAGCTCATCATCGCTGACGAAGGCACCCTGCACACGCACAGGCTTGTTGTAGCCCATGGGGTAAAAGAGCATATCGCCCTTGCCCAGCAGCTTTTCGGCACCGCCCATATCAATAATGGTGCGCGAATCTGTCTGCGAGGATACGGCGAAAGCAATACGTGAAGGAATATTCGCCTTGACGATGCCTGTAATAACATCTACGGACGGACGCTGGGTTGCCAAAATCAGATGGATACCGGCAGCGCGGGCCTTCTGTGCCAGGCGCAGGATAGCATCCTCCACATCAACCTTGGCTACCATCATCAGGTCTGACAACTCGTCGATGATAATTACGATATAGGGCATCTTTTCGTCGGCCTGCGCGTTATAGGTTTTGATGTCACGCACACGGCTGTCGGCAAACGCCTTATAACGGCGCTCCATTTCCGCTACCGCCCAGTGCAGCGCGCTGGCTGCCTTTTTCGGCTCGGTGACAACCGGTGTCAGCAGATGCGGAATACCGTTGTAATTAGACAATTCTACGACCTTAGGGTCGACAAGAATCAGTTTAACCTCGTCCGGTGTAGCACGGTACAAAAGACCGGCGATAATCGTATTGATGCACACCGATTTACCGGAGCCTGTGGAGCCTGCCACCAAAAGATGCGGCATTTTCGCAAGGTCGGCGGAAATAATATCACCGCTGATATCCTTGCCCAGACCGATGCACAAATGCTCCTTGGCATTGCGTACACTGCCTGCCTCCACAACCTCACGGAAGCACACGGGATCGTTCTTCGTGTTCGGCGCTTCGATGCCGATGGCGGATTTGCCGGGAATCGGCGCTTCGATACGCACACCGGGAGCAGCCAGACGCAGGGCAATATCATCCGCAAGGTTCACCACCGAGCTTACCTTCACACCTGCCGCAGGCTCCAGCTCAAAGCGGGTAACAGAAGGTCCGCGTGTTACGGCAACAACTCTGGCGCGCACCTTGAAGTCTGCCAAAGTCTGCTCCAGCACCGCACATTGGTCCATGATGTCCTTCTGATAGGTGGACGGGTCACTGGCCTTCGGCGTATCGAGAATCTCCAGCGGGGGCAGCTGATAGCTGCTTGCGGCCTGCGCTTCAGGTTCATATGCTGCGGACTGCTGAGCAGGCGCCGCTGCGGCAATTTTATCTGCACTGTCAAAAATCGTTACAGCCGGCTTCTCCGGTTCAGGCTCAGGCTGCGGCTCCGCCTTGGCAGGCACTGCAAACGTTGGTACCTGCTCCTCGCGATAGGTATTGCGGATTACGGAAGCAGGACGCTCCGGCTCCGGCTCGGGTTCGGCAGCCGGCGGCTCCGCATCATCCATAAAGCGGCTGTCCGGCTCGTAATCATCGTCATAATTTATAATCGGTCTTACAATGACCTCGGGCTTGGACTGCTCCCATTCGGGCAGCTGCACCGGGTCACGCTCTATTTCCTCTTTTAAAGGTGATTTTTCGTAAACACTCTTGTTTTTGGTAAAGCCTAAAATGCTTCTGAAAGCACTTTTCTTCTGCACGCCCTCGTTGAAGGCATCAAATTCGGGGCTGGTATAGTTGCTGATAACGTTATCCGCGGGAACGGCATGCTGTTGAGGCGCGGCACTCTTGCGTTTGAACACAGCTCTTACCGCAGGCTCGGGACGCACGCGCTCCTCCCTCACCTTGTCATCAGGGCGCACCAGCGTAATTTCGTCGGAGGTCAGGTAATCCTGCCACAGCTCCCACCATTTGCGCAGCGGCAGCACCAGGCCCAGCAGCCACAGCCAGCCTAAGGCAAGAATAATATAAACAGTCACATCACCGGCAAAGGAACGCAGCAGCTTCAGCAGCAAACCGCCGACTAAACCGCCGCCCTCCGCTATCAGCGAAGGCTCCAGCTCAGAGCCAACAGGCACAAAAACATGATGAGCTGTGCCTGTAAGGCACAGCGTCACCAAAGTAAAAATTAATGTTCTCTTGTTAAAAACACCAAATTGTCCTCTAAGCAGCTGCCAGGACGCAGCAAAGAAAGCCAAAGGCAGCAAAAAGATACCCTTACCCAGTAAATAGAATTCAACCTGGTAAGGATAATGCAGTACACCATCCTCAGGCGTCAAAAGAAGCGCAGCTGTAAACAGCAGGCCTAAAAGAAGGCATATGATGCCAACCAGACGCGAGTAGCTTCTATTCTGTTGCTTCCTTCTTCTTTCCTTGCGCAAGATAAGACAACTCCTAAATTTGCAGCTGCCGGCAGTCATCCTTTATCAGCTGACTTCTGACAACCGCTCACCAAAAACTAATCACTAATAACTAATCACTATCCACTAATCACTATCAAATCTCCATGATAATCGGCAGAATCATCGGACGGCGGCGGGTTCTTTCGAACAGGAAGCGTCCCAGAGAATCACGGACAGTGGACTTGATTGCCGACCATTCGGAAACATTGTTTTCCTCGCAGCGGTCCAATGCAGCCTGCACCTTATCGCGTGCTTCATCCATCAGGTCCTCGGCCTCGCGCACATAAACAAAGCCGCGGGAAACGATATCCGGACCGGAAACCACATGGCAGGATTCCTTGTCGACGGTTACAACAACAATCATGATACCGTCCTGAGAGAGCTGACGGCGGTCGCGCAGTACGATGTTGCCTACGTCGCCGACACCCAAGCCGTCAACCAGCACCTTGCCTGCAGGCACCTTGCCGTTAATGGTAATGCTGCTCTTGGTCAGCTCGATAACACTGCCGTTTTCACCGATAACAATGTGGTCTGCCGGCATGCCGAGGGATTTCGCCAGATTAGCATGCTTAACCAGGTGACGGTATTCACCATGCACAGGCATGAAGAAACGCGGACGCACCAGATTGTGCATCATCTTGATTTCCTCCTGGCTGGCGTGGCCGGAAACGTGGACACCGTTGCTCTTTTCATAGATAACGTCCGCACCCAGCTTGTACAGATGGTCGATAGTACGGGAAACAAGCTTTTCGTTGCCCGGAATAGGTGTAGCAGAAATAATTACTGTATCACCGGGCATAATATCAACCTTTTTATGGTCATTCATAGCCATACGAGTGAGCGCGCTCATCGGTTCGCCCTGACTGCCGGTGGTGATAATAACAACCTTTTCCGGCGTATAGTTATGAGTTTCGTCAATATCAATCAAAACGCCCTCGGGAACCTTCAGGTAACCCAGCTCCTTGGCGATATTTACAACATTCACCATGCTGCGGCCGATAACTGCTACCTTACGGTCATACTTCACAGCAGTATCAATAACCTGTTGGATACGATGTACGTTAGAGGAGAAGGTTGCTACAATAATACGATGCTTAGCATAGCGGAACTCCTCGTCAAAGGTCTGGCCTACCATTTTTTCGCTGGGAGTGAAGCCCGGGCGCTCGGCGTTGGTGCTGTCTGCCAGCAGGCACAGTACACCGCGGTCGCCGTATTCGGCAAATTTATTGAATTCCATAACCTGTCCGTCAACAGGAGTGTGGTCGATTTTGAAGTCACCGGTGTGGATAATAACACCGATAGGAGTAGTAATCGCGATAGCAACAGCGTCGGGAATGCTGTGGTTTACGCGGATGAAATCGAGCTTAAAGGCACCGGTGTTAATCTTGTCACCGGGTTTTACTACGTGCAGGGTTTCGTTGCCTACACCGTTTTCCTTCAAGCGGCCTTGTAAAATACCCAGAGTAAGTGCGGTACCATAAACGGGACAATCAATTTGTTTCATAACATAGGGCAGCGCACCGATATGGTCCTCGTGACCATGTGTCAGAAAGATACCCTTAATTTTATCTTTATTCTCAACCAAATATGTAATATCGGGAATAACCAAGTCAATGCCGAGCATATCGTCTTCAGGGAACATCAGGCCTGCATCAATCAGGATCATGTCGTCCCCGTAACGGAATACCGTCATATTTTTACCAATTTCGCCCAAACCACCAAGCGGGATAATCTGGACCTTATGTTGAAATTTACCCAAAAAAAATACACCTCCATTTTTTATTTTACATTCTTCCGTACAAATGTAGAAATTGAATTTGATACTGTGTCCGCACACATACTCTCTACTTTATTATACACTAAATATGGGCTATTGACAAATAGTGATACATATTTTTTGTGAAAAGTTTGTTGCCAAACGGATGATTTTTTGGCAGAGGAATAGCGCATGCAAAAAAGGGCTGCGGGCAAGGTGCCCCCTGCTCCCTTGACATTCCCTTCCATTTCAAGTGCACTTAAACTAAGTTCTTCAAAACCGCAAGTAAGCTTATGCATCCGGCTCATTTACCTGCGGACAATTAAATAAGCAGTATATCCTGCAGATGCACCTTTTCTGCAGAAGCTTAAGCAAGGCCATTTATATTTATATGGTACATTCTAAGAGTAGTACGAACTGACGATTTGTAATCGTCAGGGTACTGCTCTTTTTTTGGTTTTTAGGCGTCTTGATAACTGCTTATGTATTTTTTTATTCACTTGTGTTAAAATGAAAGGAGAAAAACCATGCAAGACCTGGCAACAAAATTTGCAAACCTGACTATCCAAAGCGACTTCATCTTCAAGAAGGTTATGTCGCGCAAGCGTATCTGCAAGCATCTGCTGGAGGAGCTGCTGCAGATAGAAATTGCGGATATCAACTATCTGGAGGCAGAAAATACGCTTGATCCTGAGTACACCAGCCGCGGTATCCGCCTTGATATCATCGTAGCGGATGATAAAAACACGCATTATAATCTGGAGATGCAGGTGAAAAACAATAAAAATCCCGATACAGATACCTACGTCCTGCCCAAGCGTTCACGCTATTATCAGGCGCTGCTTGATATTGATTTGCTGCAGAAGGGACAGCCGTATGACCTGCTGCCACCGACATTTATCATTTTTATCTGCGTTTTTGATTTCTTTGAAAAAGGTAATTATGTCTATACCTTTAAAAAACGTTGTCTGGAGAATCTGGAGCTGGAGCTTCCCGATGAAGCGACCACGATGATTTTGAACACGAAAGGTACGCATGGCGCTATTTCTCAAGACATCAAAAGCTTTTATGATTATGTAAACAACCACATTGTAACTACTGATTTTACCAAGCAGATAGATGATGAAATCAGCTATCTGAAACTCGATACGAAAGTGAGGCGAGAATTTATGCTTATGGAAGCACGTTTGTTAGATGAAAGACGTGAGGGCGAAGCTGAGGGCATTGCCAAAGGCAAGGAAATAGGTCTTGCTGAAGGTGAAGCAAATGCCAATATCGCTACTGCTAAGCGCATGTTGGCCAAGGGCTGCTATTCTCTCGAGGATGATAACGTATAATAAGTTGCGCAAATTCAATTCAAAAAGATAGACATAGAGACTA
>ENA-OOWO01002239-OOWO01002239.1-human-gut-metagenome-genome-assembly--contig:-NODE-2239-length-11386-cov-2.709381_pt1 | contig 11386 bp, 8 predicted proteins | sample MGYA00241579_ERZ501327 | MGnify/ENA primary metagenome ERZ501327 (study PRJEB25962, sample SAMEA2042836) | human gut metagenome | biome: human gut; feature: human-associated habitat; material: faeces...
GTTGCCTTCTTTTTTATTGTAGTGCCTTTAAACGAAACAAAACCACCCTCTTACGAAAAAATATTACAAATTAGGATATTTTTTATAAATTAAGGTTGTAATAGAAATCCCTTTTTGCCATAATTCAAATTGCATAAAATAATAAATTCCGCAGAAAACAAGCATAATTCGGCAAAGTAGGCGAAAGCCTATGACGCAAAGCTACAGGGCCTTTCAACTGGCAGCCAGCTGCAAAAAAACGAGCATTGCCGGATAGGGGCGGTGCTTTTTCTGTTTGTGAAGAAAAAAGGAATTTATTCGCATTGGGTATAAAGAAAGTACAGATAAAGGGAGGAAAAAATATGAAGAAAAATTATTATGCGAAGGCACTTGCGCTGACCGTAGCGGCAAGTATGGTTTCTGTGCCGGCATTCGCGGCGGAGGGGACGGACGACCCTCAGGCACAGGAGAAAACGGTGGAGCAGGACGAGCAGAAAGGGGAAAAATCTGCAGAGGAAGAGCAGGAAAAGACCGAGCAGTTCGTAAAGGAAAAAAAGATAGAAGATGGAATTTCCGCAGCTTCTGATGATGACCAAGAAACTGCCGTTGCAGAAGGGGAAGTTTTTGCAAAAGGGGACGACTGCGGTGCAACCGAAGAAGATGAGGTTTCGTGGGAACTGGTAAAGAATAACGATACATTATACCGCAAGGCGGAAGAAAACGGATATTCCTACGCAACAACAGCCGAGGACGGATACGAAGAAGTAGATGGCTATACCCTGACCATTTCGGGGGAAGGCAATATTGCAGATTACTACGGGAAAAATATTACGATTGATAGCTTTGAGGGGGATATTGCTCCTTGGAGAAGAGCCTTACTCAGCGATATCGAGGCTGACAGAACAACACAGGAGGTTGTTCCAATCACAAAGGTTATTGTAGAAGATGGCATTACAGGAATCGGTACAGATGCATTTTCTTATTTGGCGCTGAATGGGACAATTACATTTAATGAAAACGTAACCTATTACGGCAGCGGTGTTTATTCGTACTGCCCTTTGATTACGACGGTTGATTTTACAAATTTCAAGCCTGAAAATGTTTCGGATTATTGGATACCGGGTCATGAAATGCTGACAGGCAGTGCCGTTCCTTACGGATTTTTTGACAGAGATAAAAGCCTGAATACCTGTATAGTAGACGGAAAAACCTACACCGGTGAGCTTGCCCTGCCGGAACGGATTGACACCATCTGTACGGCGGCATTCCGCGGAACAGGATTTGACACTATCAATTTTGACAATGGCTTGCAGGATATAAAAGAAGTGGGCCCCTATGGCATGAGTAATCTGGCAAATATTGATACATTTACCTATCCGGGGAATGTGGACTTTTATAGCGGCGAGAGTCCCAACGGCAACAAAACGTCCAGTGTTGTATTAACTGGAAGCAGCATAAAAAAACTGATTATTCAGAAGGATGTAAAGGAATTGCCTGACGCTTTTGCTTATCAGCTGAAAGCGTTAGAGGAAGTTATCTTTGAGGGAGAAATAGAAAGTATTGGCTCGAATGCCTTCGGCGGATGCGAAAAGCTGGAATCCGTAGAGCTTGGTAAAGTGAAATCGATGGGGAATGGTGTATTTATCAACTGTCCTTCTCTGAAGTCCCTTAAAATCGAAGGGGATGAGAACTTGGTTCTTTCTTCTAATACCGTAGCGAGCTGGGGAACAAACTGGCCCGGTGCCGCACCCTTGGAAACCTTTGAACTGGGTGCAGGGACAATCAATTTCAACCTGAACGGGAAAAAGGATACTCTTAAAGAGGTAAAGCTTGGTGACGGGGTTAAGGATATTCCCGATTATTTTTTAAGTGGATGTACCAAATTGGAAACACTTGAAATCGGGAACGGCATTACAAAAATCGGGAATCGTGCTTTTCAACAGACAAACATTACAAGCATTGCAATTCCGGACAGCGTAACAGTTATTGGGAAACAGGCATTCAATAGATGTACTTCTCTTAAAGAGGTAAATATTTCAAAGAATTCTAAACTTGAAACAATTGGAGACGGTGCATTTTATGATACAAGAGTGCTGAAAATGTATCTTCCCGGCGGAGTAAAAACGCTTGGCAGCGGTGCTTTCCAGAGAACACCTGTGGAAATTTATGATTTGAGTGATGTCTATTCTTCTGATTTTACCATCGGGGATTGGTGCATCAATAACTGGTATAATACTAAAGAAGGCGAAGTGGCACCTGAATGGGCAAATAATCATAAGGATATTTATGTAAATAACAACGACATCTTAAATGCCTTATTAGCTGACAAGAAAGCCGGTTCTGTGACTAAAACCTGCTATGTGACAAACGGCGGAACAGTTGATATGACAAAGACAGGCTTTGATGCAGTTTCTCGTCCGGGCTACACTGTGGAATGGCACAAAAACGCAGATTTTTCCGATACGGCATATACAGGTGAGCCTCAGAACGGCCAAAACTACTATGCAAAATGGACTTTGAATGATTCTACAAATACGATTGAAGTTACTTATGACGCGAATATCAGCGGTGTAACGGCAAAAACGTATGCTGAAATTAAAGGAAATGAGCATCTTGCAAAAGCAAGCAGCTTTAGCCGTGCAGGCTATACATTTACCGGATGGAACACAGCGAAAAATGGCACAGGCACTGCCTATGCGGTTGGTGATATTATTCCCACGACCGCGGATATTACCGTTTATGCGCAGTGGAAGCTGAATGCACCTACAGTTTCCGTAACAGGCAATGCGACAAAGCAGTATGACGGCGGGAATGTTACTCTCACAGCGGCAACGTCTGTTTCCGGTGTTACATATCAGTGGCAGAAGGACGGCGTAGCTATTGAAGGCGCAACAAAAGCTACATATACCGTGAAAAATGTTGCGGACAGCGGCAAATACACTGTTGAGATTACAGATACAGATGGCAAAACAGCCGTAAGCAGTGCGACAGCAATTTCCATTACAAAGAAAGAGGTAGCAGTGCCTACGGTGGAAAGCAAGATCTATAACGGCACAGTATTGACAGCAGATGTAACCGCAGCAGCTGATTATGATGTTACAAAGAATGAAGGCGGAAAGAATGCCGGTGTGTATGACGTTATTTTAACCTTGAAGGATGCAGAAAATTATAAGTGGGCTGACAGCGAAGAAGCTGCAAAAACGATTCCTTTTACAGTTGCACCCAAGAAGGTAGAATTAACTGTAGATAATAGCACATTGAAAGGTGCAGGCAGTGTTACATTTACGGTTGACGGCGTTTGTGAAGGAGATACAGCAAAGGTTGTATGCGACGTTGACAGCATTAAGGTAGAGGGCTTAAAGGCTTCTTTGCTGAATGCAACTATGGAGTATACATTTACAACAGACATGGGCGGCAATTATGAACCTGCAAGCTGTGTTGTTTCCGTAACACGCAGAAAATCCGGTTCTTCTTCCTCTGACACTTCCGCCCCGACCTACGGCGTAAGCACAGGCAAGACGGAAAATGGCGAAATCTCCGTTACCCCCGCGAAGGCAGAAGCCGGCGAAACAGTGACCATCAAGGCAACCCCCGACAGCGGCTATCAGCTGGACAAGATGACGGTAAAGGACAAAAACAACAGCACCGTGAAGCTGAAAAAGGTGAACGAGAACGAATACACATTTACCATGCCTGTCGGCAAGGTTTCCGTGGATGCGACATTCGTGCAGAAGGATGCGGCGGATGATAGCAACGCGGCTGAAGCAGGCAAGACCATTAAGCTGCAAATCGGCAGCCGTATCGTTAACGTGGATAACGAAGCAGTGATTTACGACGCTGCACCCGTCATCCGCAATGACAGAACTCTGGTGCCTATCAGAATTATCACCGAGGCTCTGGGCGGCAAGGTGGATTGGAACGGCGCAGCCAAAGAGGTTACGCTCTCCATCAACGATAAGGAAATCAAGATGACCATCGGCAAGACGCTTGAAAAATATGGCGTTGCACCTGTTATCATCGACGGACGTACCTTCGTACCCGTGCGCTTCGTGGCGGACGAGCTTGGCGCAAACGTCGCTTGGGACGATGCAACCAAAACAGTGACAATCAAAACCGCTCGATAAGGCAATTCGGCGTTCATCAGAAATGGTGAACGCCATTTTTTTGTCCCGTTTGCGAAAAAGTATTTGACAACAGGGGGTGTTTTTGGTATACTAACTATTGCAGTAGGCGTTTTGTGGAGATGTACTCAAGAGGCTGAAGAGGTGCCCCTGCTAAGGGTATAGGTCATTAACGTGGCGCGAGGGTTCAAATCCCTCCATCTCCGTAGAAAAGAGACTATCGAAGGATAGTCTTTTTTATTTTGTAAAATTGAACCCATAAGGTGCGCCCAGATAAGAAACCATGAATTCTGAAATGCTGAAAGGTACGTCTACTACGTCAGTTTTCCTTGACAGCCTAAGTCAAAGGATGCCTGCGGGAAACTTCCTTGTATCCGTAGCCTTTCCGCTATTTCATTTTCTTCATGTTTTCTTATTGGGGCACACCTTTGCGCCACAATGGCGCGGGAGTAGAGGGCGACCGCTGCCGGTGGCAGGAGGAGGGAGCCCGAAACTGCGAGAAATAAGGAGTGCATGGAGAGAGCAAAGCGAAGGACAATGCACGACTATATTTCGAGGTGGGCAGTTCAAATCCCTCCATCTCCGTAATGGAAAAGGCTATCAAAAATGGTAGCCTTTTTTCTTTTGTGAAAAAAGAACCCTTTTTTGTGGCGCAATGCAAATCATATTAATAGGAAGCTTTTTGGCGTTTCGATTCCCCGAAACGTCTTTTTTTATACCTTGAGACTCCCTGAGACTTGGCATCTGCTATTCTCCATGACAGAAAGGAGGAGAGCAAAATGTATGTTACAGGGGACACGATTATCCGCTTTGCGACCGTTCTGGGAGCATTAGGCACGCTTGGAGCCCTGCTTTACCGCAGTTTTCGCTGGATGGAGCAGCAGAAGGCGCAGCAGGCGGAAATCGAGAATATCAAAAAGGAGCAGTGCGTTATATGCTACGGGCTTTTGGCAACACTGGACGGGCTCAAGCAGCTTGGCGCAAACGGCAATGTCAGTGATGCCTATCAGAGACTGGAAAAGCATCTGAATCAATCGGCGCACGAATGAAAGGGGGAAATGGAATGAAGGAAATTTGGAAAGAAGCCGTCGGAAATCTGCTGACGGTGAAAAGTATTGTAACATTGGTGCTGACGCTGGTATTTTCCGTTCTGGCAGTCACAAGCCGTATTGACGGCGGGCAATTTCTGAATATTTTTTCGATTGTGATTGCATTTTATTTCGGCACACAGCACAGGAAAAGCATGACGCAGGAAGTGGCACAGGAAAAGGGGGATGCGGAATGACGGGGAATGAATTGGTTGCATTTGCGAGAGGAAAGATTGGCACGCCTTATGTTTATGGCATGAAGGGCAAGGTGCTGACGCAAAAGACGTATGACCGGCTGAGAATCCTTTTTGGGCCGCTGGTCTGGGAGAGCGACGCGGCGAAAATCGGGCAGGTTTGTGTAGATTGCAGCGGTCTGATTTCGTGGGGGACAGGCATCCTCCGCAATTCGCAGGGCTATCATGACACAGCGGATGCGGTATTCCCCATCGCAACCATCGGGCAGGCACCCATTGGGGCGGCGGTCTGGCGCAAGGGACATATCGGCATTTACATCGGCGGCGGAAAATACATCGCGGCGGACGGCAGTGCCTACGGTGTGCGAATCGGCACTGTTGCGGGCAGCGGCTTTACGCATTGGTTCCGCTTGAAGGATATTGCCTATGAAAGAAAGGAGGACGAAATGGTTACAAAGGAAACGATTTTTTATAATGATAAGGCATACACCGTCAGCCTCATCCGCAAGGACGGCGTAACATACCTGAAGACCAGAGATATTGCGGAGATTTTAGGCTTAGCGGTCGGCAGCAGGGGAAAGGCACCGGTCTTAGCAGACAAGCCTACTGCATAAATAAAACAATTTCATATCAGAATTTTATCCCTTTCGGACGAAAGGGATTTTTTGTTTAATTGAATAAAAATATAACAGTACGATTTTTTATTTTTCCTGTGCGAAGGAAACAAAGAGCAGGAAAATTTTTCATCTGATATTGTTCAGTTTTCATTTTTGCCAATAAAAGCGTATTTTACTTTACCCAAAAAAGAGAAAATGAACTATTTTTCAGTCTATTTTCCTATTTTTCACAGGATGCGGTTGGACATTTTTTCACATCGTTCAAAAAAATGTACGAAAAACTATACAAAAATACCTGAGTTTGTAGAAAATTTCACAGTACCCCTTGCCTTTCTCAGGAAAAGTGGTATACTGATACTGTATTCGGGTAGGGATTTTCAGGAATTCATTGTGCGATTAGATACACGCTGAACTTTTTTTCAGGATGTGGTTTGCGCGTATCGGCAGAATGAGCCGAAGATCCTCCGAGAAGAGTACGCAGTTCTTCAAATACAAAATATCTATATCAAAAGGAGAAGTGAAAAACATGAGAATTTCCGACAGAGTGCAGGCAATGCAGAACTCCCCTATTAGAAAATTTAACCCTATGGCTGACGCAGCTGAAGCAGCAGGCGTTAAGATTTATCACCTGAACATCGGTCAGCCCGATATCGAAACACCTTCCGTATTCTGGGAAGCAGTTAAAGGCTTTGACCAGAAGGTACTGGCTTACGCTGGTTCTTGGGGTCTGCCCGAGCTGCAGGACGCTATCGTTGATTACTTCAAGAGATTCGACATGAATCTGGAAAGAAATGACGTTCTGATTACAGCAGGTGGTTCCGAAGCGCTGACACTGACATTCCTGTCCATCATCAACCCCGGTGATGAAGTTATCGTAGCTGAACCCTACTACACAAACTACCTGACATTCATTCAGGCTGCTGACGGTGTTGTAAAACCCGTTACAACATACGCTGAAGAAGGCTACAAATATGCAATCAAGGAAAGACTGGAAGCAGTTGTTACAGATAAGACAAAAATGATCTCCATCGTTAACCCCGGTAACCCTACAGGCTGCATCCTGTCCAGAGAAGACATGAGAGTGATCGCTGACTTCGCTAAAGAACATGATCTGTGGATTCTGGCTGACGAAGTTTACAGAGAATTCGCTTATGACGGCAGAGAAATGACATCCTTCGGTCAGCTGGCTGACATCGAAGACAGAGTTATCATCATCGACTCCGTTTCCAAGAGATTCTCCGCTTGCGGCGCTCGTATCGGTTGCATGGTTTGCAAAAACAAAGAATTCATGGCACAGGTATTCAAGATTGCTATGGGTCGTCTGTGTGTTCCTACACTGGACATGGTTGGCGCAACAGCAATGTACAAACTGCCTGCTGACTTCTTCAATAGCGTAAGAGCAGAATATGAACACAGAAGAGACGTTGCTTATGATGCACTGATGAAGATCCCCGGCGTTGTTTGCCAGAAACCCGGCGGCGCTTTCTACATCACATGCAAACTGCCTGTTGAAAATACAGAAGATCTGCTGCTGTTCCTGCTGAACGAATTCAGAGAAAACAATGAAACAGTTATGTATGCTCCCGCTGAAGGCTTCTACGCAACACCCGGTCTGGGCAGAGACGAACTGCGTATCGCTTACATCCTGAAAGCTGAAGATATGGCTAGAGGTATTGAACTGCTGGGCAAAGGTATCGAAGCATACAAAGCAAAAGGCGGCAAATAATTCAAGCTACATAAATTGAGTTAAGCATTGGCTTTGCACGTTAGGACGCTCCAATCGGGGCGTCCTTTCTCTATGCCGAAAAGCAACGAAACAAATCTGTTATATCCGTTACAAATGCTTAACAGATTTACAACAGATTTATGACAAATTGCACGATTTCTTTCTTTTTTTCGGTGCTTGTGGTATGATGAAAAAAATGAGTTATGGGGTTTTTTAGGAATTTTAAGGAGGTTTTGCAAATGGAGGAAAATAGAGAATTGACAAGAGCGGAGATTGTGGAGCAGGATGCAAAGGAATGTTTCAAGCAGGGTCTGAACTGTTCGGAATGTGTGATGACGGCATTTCTGAATCATTTTGACACAGGGCTGCCCAAGGAGGTTGTAAAGCTTGCAACCGGCTTCGGCGGCGGCATGGGGCATACAAAAAACACCTGCGGCGCGATTACGGGCGCGGTTATGGCGCTGAGTGCCATTGTGGGCAGAGAAAATCCTGCGGCAAAGGAAACGGTAGGCGAGAGAATTACCGAATTGCAGCAGGGCATTTATCCCATTGTCGGCAAAATGGTAAATGAAATCAAGGATGAATACGGCACACTGATCTGCTCTGAGCTTTCTAATCCCTTCGGTGATTTCGCATGCAAGGAAAGAAAGAAAAACTGCATGACTATGATTATGCACTGCGCAAATCTGGCGGCGAAATATGCAGAAGAAGCGCAGAAATAAAAAGCAATTATAACGTAATATAAAAGGAATATTGTAATAACGAACATAAGATTTGGTGATTGAGATGAAAAAAGTATTTTTGGGGCTTCTGGCAGCACTGATGCTTACCGTGCCTGCCTTTGCCCATCCGTTGATTACGGTTTATGTAGATGGAGAACAGTTAAGCTTCGACCAGCCGCCCATCATTCAGGATGACCGCACACTGGTACCCATGCGGAAAATCTTCGAGGCACTGGATGCACAGGTAATCTGGGATGAAGCAGACCAGACGGTTATGGCAATGCACAATGAGGATATCATTATGCTGCAGATTGGCGAAGCAGGTCTGTATAAAAACGGCGAATTGGTTTATACCATGTCTGTCCCTGCGCAGATTATCAATGACCGCACACTGGTGCCTCTGCGCGCCGTTGCGGAAAGCCTTGGCGCATCCGTTGCGTGGGATGGCGTGAAATATGTCATTGATATCCATTCGGACGGCACCTCCAAAAAGCCTACGGGCAGTGAGCAGCAAGCACCGCAGGTTGGCGGCTATACGTCCTCTGTCCTTGCGGCGGACGGCACAGAGGTGTTGCATGTGGAGCTGAAATGTGACGAGGTTGCGGGGCAGGCGGCAGTCAATACTGCCATGGCACAGGCTACCTTCAACGAAGGCAAAGCCTTTTTGCAGACCTATAAGGCGCAGGCGTTGCAGGCATACGCCAATGATCCCAACGGCTTCCAGCCCTATTACTGCGTGGGTGCGTATAACGTGACACGCAGCACAAACGGCTATGCATCCTTCTTGGGAACGGTTTCCTTCTACGCAGGCGGCACAGAGCAGGCGCAGTATACCTCTCATACCTATGCCATGAGCAGTGGCAGGGAGTGCGCCTTGAGCGAGCTGGTTTCCGATAGTCAGGCGGATTTGCAGGCACTCTGGAAGGCATCCTTTACAGCGCTGATTGAAGCGGACGAGGATGCGTTCTACAGCGATGCGGAAAGCAGATTGGCAAGAAGTCTGAATCAGGTGCAGTTCTACCTGACAGATAGCGGCATTGTTTTCTATCTCTCCCCCGGCATCATTGCCCCTGCGGCAACGGGTGCGGTGTCCTTTGAAATTGCATATCAGATTTAAGAAGAAGGCATAAAATAGAATTTTTTACGAAAAATAGAGAAATAAAAGAAAAAAGGAGGGAGTGCGGATGTGTACCGCAGTGAGCTATCACACCAAAGACCATTATTTCGGCAGAAATCTGGATTTTGAATGCTCCTATGGGGAGAGTGTGACGATTACCCCCAGACGTTTTTTGTTCTGCCTTCCCGAAGGGGCGGAATTTCGGACAAAGTATGCCATGATTGGCATGGCGCACGTTGCCGAGGGAACGCCGTTATATTATGATGTGGTCAACGAAAAGGGGCTTGCCATGGCAGGCCTGCTGTTCGCGGGCAATGCAGTCTATCAGAAGCGGCAGGAGGGGAAGGACAACATTCCCTCGTGGGCGCTGCTGCCTTGGATTTTGGGGCAATGCGAAACCGTAGCAGAGGCAAGGGTGCTTTTGGAGCGGATTGCAGTGACAGATGAGCCGTTCAGCGAGGCCTTACAGCCCAGCCCGATGCACTGGATGCTTGCGGATGCGGCGCAATGCCTTGTGATAGAACAAATGGCAGACGGACTGCATCTTTATGATAACCCGATTGGCGTTTTGGCGAATAATCCGCCCTTTCCCTTTCACAGAGAAAATATCAGGCAATATCTGAATGTTACCGCAGAGCCGGCGCAGGATCGCTTCAGCGGACAGGAGTTGCTTTCCCCTTTCAGCCGTGGCATGGGTGGGTTTGGACTGCCGGGCGACCTTAGCTCTGCCTCTCGGTTTGTGCGGGCTGCCTTTGTGAAATTAAACTCTCGTTCCGCAGAGGGCGAAAAAGAGAGTGTCAGCCAGTTTTTCCACATTCTCGGCGCAGTGGAGCAGCAGAGAGGATGCTGCTATCTGGGCGAGGGAAAATATGAGATTACCATATACAGCTCCTGCTGCAATCTGGAGAAGGGGATTTACTATTATAAGACCTATGACAATCACAGCATTACGGCAGTGGAACTGCACAAGGAAAATCTGGACGGAGAGGAATTGATTTGTTATCCCTTGGCTTAAGCCGTTTCTCTCCTTTACGATACAATGCAAAAAGGAGGATATTATGGAACTGATATTGGCTTCGGCCTCACCGCGCAGGAAGGAATTACTGGAAAAAATCGGGCTGCCCTTTACGGTACAGCCTGCCAAAGGCGAGGAACGCATCACGCAGAAAAGCCCTGCGGCGGTTGTTATGGAATTATCCCGACAGAAGGCAGAGGAAATCGCAGCAGCGCAGACAGGGGATTGCATTATCATCGGGGCGGATACGGTGGTTGCTAAGGGCGAGAAAATCATGGGCAAGCCGAAGGACGCGGCGGATGCAAAGCAGATGCTCAGAAGCATTGCCGATGACTGCCATCAGGTCTATACGGGTGTCACGCTTATCCGCACGGGTGCGCATCCCCAAAGCGTCACCTTTCAGGAAAAAACAGACGTATTCCTCTATCCGATTTCCGATGCGGAGGCGGATGCCTATATTGCAAGTGGCGACCCGATGGATAAGGCGGGTGCGTATGGCATACAGGGCGATTTCGCGATTTATGTGAAGCGCATCGTAGGAGATTACTATAATGTGGTGGGTCTGCCGATTGGCAGAGTCTATCAGGAATTGAAGCGGATGCTTTTTGTCAAAAAATGAACGGTTTTTCACTTTTTTATGGAAAATGAAAGATTTGCCAGTCTTATTGTTGACAGACAATAAAAAATAGCTTGTTTAATGATGAAAATTTGTGCGTTTATTTGGTTGACACTAAAATATATTTTAGTTATACTTGTAGACGTTAAAAGTAATAGCTTCCATATATACAATTTACTTACCTTCCCCCC
>ENA-OOWO01002246-OOWO01002246.1-human-gut-metagenome-genome-assembly--contig:-NODE-2246-length-11354-cov-12.928666_pt1 | contig 11354 bp, 10 predicted proteins | sample MGYA00241579_ERZ501327 | MGnify/ENA primary metagenome ERZ501327 (study PRJEB25962, sample SAMEA2042836) | human gut metagenome | biome: human gut; feature: human-associated habitat; material: faeces...
ATCTTCCCAGACTCCCAATCTTCATTAACCTTAAATCTAATACCATGAAAAACACGATGCAAAGGTAAGGATTTTATGTTATGAAACATATAATTGGAGCGAAAATCTGCATTGAATTAACTATTTTTATGTTTTAAAGCAGGGACGCGGAATTTTTACACCGGTTTTTTCTGCTTGGAATGGAGATTCCGGGGCTAAGCGCTTGGTGATTCGTTTTCAATAATGTATCTTTGTCCTTAAAACTAAAATGAAAGACAGAATGAGAAGACAGTTTGTAAGATTGGCATTGTGTCTGTTCCTGCTGGGGGGATCCGTTGCGTATGCCCAGAGCGGAATGACCGACAACCAGGTGATAGAATATGTGCAACAGGCGCTTCAACAGGGCAAGGACCAGCAAACCATTGCGATGGAGTTGCTGGCCAAGGGGGCCACTCAGGAGCAGTTGCTGCGATTGAAGTCCATGTATTCGGGTTCGACGGGCGCGTCGACATCGGGCAGCGGTTCTCTGACGGGGGAAGACAGCTCGCTGCTGGGCTCAGGTTCACGGGCTCGGAAAACTACTTTGACCAGTACGGAAGAGGATGCTTCGGAATTCCTGGAGACAAGTTCGACGAACGTGGACAAGAGTATGTGGTCGGAGGATATGCAGAAGACCATGAAGAAGCGTCGCAACCTGACCACGGTGACTACGAGCGAGAACGACGTGTTCGGACGGAATATCTTCAACATTGAGCAACTGACTTTCCAGCCTAACCTGAGCATGGCGACTCCGGAAAACTACCGTCTGGGACCGGGTGACGAGGTGATTATCGACGTGTGGGGCGCTAGCCAGAATACCATGCGGCTGGAGATTTCGCCCGACGGCTATGTGAACATCATCAACCTGGGTCCGGTGTACCTGAACAACATGACGATTCAGGAGGCACGCCAGCTGCTGAAGCAGGAATTGGGAAAGATTTATGCGGATTCGGGCAATAACATCCAGGTGACATTGGGAAATATCCGTACCATCCAGGTGAACGTGATGGGGGAAGTGATGGCGCCGGGTACGTATTCGCTGTCATCGCTCTCGACGGTATTCCATGCGCTGTACGTGGCAGGTGGTGTGAGCGACATCGGTAGCTTGCGTAACGTGCAGGTGGCTCGCGGCGGCAAGACGTTTGCCCGTCTGGACGTGTATGAGTACATCATGAAGGGGCAGATTCAGGACGACATCCGCCTGCAGGACGGCGACGTGGTGATTGTGCCTACCTACGACGAGCTGGTGAAGATTACGGGTAAGGTGAAGCGCCCGATGTTCTACGAAATGAAGAACGGGGAATCGGCTGCCACTTTGCTGAAGTATGCCGGTGGTTTTGCTTCGGATGCTTACAAGAAGAGTATCAGGGTGTTGCGTAAGGACGGTAAAGAATTTTCCGTGAAAACGGTGAACGATATAGACTATTCTGCGTTTAAATTATTAGACGGTGACGTGATTTCGGTGGATTCGATTCTGAACCGCTTCAACAACCGTCTGGAGGTGAAAGGGGCTGTGTATCACCCGGGAGTATTCGAGTTGAGCGGTTCGCTGAACACGGTACGCCAGCTGGTGGAGAAGGCCGACGGTTTGCTGGGGGATGCCTTTACAGGACGTGCGGTGTTGTATCGCGAACGGGAGAACCTGACGAAGGAGGTATTGCCGGTTGACATTCAGGGTATCTTGAACGGTACGTCGCCCGACATTGCCTTGCAGAAGAATGACATTTTGTATATCCCGAGTATCCACGACTTGCAGGATATGGGCAAGGTGACCATCAGCGGTGAGGTGAACAAGCCGGGCAGCTATACGTATGCCGACCACATGAGCCTGGAGGACCTGGTGATTACAGCGGGCGGTTTGAAGGAATCGGCTTCGCTGGTGCGTGTGGACGTGTCACGACGCATCCGTGACCCGAGAGGGACGACGGAACCGGACGTAATCGGACAGAATTTCTCGTTCGGACTGAAGGATGGTTTCGTGGTGGACGGTGAAGCGGGATTTGAACTGCAGCCGTACGACCAGGTGTTTGTGCGCCGCAGCCCGAGCTACAACGAGCAGGTGAACGTGACGGTGGACGGTGAGGTGCTGTTCCGCGGTGACTATACGCTGAATACGAAGAGCGAGCGTCTGAGCAGCCTGATTCAGCGTGCCGGCGGAGTGAGCCGCTATGCGTATGTGCGTGGAGCGAAATTGCGCCGCGTGGCCAACGAGGAGGAGCTGCGCCGCATGGAGGATGTGGTGAAGATGATGCGCCGTGAAATCGGTGATGCCATGGCCAACACGCTGGGACTGAAGGTGGACAGTACGTTTACGGTAGGTATCGACCTGGAAGCGGCGCTGGCGAACCCGGGCGGAGACGCTGACCTGGTGCTGCGCGAGGGCGATGTGCTGACCGTGCCGGAATATAACAATACGGTGAAGGTGAACGGAGCGGTGATGATGCCGAACACGGTATCGTATGCGGCAGGCAAGAGCGTGAAGTATTACCTGAGCCAGGCGGGCGGTTACTCTGCCAACGCCAAGAAGAGCCAGAAGTTCATTATTTATATGAACGGACAGGTGGCCGAAGTGAAGGGCAGCGGCAAGAAACAGATTGAGCCGGGCTGCGAAATCGTGGTACCGAACAAGACGAAGAAGTTCAACTTTGCGAACATAGTATCGAATGCGACTTCGTTTGCTTCACTGGCTACGATGCTGGCTTCACTGGCTACGATGATGAAATAACCTTTAAATCTATGAGTATATGAACATGAAAATGAGACTGATTGTCATGAACTTCCTGCAGTTTGCCGTGTGGGGAGCGTATCTTACCTCAATGGGTACGTACCTGGCGGGTGTGGGATTAGGCGGACATATCGGAATTTTTTACGCCATGCAGGGGATTGTGTCCCTGTTCATGCCGGCTGTGTTGGGTATTGTGGCTGACCGCTGGATTCCGGCGCAACGGTTGCTGGGGCTGAGCCATCTGTTGGCTGCCCTGTTTATGGGTGGAGCGGGCTATTATGCCATGACTACGGGACCGCAGGTGGAATTTGCACCGCTGTTCTCGTTCTACTCCGTGAGTGTGGCGTTTTACATGCCTACGCTGGCTCTGTCGAATTCGGTGGCTTATACGGCGCTGGACAAGGCAGGGCTGGATACCATCAAGGCGTTTCCGCCGATACGTACGTTCGGGACCATCGGTTTCATTTGTTCCATGTGGCTGGTAGATTTACTGGGATTCCAGTCGAACTACATGCAGTTCTTTACCTGTGCGGCATGGGGCGTGGTGCTGGCCGTATATGCCCAGACGCTGCCGGAATGTCCGGTGAGCCGCGCACAGGGCGGACAGAAGTCGCTGGTAGAGGCATTGGGACTGAGGGCGTTTCTGCTCTTCAAGAACCGCAAGATGGCGGTGTTCTTCATCTTCTCGATGCTGCTGGGTGTGTCCTTGCAGATTACCAACGGCTTTGCCAATCCGTTTATCACGAGCTTCAGCGCCATTCCGGAATATGCCAATACCTTTGGCGTGCAGCATGCCAACCTGCTGATTTCGCTCTCGCAGATCAGTGAGACGTGCTGTATCCTGCTGATTCCGTTCTTCCTGGGACGCCTCGGCATCAAGAAGGTGATGCTGATTGCCATGGTGGCGTGGGTACTGCGCTTCGGACTCTTCGGCCTGGGTGACCCGGGCAGCGGGGTGTGGATGTTCGTGCTGTCGATGATTGTGTATGGCGTGGCATTCGACTTCTTCAACGTGTCGGGCTCGCTGTTTGTCGACAAGGAGACGGACCTGTCTATCCGCTCGAGTGCGCAGGGACTGTTCATCATCATGACGAACGGTATCGGAGCCACGGTGGGTACGCTGAGTGCGCAGGCGGTGGTGAACTGCTTCGTGGACTTCAATTCGCAGGCACCGCAGGTGGAAGGCTGGAGCCGGGCGTGGTTCGTGTTTGCGGCCTACGCGCTGGTAGTGGCGGTGACTTTTGCACTGGTATTTAAATACAAACATAAAGTAGATAACGAGTAATTAGAATGTGAAAATGGAAAAGAAAGACGAATTTGTAGAAATGCGGGTCCGTACCATTGACGAGGCCATGAATGTGGATAAACTGATCGGGCACCTGACATTTGATCAGGTGATGGACGATGAGGAGAAGATGGATATTATGATGCTGGACGGGCAGAACTTCAAGCTGCTGCTGGAGGAGGTGAACGAACCGCACCGGATGATGCTGGGGATTATCAACCCCGACGAGGCGGACTTGCTGTACGCGGCTGTTAACGACCCGGAAGGCACGGATGCCACGCTGCCTTATCAGACGGTGCATATTCTGAAGGAGCTGGGTGTTACCGTGGAAAAGGTGGTGGTAAAGGACAAGGTGAAGTTGCTGCACCGTGCGATTGTGACCCTGCGCAAGGAGGACGGCTCGGTGATGGAGATGCAGCTGACACTGTTCGACGCGCTGGTGGTGAGTCTGATAGCCGGTGTTCCGTTCTATGTGAACGCGAAGTTCCTGGAAGACCCCCGTTCGGGCTTTACCAAGTCTGTGCCTAACACGAAGGCGCTGCTGCTGCGGTTGATGCCGCTGAAAGGGCTGGAGCGGGAGATGGAGGATGCCATCCGCCGCGAGGACTATGAGTATGCGGAGCTGATCAAGCAGGAAATGGCGACCCGCAACAAAGAAGAAGAGGAAGATTACGAAGATTTGGAGGATTTAGAAAAAGAATTGTAATTATGCACGTGTTTTATACACCGGATATTGCGCAGACGCTGGAGCTGCCGGAAGAGGAAGCGGGTCATTGCCTGCGGGTGCTGCGTCTGGGTGTGGGCGAGGAGATTATGCTGACCGACGGAAAGGGATGCTTTTACCGGGCGGTCATTTCGGCTGCTACGCAGAAACGCTGTGTGGTGAAGGTAGTGGAGAAAACGGAGCAGGAGCCTTTCTGGAAGGGGCATCTGCACCTGGCTCTGGCGCCTACCAAGAACATGGACCGCATGGAATGGCTGGCGGAGAAGGCCACGGAAATCGGTTTCGACGAGCTGACGTTCCTGAACTGCCGTTTCTCGGAACGGAAGGTCATCAAGACGGAACGGGTGGAGAAAATCGTGGTGTCGGCCGTGAAACAGTCGCTCAAGGCACGCAAGCCGGTGGTGAACGAGATGACGGATTTCCGCCGCTTTATGGAGCGGGAGTTTACGGGACAGAAGTTCATCGCACACTGCTATGAGGGAGAAAAGCCTCTGCTGCGCGATGTGCTCCGCAAGGACGAGGACGCCGTGGTGCTGATTGGTCCGGAAGGGGATTTCAGTCCGGAGGAAGTGGCGCTGGCTGCAGAAAAGGGCTTTCAGGCAGTGAGTCTGGGCAAGTCGCGCCTGCGTACGGAAACGGCGGCACTGGTGGCTGTACACCTGATGAACCTGACGCACGCGGAATAAGCTGATGTGTAACTTTTAGATAAAATCATTATGAAAAAGACATGGAAATGGATGGGAAGCCTGGCCTTGGGTATGGCTTTCCTGTTGTCTGCCTGCGGGGAAGACAATGCGTATACCAATGCGTTGCCAAAAGATGCGGCTGCAGTGTTCTCGTTCGACCTGATGGAAATGGCACAGAAGTGTGACCTGAACGACCAGGTGAAGCAGTCGATGGGGCAGATGATGAAATCGAGCCTGAAGGGCAGTGCGGATGCCCTGGTGGACAAGCTGATGGAGAATCCGGAAGAGAGCGGGTTGAGACTGACCGACCGGGTGTATTTCTTTGCCGCTTCTCAGATGGAAATGGGCGGCGTGCTGGTGCGCATGGCCGACAAGGGAAAACTGGAAGATTTGATGGCCATGCTTCAGGAGCAGAAGGCGTGTGAGGCTCCTGCCGACGGTGACGGTTGCCGCTGGACCGTGGGTGGCGGCGGACTGATGGCCTGGACGGACGATGCGTTTCTGATGCTGGCGGGCAACGGTAACCCGAAGGACTTGCAGCATCAGGCTTCGATGTGGCTGCGCCAGAAAGAAGGGGAGGGCTATTCGGGCACTCCGGAATTCAAGAAATTAGAGGATGCCGACGAGGATGTGGCCATGGTGACTTCGCTGAACGCCATGCCGAAGAGTTACCTGGGCCCGGTGACGATGGGGCTGCCGGCTGACTTGAACCTGAATGATTTAAAGATATTTTCTACGCTCGATTTCCAGGCGGGAAGGGCCGTGATGGAAGTGGAGACGCTGCTGGAGGGCAAGTTCAAGGACTTGCTGAAGAAGCAGGCGGAGGTGAGCGGCGAACTGGACGGCACGTATCTGAAGGTGTTCCCTGCCAATACGGTGCTCTGGATGGCTGCCAACGTGAATGGTGAAAAGGCGTATGAGTTGTTGCGTGAGAACCCGACGGTGCGTCAGGAGCTGGACAACTCGATGATGCCGCTCGACTTTGAAGCTATCTTCAAAGCTGTGAAGGGTGACGTGGCACTGGCCATGCCGGAAATGTCGTTGAAGCCGGGCTTCATCCTGTATGCCGACGTGAAAAATGGTGACTTCATGCGTACGTTTGAGGACTTGAAACCGATGCTGGCCATGACCAACGGTCAGATGCAGCTGGTGGACAAGGGAGAGAATGCCTATCAGTTTGTGGCTGCCAACGGTGCGGCGCTGGGTATGGGCCGCGGACCGGTGTCTTTCTGGCTGGGCGTGAAAGATGACCGCTTTTACCTGACGAATCAGGAGGACCTGATTGGCCGTGAGGTGAAGGGACTGTCGCTGAAAGACTGTGACTGGGCCAAGGACGTGAAGGATAAGCATTTCTACCTGAACGTGAACTTCCAGGCACTGGCTGCCGTACTTCCGCAGATTCCTTACGTAGGTATGCTGGACTACCTGAGCATCGAATCGGATGAACCGACCAAGGCTCGCCTGGTGCTGCAACTGAAGGACCACAAGGAGAATGTGCTGAAGCAGCTGGTGAAGATAGTTAATAATTAATAGTGAATAATGAATAATGAAGAATGAAGAATTAATAACGAAGAGCATTTTTCATTCTTCATTATTAATTCTTCATTGAATGAAATGAATAACATGGATTTGACTTGCGGCCACTTTGTAAATCCGTTTACTGATATCGGTTTTAAGATTATCTTCGGGCAGCCTGCCAGCAAGGAATTGCTCATCACACTGCTGAATGAGCTGCTGGCGGGGGAGCATCGCATAGAGAACCTGATTTTTCTGGACAAGGAAAATCATTCGGACAGTATGGCGGATGCAGGGATTATCTATGACTTGTACTGCCTGACCGACACGGGAGAATACATCATCGTGGAGATGCAGAACCGTTTTCATAGTAGTTTCTTGGACCGTACGCTGTTCTACATGTGTCGTGCCATCGGGCGGCAAGTGGAGAATCTGCGTGAGAAGAGGCGGAAGGAACGTGAGTTGCAGACCGGGAAGCCGGAGACGGAGGAGGATTTTCTGCTGAGTGAGCCGATGCAGGAAAATTATGGGTCCAGATACAAGCTCTCGACCGTGTATGGTATTTTCCTGATGAACTTCCGCGAGCCGGGGCTGGAAGAGAAGTTCCGTACGGACACCGTGATTGCCGACCGTGAGAGCGGAAAGGTGGTGAACCCTCATTTCCGGCAGATTTTTTTGCAGTTCCCTTACTTCACCAAGGAACTCAAGGATTGTGAAACGCTTTATGACAAACTGATTTATACACTGAAGAATATGCAACATTGGAACCGAATGCCGGACGCGCTGAAGGAGCAGGTGTTCAGCCGTCTGGAAGAACTGGCTGCCGTGGCCAATCTTTCATTGGAAGACCGTATTGCTTACGACAAGGCGCTGGACCGTTACCGTGTGAGCCGCATCGTGGAAGAGGATGCACGTGAAGCCGGATGGAAGAAAGGGCTCGCGGAAGGACGTGCGGAAGGGCTCGCGGAAGGACAAGCTAAAGAGAAAGTTGCCATTGCACGTAACCTGAAATCGCTGGGTTTGAGTACTGCTCAGATAGCCCAGGCTACCGGATTGACCGAAGAGGAAGTGGAATCGACAGTTAATAATTAATAGTGAATAATGAATAATGAAGAATGAAGAATTAATAATGAATAACGGAGAGCATTCTTCATTCTTCATTATTAATTCTTCATTGAATAAAATGGACACAATAGAATTACAGCAGACCTTGCCGGAGGTATTCGCCGGACGCGACGGAATCGTGTCGGACGTATGGCACCGGCAGGTGGCTTTTCAGAAAGGAAAGATGTATCTGATTGAAGCGGCGTCGGGCACGGGCAAGTCGTCGCTTTGCAGTTTTATTTACGGGTACCGTACGGACTACCAGGGGATTATCACCTTCGACGGGGAGAACGTGCGGAAGCTCACGGTGAAGCAGTGGACGGATATCCGCAAGCGGTCGCTCGGCATGTTGTTTCAGGAACTCCGCCTGTTCGGGGAACTGACGGCGTGGGAGAACGTGCAGCTGAAGAACGGGCTGACGGGCTTCTGCCGCAAGCAGCAGGTGAAGGCCTGGTTTGAGCAGCTGGGCATCGCCGACAAGTGGGACGTGAAGGCGGCCAGGATGTCGTACGGACAGCAGCAGCGTGTGGCTTTCGTGCGGATGCTGTGTCAGCCGGCCGACTTTTTCTTCCTGGATGAGCCGGTGAGCCACCTGGACGACGGCAACGGGCAGATTATGGCGCGTATCCTGAAGGAGGAAGCGACTCGTCAGGGCGTGGGAGTGATTGTGACGTCCATCGGCAAGCACCTGCCGCTGGAGTATGACAGGGTGCTGAGTTTGTAAGGTATTAACACGAAGACGGATATGATCTGGAAATTATTGAGGCAGCACATCAGTGTGGCGCAGCTGGCAGGATTCTTTCTGGCCAACCTGTGCGGTATGGTGATTGTGCTGTTGGGCATACAGTTTTACAAGGACGTGTTGCCGGTGTTTACGCAGGGCGACAGTTTCATGAAGAAGGACTACGTGATTGTGAGCAAGCAGGTGAGCACGCTGGGCAGCCTGGTGGGCAAGGGAGGTACGTTCTCGCGTGCCGACATAGCCGACATGGAGTCGCAGCCGTTTGCCAAGCGGACGGGAGCGTTCACTCCGGCGCAGTTTCAGGTGTCGGCCGGCATGGGCATGGCGGGCATGCAGCTCTCTACGGCGATGTTCTTTGAGTCGGTGCCCGACGAGTTTGTAGACGTGCGGCTGGAGGGCTGGACGTATCGCGAGGGACAGACGGAAATCCCTATCATCATCCCGCGCAACTACCTGAACCTTTATAACTTCGGCTTTGCACAGAGTCGCAACCTGCCGCAGCTCTCGGAGGGCGTGATGGGGATGATGACGCTGGACGTGCGGCTGAGCGGACGGGGACGGACGGAGCGCATGAAGGGACGTATCGTGGGTTTCTCCAACCGGCTGAACACGATTCTGGTGCCGCAGGCGTTCATGGAATGGGCCAACGCCACATTGGGTGATGGCGGGCAGACGGCTCCCTCACGACTGATTGTGGAGGTGGACAATCCGGCGGACGACCGCATCGCGAAGTATTTCAAGCAGAAAGGCTATGAGACGGAAGGCGACAAGCTGGATGCGGGAAAGACGACGTGGTTCCTGAAGATGGTGGTAGGCATCGTGCTCACGGTGGGACTGATTATCAGTGTGCTGTCGTTCTACCTGCTGATGCTGAGCATCTACCTGCTGTTACAGAAGAACACGAAGAAGCTGGAGAACCTGCTGATGATTGGGTTCAGTCCGGCTGCGGTGGCGCGTCCGTATCAGGTACTCACGGTAGGGCTGAACGCAGCGGTGGCGGCCATGGGTGTGCTGCTGGTGTGGATGGCGCGTGATGCGTATCTGGACATGCTGCGGCGGATGGTGCCCGACTTGCAGGCAGGCAGTCTGCTGCCGGCGCTGCTGACGGCCGGGGGACTTTTCCTGCTGGTATCGGTGCTGAATGTGCTGGCTGTAAGGCGGAAAGTGGAATCTATCTGGAGAAAGAAATAGTATAAGCATTATATATTATCTGTAAAACCAAATGAAAATGAAGAAACTAAAGAACGTATGGCTCTTTTTGAGCTTTATCCTGATGGTGGCCGGAATGGCAAGCTGTAGCATGGATGATCCGACGGGTGTGGATGTGTCGAGAGATGACATTATCGGTACATGGAAGGTGACGGCAAATGACTGGACAAATTCGGAAGGTGAGTCTGGTCGTAATGATCCTGAGCACATGGGACAGACGCTCTCGGTGAAAAGTGGCGGTACGGCTTTGTTTCGTGGCGAGTCGTTCAACTGGACACTGAGCAAGGGGGTGCTGACGCTGTCGGACAATCGTGGCCGCAACATACGGGTAGTAATTCTGTCGTATACGGAGGAGGAGATTCAAGCTTCGTACGATTGTACCTTTGAGTCGGAGATGTATACCGAGGAAGGCAACTACACCTTCAAGCGCGTGTAACGAGACATATTAATATAAAGAAGAGCCACAGTAATGTGGCTTTTTTTGTAAGACATAAAGACGAATGTTTTTAGACATAAGAACATAAAGACAAAAGAATTTTTAACTGTGTAATATTATGGATATGAAAACAGAAGACCTTATTAAGGTAATTATTCAATGCGCATACAATGTAAGAACACATCTGGCAGCCGGTTTTTTAGAGTCGGTGTATCAAAAGGCATTGTTGATAGAGTTAAGGGAAAAAGGTATTCATGCGGATTCTGAAACCCCTATAAATGTATATTATAAAGATGAGATTGTAGGGGAGTTTAGAGCAGATATTATTGTAGAGGGAGAGATAATTATCGAACTAAAAGCGGTGCAACATCTTCTTTCCATACACGAAACTCAGCTGGTTAATTATTTGACGGCAACTCATAAAGACCATGGATTACTCATTAATTTTGGTGGTGACCGTATAGAAATAAAAAGGAAGTACAGAGAGTATAAACGCTCATAATTTTTTATGACGTAAGCATAGAAAGATATTTCTTGAATGTTTTTGGACATAAGAACATAAAGTACATAAGTTTATATTTACACAGAAAATCTGTTCTTATGTTCTTCTGTCTAAAGCAAAAAGGCAACATCCTATAGCAGTTATTATTTTTCGGACATAAGCATATAAGTACAAAAGAAAGATTGCATCTACAAAATCTGTCTTTATGTTCTTCTGTCTAAAATAAAAAAGATACACCCATATAGCACGTCATGTTCTTTGTCTAAAATAGTATGTGTGACCGCACACACGTGCAATTTCCTGTAAATATTTGTTTAGATATTTCGTCTCTGTGTAAACAAGTGTAAAACCATTTGTCCGATATCTCTTGATTTATGTCTATTATTAGGGGAATCAGTCTAAAAAATG
>ENA-OOWO01002259-OOWO01002259.1-human-gut-metagenome-genome-assembly--contig:-NODE-2259-length-11325-cov-1.528128_pt1 | contig 11325 bp, 6 predicted proteins | sample MGYA00241579_ERZ501327 | MGnify/ENA primary metagenome ERZ501327 (study PRJEB25962, sample SAMEA2042836) | human gut metagenome | biome: human gut; feature: human-associated habitat; material: faeces...
ATGATAATTACTGTGTTGGTTTATCTGTATGTGACTTAAATGCTTGTGATGAAAATACAGAGTTATCTGACTATGTAATGAATGAGCAAAATTGGAAGAAATCGACCACGCCAATTTTATCAAGATCAGATGAGAATAGTGCGTTTGGACCGGGGTCTCCACTTTTTGTAAAATCACCAGATGGAACGGAAGACTGGTTGATTTATCATGCCGGACCAATTGGCGGACAGACTGCGACAGATCGTCGTGTAAGGGCGCAGAAGATTAATTGGACAGATGATGGGCAGATTAATTTGGCAATTCCGTCTAATCCGAATACTGTGCTTGATCTTCCGTCAGGAGAAATAAAAACTGACGTGTATGAGGCGGAAAATGCAGACTATGAAAATGTGACAAAGAAGCTTTTTAATAATACGGCAAAGGCATCGGGCTCTGGGTACATGAAATATGACCAGAATAAAGGGTATGTAGAATTTAAGGTGGATATGAGCGAAGAAGGAAATTACGCGCTTGCTTTCCGTTACAATAATGTAGGTAAAAGTGTGGAAGGTAAAGTCAGTGTGAACGGGAAAGAGGCAGGAACTTTAACATTTGACAAAAATGGAGATTTTGATGTGAACTTAGATAGCTGTAAGCTTTACAATGTCACTTTGAACAAAGGGGAAAACAAGGTGCGCCTTACAACAGATAAGAAATCGGAACTTGCATTGGACGCAATGGTTATTACAAAAACAACTTTGTATGATGCAAAAAAAGCAGAGCTTGCAAATGGAGCAAAGGTGGAAGGTGATTATGTTGGAGGCATGTATGGTGAAGATGCAGCGATAACATTTACTGTGGATGTTCCGAGTGATGGGAATTATGCAGTTGATTTGTGTTATGCGGATAATCATGGAGCAGAGCTGAAAAAGTATGCAACTATTTATGTTAATGGGGAAAAAGTGTCGACTTCTGCACTATTTCCAACAGGAGGCTGGGATGTGAGTGGGAATCGCATTGATAACATTTATCTGAAAAAAGGAGAAAATATAATTGCATATGTAAACCATAAAGTAGATGGAGAAAATACAGCAGACGTTAATTACTATTCAATCGCACTCAGTGAGACTGTGACTAATACATATCGTCCGGAAAAAGATTCGACATTTACGGTAAATGCAGAGTCTGAGGCTATTTACGACGTGACATTCACTTACAATAACGGAGAAACAGACAATGCTAATGTAATTTTAAATGGAGAAGAGAATAAACAATTTGGGATTACTTTTGGAGACAATCAGAACACAACGGTAGCGTTAAAATTAAAAGCAGGGATGAACACATTAAAATTTGAAGGTGCGGAAGCAACTTCAGTTTATATTTCAAGAAGAACGCCTTGGATATATCAAGCAGAGAATGCGGAATTAAATGGCGTGAAACAAGAAAATAATCATCTTTATTATAATGGAATCGGATTTGTGAGTGCTTTTGAATCAGTTGGGAATTCTGTAAAATTTATTACAAATATAGCTTACAGCGGAACACATACAATAAATTTGAAATATTCATGTGTGTCAGATGCAGATAGAACGATTAGTTTGTATATAAATGGGCAAAAGGTAAAACAGATTACGCTTCAACCGACAGAAAGTTGGGATGAATGGAAAGAAATTAAGGAAGAAGTATATTTGAGATCTGGGAAAAATGTAGTCGAATTCCGTGTAGATGAAGGGGATAGCGGTAATTTGAACATAGATGAGATTATTATAGATAAGTATGCGACCGGAGCAACTACAGCAGATACAGCAAAACTAATTTCTGGAGAAGTTTATGTATTGAAAGATAAGAATTCTTCTCTCTCTGCAGATATTGATTCATATTCGCCGGATGCAGGTCGTGAGATTCATTTATGGTATTACCTTGGAAATAATAATCAAAAATGGAAATTAGTAGATATAGGAAATGGTTACTGGGCATTTCAAGGAACTTATGGAAGCAAGCGTTTCTCTGTAAAACCGGATGAAATAGACGGAAAGGGCTGTTATACAGCAGTAACTGCTGAAGCAGATAAAGAAGATTATGCACAGCAATGGAAAACGGAACGTGTTGGAAGCTGCTACAAGCTCATCAACCGTAAAGTTTCTGAAGAAATGGGTAAAGATATGGTACTTTCTGTATATAAAGAATCAAAAACAGCAGGGGCAAAATTGTATTTGGCACCATATGAGAATAAAGATAGCCAATTGTTTAGTATTGATGGCGGAATAAGATTAGATAATACAGAGGTACAGGAAAATGCGAGTGAGCAGTCAGCTGAGGAGTATGCTTCTTATGGAAGCCAGTATGAATTGGCGGATCCTGTAATTCCGGAAGGATACGATCCGTCGATTCCGGTTAAAGATGGGAATGCTCTTCGATATGAAGCTGAGAATGCAGCTTTAGAAAATGGAGCTGTAAAATCAACAAATCATACAGGGTACTCAGGTGATGCGTTCGTTGAAGGCATGTGGAACGGAGATGCATCTGTCACATTTAAAATTAACGTTGAAATAGCCGGGAAATATACGCTGGCATTAGGTTATTCTAACGGATATGCGGAAACGGAGAGTGAACGGGCGGCAGTTACTTAAATGGAACTTTGGCAGCACCTACATTGCTTCCATCTACCGGATTTAATGATTGGGATTCATGGGGAGAAAGTGAGTTTACTCTTGAACTTCAGGAAGGTGTAAATACGATTGTATTTCGCAACCGTAAAGAAGACGCAGATGGCTTACAAGGTGATGTGAATTATGATTATCTTGATGTAATGAAGTATCCGAATACTGTGTCAGCTGAGGAAACAAAATATACTCCGCTTACGGATGCGACAGGAAAACGTTACGAAGCAGAGGATGCGGAATTATCCGGTTCAGGTGTTGAAACAGAGCACAACGGTTTTTCGGGAGAAGGGTACGTTGGTAAGATGTACAACGGCAGTGCTAAAATTGGATTTCAGGCAGCAGTTAAAGAGACTGGCGAGTATACCTTGCAATTACGCTATGCAAATGGACACGGAGAGGATGTAGAAGATAAATATGCGGCTGTATTTATCAATGGAAAATATGTAGAAGCTCTTGAATTACCAAAGACCGGCAGTTGGGATGAATGGAAGATGACGAAACCTTTAAAGGTGAATTTAAATGAGGGTGTGAGTACAATCGCGTTTGTAAATAGTTCTTATCATGCCGGACATTCAGCAGATGTTAATTATGATTATTTAGATTTGATTACAGAACAAGGAACAGAGCAAAAAGAATATAGTGTAACTGTCGGAAATGGACCAGCCACACCGAACACAGCGGCGGAGGGAACAAAAGTTACAATAAAAGCCGATGAAGCTGAAGAAGGAATGGTGTTTGATAAATGGATTGTTGAGAGTGGCAAAGTAGTTCTTGAAGATCCGGAAAGTGCGGAAACAACATTTGTAATGGGAATAAGCGATGTGGTTGTGAACGCAGTATATAAAGAAATTTCTGTTTATGAAATAATAGAGGGAGAAAACTTATCGGTAATCGCAGGTGCACCGGCAGTCTTTATTTCTAACGCAGAGTTTAGTAAGTTCAAAGAAGTAAGAGTAGATGGCACAATACTTGAGAATGATCATTATGATGCTGAGAACTGTGATGTTAAAGAGAAAACAGGCTTGACAAAGGTTACATTAAAAGAAAGTTATATAGAAAGTTTAAGTTTAGGAAGCCATACGATAGAGATTGTTTCAGAGGATGGAAGTGCATCAACGAAATTTACAGTATCGAAGTTAGAGGAGGCGGTTATTACGCTTCTTCCAAAAGAAGCAGAGGTAAAGCAGGGAGATACGCTGCAATTTACGGCCGAGATAACAGGGATAGATGACAAAAGTGTAATCTGGAATATAGAAGGAGCAAAATCTGAAAATACGAACATTTCAGAGTTGGGCTTACTGAGTGTCGGTGAAGATGAAACAGCAAAAGAACTTTTGGTAAAGGTGGTTGCAAAAGAGGATAATACATTATCTGCATTGGCAAAGGTTTTGGTTAAAAATAAAGAAACGCTGGAGCCGGGAGAGCCTTCTGAACCGGATGATCAACCTTCCGAACCGGATGATCAACCTTCTGAACCGGACAATCAACCTTCCGAGCCGGACAATCAACCTTTTAAGCCGGACAAACAATCGTCTGAGTCAAGTGATCAACAAAATAGCGCGGTTAAGACGGGAGACGCTAATTATAGTACATTCTTATATGTGTTGATTATATTATCGTTTGTGGGATTTTGTGGCATGACCGTATACAAGAAAACAAAAAAAGATTAAAAATTCTGAAAATCGCTGAAGTGTAAGGCTTTGGCGATTTTTTATGCACTCAGAGTGAAGGATTTTATCAAGGATGAGTGAAGTTATCAAATTTTCACAAAAAGAAGTAAAAATAATCATATATAAACGAAAGAAACAGAGTATGTATAATAAAAAAAGTCAAATTTTAACAAATGAGGGTCAGAATAATAGATGTTCTTTAGAGATGCAGAATCTTATAATAGAAGCATCTTAAGAGAAGAAAAACAAGGAGGGAGAAAAGATGAAATTAAAAAAAATAATGGCACTATTACTTGTAGGATGCATGGCGGCATCACTTGCAGCTTGTGGAAGCGGCGAAGGGAAAAAGAATGCAAAAAAGGGTGGAGACGGACCGGTAGAAATCGATTATGCTACATTTATGGTAGGTACTCATCAGTCTGCGGAAGCCGAAAAAAAGGTAATTGATGAGTTTAATAAGAAGTACGAAGGAAAAATAAAAGTAAATATTGAGGAGCTGCCGAGTGATTCGGCTTATGTTGATAAAATGAAAACTTTGGCAGCATCTAATGCACTTCCGGATGTGGTAATCGGAAAAGAAGGAATTCGTGAATTAGCTGTAAAGAATGGTCAAGCTGTAGATTTGATACCGTTGCTTGAGGAAGATGCAGAGTGGAAAGAAGAAGTTGGCGAAGGCGCGATTGAGTACAATAAAGATGGTGACGCACTTTATTCTATTGCAAATCAGAAACAGATCATCGGATATTTTTATAATAAGGCAATGTTTGAAGATGCAGGAATTAAGCCGGCAGAAACCTGGGACGAATTTATGTCCAATAATGAAAAGCTGAAAGAGGCAGGCTATACACCGCTTGCGCTGATGACGGGGGAAAATTGTTGGACAACGAATCTTTGGCTGGCTGCCATGATCGGAACAGACGGAGAAGCCGGAAATGAATTTATGAACACGTTTCATCCGGAATCTTATGAGAATGATTCAGTTGTAAAAGCGCTTGGAATGATTCAAGAATGTCTTGCGGAATATACGACAAGTGATGCAGTCGGTGCACTTGCGGCGAATGCAATGAACAATTTTGAACAAGGGAAAACAGCAATGATCGCAAATGGACCTTGGATGACACCGGATTTTGAAGATCCGGAAAAAACACTTCCGGAATTGAAAGATCAAATAGGAATTGCAGCTTATCCGGAAAGCGGTCTGATTGAACAATACGAAGTTGGCTATGTGCTTTGTACGAATGAAGATGATGAGAAAGTACAGGAAGCGGCTTTAGAATTTTTGAAATTTAAGACTGGAAAAGAGGCACAAACTATTTTCCTTGAAGACGCAGGGGCACTTCCACTTACAGATCAAGTGCAAATGTCAGACAAATTTATAAAAGAAAATCCGTTGGTTGCAGAGCTTGTAGAGATGGGCAATTCCAATAAGTCGGATTTTAATAATATTGACAACACGGCGGTAGCAAGTACGATTGAAGCTTTTTCAGCATACTATCCAGATCTTGCAGCGGGTAATATGACACCTGAAGAAATGGCAAAGAAACTGACTGAAGCGGCGGCTAAGACGAAATAAGTAAACAATGTGATATAAATTTAAGCTTTGTCGTTCGAAATAAAATGATGAAGCTTAAATTTTTGTTCCATTATTTTTTATGAAAGGATGAATTGAAAGATGACAAAGAAGAAAAGATGGATTGTAATCTTTCTTGCACCGGGGCTTCTGTTATTTGTATTTGTTTTTCTTATATCGATTGTTCAGCTTGGAATAACGTCGTTTACTGATTGGACAATCGGAACATCTCCGACTTTTGCCGGATTAAAAAATTATATTTATCTATTTACAGAAGATGAGGATTTCAGGAAAGTTATAGTCAATACAATTATCTGGATTGTGCTTCAATCAACAATACATGTCTGCATTGGTACGACGCTCGCGCTTATATTGAGAAGAAAAAAATGGTATACAAATCTTATGAGAGGGGTATTTATGATCCCCAATATTATTTCCAGCGCGGCGCTTGGAATGTTGTTTTTGTGTATTATGAACCCACAATTTGGAATGGTAAACAATATTATCCGTGCGGTGACGGGAACTGATTTTTCACAGAACTGGTTTCTCGGAGCAGATACCGCATTTTTAACAGTGACATTAACATGGCTGCCGTATGCAGGTCTTGTTACGATTCTTGTTATGGCAGAGATGGCATCTGTACCGGAAGATATATATGAAGCGGCAAAGGTAGATGGAGCTACAGATTTACAAATTGATATAAAGATCGTATTACCTTTGATGAGAAACATTATCGGAACGGCTTCAATTCTTGCCGCAACAAGTATGCTGCAGAAGTTGGATATCATTATGATGACAACAAACGGCGGACCGGCAGGTAAGACAATGAATATGCCGATGTACTTGTATCAGACAGCTCTTACAGATAATAATTACGGCTTGGCGAATGCACAGGGTGTTATTTTGATTGTGATGGGGCTTGTTGTGGTTGGAATTATTCGGAAGATTTACAAAATGGATAAAGAATAGGGGGTGGGAAAATGAAGATAATACGGAAAATATTAGCGGCAGTCTTTTTGATTTTTATCGTGATTATTTCAGTTGTTCCATTTTTATGGGTGCTTTCTTCGTCATTTAAGGGGAATGCGGAAATTATGTCTTCGGTTGTAGGATACCCCAATGGTCTGCAGCTTGATAATTATGTGAAAGCATTCGAGATTGCTCCGCTGACGACATTTTACAAAAATAGTATTTTGGTGGCAATTATAGCAACAATATTGAATTTGTTGATTTTCAGTATGGCAGCATATGTGCTTGTAAGATGTAGATTTCGATTTAAGGGTTTGATTACAATGCTGTTTTCGGCAGCTCTTGTGATTCCGGGAGCCGCGCTTTTGCAGCCGTTATATCAAACGTTAAATTCGGCACATCTTTACGATACGTTGACAGGGTTGATAGTTGTATATGCGGCGCTTGGAATGCCGACTACCTTATATATTATGATGAGCTATTATAAGACAATTTCTCCTACTTTGGAGGAAGCTGCATATATTGATGGAGCAGGATTTTTCAGAACATTTGTACAAATTATTTTGCCGCTTACGAGACCGGCATTTGCGACTGCCGGGGTACTTCAGTTCCTGCTTTGTTGGAATGAATTCCAGTTTGCGTTGACATTGACTACGGGAACTGAAAAAAGAACGCTTCCAATTGCGTTATATTATTTCAAGAGTGCGTTTGCAAGTGATTATGGAGCTATGTTTGCAGCTACGGTGCTTGTTACAGTTCCAAGTATTATTGTTTATATGTTGATGCAGAAGCAAGTAATATCCGGATTGGCTGCCGGTTCTGTAAAAGAATAGAATTCGGAGGAATGCGGATGATGAATGATGAAATTTTGCGGATTAATGGATTTGAAATTGTAGAAGATGGATTTGATCAAGACAAAAATAAATATTATGAAGGAATTTTTACACAAGGAAACGGATATTTTCATGTGAGAGGAAGTTTTGAAGAAGGACTTGCAGATGCTCCGCAAAATGAAGTGTACACCAGAACGATGAAGAGTGTCACTACGGAGCAGCAGCGACATCCACTTTCAAAGCAGGGAACATTTTTGCCGCTTATGATGGGAAAGCATCCTTTTTTAGAAGAGGTGATCATTAATTTACCGTATTTTATGCGGATAGAAATTGCGGCAGGTAATGAGAAGCTGGACATGATCCGAAGTGATATTAGAGATTACCGACGGGTTCTTAATATGAAAACAGGAGAATTGACGAGGTCCTTCACTTGGATTACAGCTTCCGGAGAGGAGATTGATGTTAAATTTTCAAGGTTTGCAAGTCTTGATGAAAAGCGATTGTTTGTACAGCAGGCAGACTTGAAACCAAGAAAAGGAACGCCTTACATTACTGTCAAGAGTGGAATTGATGTCGGAGTTACTACAAATGGTTACTGTCATTTTACAGAATCCAGCCTGTTTGAAAAAGAGAATAAAATTGGTGTTACAGTTAAGACAGATGTTGGAGAAAGAGCATCTATTATGTGTGAAAATCAGTTGTGTGGTTTAGATGCGGTATGTCATACAGAGTTAGAGAAAACAACAATAGATGTAATTTATGAAGGGGCTTTGACTGAAAATGCGACATTAGTGAAATATAGTGTGCTGGGATGTTCGAGAGACCGGACAGAAGACTACATCAAAGAAATGAAAGAGTGTCTTGAACAAACAGAGAGATTAGAGTATAAACAATTACTTGAAAAAAGTAAAATCATTTGGGAGCAGAAGTGGAAAGATTCCGATGTGCTTGTAGAGGGATGCCAAAAGCTGCAGGATAGCCTTCGGTTTTCGATTTATCATTTACTTAGATGTGGCGGAAAAGAGGAAGAACGTATTCAGGTATGCGCGAAAGGATTTGCCGGCGAGGCATATTATGGAAGATATTTTTGGGATAGTGAAATGTATCTTCTTCCGTTTTATCTGTATACGGATCCGCTATCGGCGAAAAGTTTAATCGGCTATAGATATTGGACTTTGGAAGGAGCAAAACAAAATGCGCAGCGATATCATTGCAGAGGAGCACGTTATCCGTGGCAGTCAGGGCTTACAGGAACAGAGCAGTGTTCTATGTGGGAATATGCGGATAATGAAGTTCATATTACAGCAGATGTAGCATTTGGGGTAATGCATTATTACTTTGCATCGGGTGATGAAAAGTTCCTTTTTGATAAGGGGGCTGAAATTCTGTTGGAAACTTCAAGGTTTTGGAGTGAACGTGTGGATAAAGGCGAAGACGGGGAATATCATCTTTTGAATGTGATGGGACCGGATGAATATTCTCCTATGACAAGGGACAATGGGTTTACGAACTATATGGTGAAATTCAACCTTATTTCTGCATTGGAAACATTACGCCTTTTGAAAGAAAAGAAACCGGACCGTTATCGCGAAGTTATGGAAAAGACAAACACTTTGGAAAGTGAATTGGAGATTTTCAAGAAGATTGCAGATTCTCTTGTCGTTCCTTATGATGAAAAACGAAAATTGTATCTGCAAAGTGCAGATTTTGAAGATTATGCACTAATAGATATGGATTCCATTTGGAAGGATAAGAAGAAAGCGTTTGGTCATTACGCTTCTCAGGAAAAGATTTATAGAAGCAGGTGTATCAAGCAGGCGGATATAATTGCGTTAATGAGTATTTTCCCGGAAAAATTTACAGAGGAGCAGTTGAGGGTGGCATATGAATATTATAAACCTTTGACAACACATGATTCATCTTTATCTCCGGCAGTGCATATGCTTGTGGCAAATCGATTGGGAATGGAAGAAGAAACAGAACAATTTCTTGATCGGACAATAGCGGTAGATATGGAACTTGTGCGCAGAGGAGCGGAAGATGGAATCCATATAGCAAATTGTGGCGCGCTGTGGCAAATGGCTGTTCAAGGGTTTATGGGGATGCTGCCGGCTTATCAGGGAGAGAAACTTCGATTTGAACCACATATGCCATCGTTTATAAAGAGTATGGAGACGACGCTTACATGGAAAGGAAGAAAATATAAGGTACATGTACAAGGTGAAAAAGTATCTGTGCAGGAAATGCCGGTAAAAAAAAGAGGGTTTTTGTTTGACTTAGACGGAGTGTTGACGGATACTGCTGAATATCATTTTCTCGCATGGAAAAAGCTGGCGGATGAATTGGGACTTGCGTTTGATAAAACAGTAAATGAGCGGTTGAAAGGAGTAAGCAGAGAGCGTTCGTTTGAGATAATTTTAGAAGTAAATGGGGCGCAGGAAACATTTTTATCTGAGGATAAAGCGAAATTTATAGACAAGAAAAATGAATACTATAAAGCGTTGATCAAGCAGGTGACGTCAAAAGATATTCTTCCGGGAGTGATGGATTTTTTGAATGAATCGAAAAAGCAGGGAATTCTTCTTGCGGTAGCTTCGGCGAGCAAGAATGCGAGAACGGTTCTTGAGGGACTTGGAATTCTGTCTATGTTTGATTATGTGGCTGATGCTTCTAAAATACGATATACGAAACCGGATCCGGAAGTGTTTATAGATTGCATGGAACACTTAAAACTACAACCGTGGGAATGTATTGCGTTTGAAGATGCGGCGGCAGGGATAGAAGCGATTCAGGCGGCAAACATAGCTGCTGTCGGTATTGGAGCGAGTGTTAAACCGGCTGTTCCGGACGTATTCTTGGATAATACGGAAGAGTTGTCTATTGAAAAAATAGAAAATTTACTTTATAAGTAAGTTTTGACAAATAGCGGTCTGATTTAGAAAGTCATTCCGCTATTTGCAGTTTCACGGCAGAATTCTCAGAGCAATAGTGTTTAGCAGGTTTTCATAGTTTCTTCATCGGTCAGCCATTCCATACTTACATCTTTTTGCAAGAATTTTTAACTCATAATCGGTGACGAATCTGGTGCCGATTTCAATTCTGCTAATACTATCTCTTTCTATTGTGATTCCTTGAGTTTGCAGGCGGGCGGCCAAGTCTCTTTGAGTGATGCGTTTTTTTGTTCTGGCAAGTTTGATTTTTTCGCCACAGAGATTTTTTCTTCCTTCATAGTTATAGATTTTCATATATTTATCGGCCCTCTTTTGCGTGGTAATAATCAGAAATTTTCTTGACTTTAACATATTTTGAACGCATAATTGTGTTAAAGATACGTATAAATGAGTTTTATTACTCTGGATTGCTTTTTAGAAAGTATATTACATGGCGGAAAACAGAGAACATCAATTAGTGGAAGGAGATGCTGTAATGAGAGTGTCAGGGGGAGGGCACTTCAAACAAAAGTCGATAAAATCAAAATTTGTATCAATATCGCTTAGAGATAAATTGATTTTTTTGTTTGTGGGAACTTTGTTTGTTGAGTTGCTGTTATTCGGATGTGTTATGTCTTTTTATCTGTATATAAATGCCAAGAAAAATGTTTCCGATAATATTGATACAACAGTTACGGCGGTTTCAGAGGT
>ENA-OOWO01002262-OOWO01002262.1-human-gut-metagenome-genome-assembly--contig:-NODE-2262-length-11318-cov-2.038001_pt1 | contig 11318 bp, 5 predicted proteins | sample MGYA00241579_ERZ501327 | MGnify/ENA primary metagenome ERZ501327 (study PRJEB25962, sample SAMEA2042836) | human gut metagenome | biome: human gut; feature: human-associated habitat; material: faeces...
TGATCCCATAAGTTACCGGAAGAGTTTCCCATCGCATGTGAATACTCCGAAGGAGCTACCGGACGATCACTACCCTTACGTCCGATTTCCTCTAGCCATTCAGCGCTCGGGTATTGAGGTACGTACATATCCGTATTCCATTCCCAAAGGGCACGTTCATAGTTCACCGGACGATTCATGCTATTTATTTCCTTGTCTTTCAGATATAAATAAGTTTGATAGAAGTTGTATCCGTTTCCAGCCTCGTTTCCGAGTGACCAGAAAGTAACGCTCGGATAATTCTTGTTTCGTTCGTACATATTCATCGTACGGTCCATATGCGGGATCAGCCATTCCGGATTATTACCCAAAGTGCCGCCTTTTTTCAGGCTGTAATACATACCGTGAGACTCGATATTCGCTTCATCGTAAACATACAATCCGTATTCGTCGCAGAGTTCATAGAATTTACGGTCTTGCGGATAGTGGCATAGGCGGACAGCGTTGATATTGTTTTGCTTCATCAGCTCGAAATCCTTACGCATGAGTTCCTCGGTAACGTAATGTCCGGTTTCCGGGTTATGCTCATGGATATTGACTCCCTTGAACTTCACCGGTTGTCCGTTGAATAATAAGACCGTATAAGGTTTTCCGTTTTCCGCTGCTTGGTCGATTTGCTTCATCTCGAACCGGCGGAAACCAACGTTGAATGGAACTACCTCGATTACCTTACCATCTTCTTTTATTGTCATCAATAATTTGTATAGATTCGGGTGCTCGGCACTCCAAGGGGCTACGTTCTTTAAATCATACTCAAAAGATGCTGTTTGAGGACTTGCAGGACTTACCCATATATCATTAGCCTCGGAGGCCATAAGATTACCTTTTGCGTCCAAAAGCTCATATCCGACATTTAAGTTTTTTGTTTCTTGGGTATGATTCTTTAAGTCTACCGCCAGTTTGAAGATTCCATTCGTATACGTATCGTCCAAAGTTGAGACGACACGGAAATCTTGAATACTGGCCTTGGGTTGAGACCAAAGGAATACGTCACGTTCGATACCGCTCATTCTCCAGAAATCCTGACATTCCAAATAAGAACCGGTGCTCCAACGGAATATCTTTAATGTAAGTACATTCTTTCCGGGTTGCAGGTATTTATTGATCAAGAACTCGGCGGGATTTTTGGAATCCTCGCTATAACCCACTTCTTTCCCGTTTAAATATACGTAAAGGCCGGATTTAGCTCCGCCGATGTGTAAATAAATATCCCGGTTATCCCAATTTGCGGGTATCTCGATGTCCCTGCGGTATACGCCAACCGGATTCGCTTCCGGTAATAAAGGGGGTTGGGGATTTTTGGGTTTAAACTCGTAACCATGATTCGTATAAATGGCTACGCCATGTCCTTGTACTTCCCAGTTTCCGGGAACGGTTATATCATCCCATGAAGAGGTATTAACGGAAGGATCTGTGATATTTTGAGGAAGATCTTTGTAAGAGTCGACAAAGAAAAATTTCCAAGTACCGTTTAATAGGGAATAGTACGGGCTTTTCTCAAATCGAGAGGTGAGGGCGGTTTCTCGGTCCGCATAACTCATGAAGGAGCTTCTGGGTTTTTCCTTGTTTACGGCTACGACTTGAATGTCTTGCCAATAAGGTTTTACGGGTTGGGGTGAAGAACCGTCCGCATAAGCCATTCCGGAAATAAGGCAACCTAATGCTCCGGAAAGCATCATTTTTTTGATAGAGTTCATATTCATCGTATTTTATTTAGATTAGCACTGGGGAATTGAGAATTGAGAATTGAGAATTGAAAATTACGTAGAGTCACTTCTAATTCTCAATTCTCAATTTTCAATTATTTAGCTGCATAGTAAGAATATCCGTCAGCTACCTGTTGGAAAGCTAAAACACCTGCTTGGTTTAGCTCGACATTCATTTCCTTGCCATCGGGTAAATACATGACAACTTCGTCATCACCATTGAATTTTAATAATTTTGTGCTTTCTCCGTTAGCTTCTACATTCCAGCTTTGGTCAGCCTCGTTGAAAACTAAGTCAACCGCTTTCTCATCGCCTTCCTTTTGGATATGGTATCCGTCAACTTTTGTTTCTACGGTATAAACGCCGTCTTTACCATCGATTGTTTTAACGTTACCTACATCTGCTACAGGATTACTTCCGCTCCAAAATTCGATAGAGTTGATCACAAGGACATCAGCCAAAGCGGAAATCTCGTAAACCGGGACAATCCAGAAAGCAATGAACACTAGCTCATTAACAAACTTACTGTCGATGCTTCTATTCCACGTTAAAAGTTTGTTTGTTAAACCAAAAGATCCTATACAGGACGAAAATAGGATACTACTTGCCACCGTAGTCGCTAGTAATAAAGTTAAGCTTTTCTTTTTCATAATTTAATAATTAGTTATTACAAGGGACGAAGATAACAACTTTTTCATGATAAATAGTGGTTATAAAGGAATAAATGGAATAAGTGCCTTAATATTAATCAAGCTTCTATTAAGTACGTAGTTCTGGCGGAACTCCGTTTATTACTCATATACACTAACTTCATGTTTGAATTTCAAACCATATACCTCTTTGATGTCCATAGCTCCATACTAAAAAAGATTATGGTTGGAAAGATTGTTTGTTAAATATTTTAATAACTAGGTGGTGTTGTTTTAGATTCGTATGCAAAAAATTAGTCTTTTTTGTTTTATAATTAAAAATAGTGCTATATTTGCTGCGTCTAATGATTATAAGTTCCGCCAGAACGATGAAGAAGTGCTTTCATGGTAGTTAACCGAGGATTTATAATTATACATTAATGATTTAGAAGAGTGAATATTATAAGAAACGAGATCTAAAATAGTATGCCTTAAGTCTTATAATAGTAACAGCTATTTAATAAACAAAAAACGATTCTTATGTTGAAAATTGTAAGACCTGTCAGTTTTGTTCTATTGTCTGCAGCGTTTTGTTCCGGAGGTGTGGTTCATGCTTCTGATCGTGCGGCGATAACTCCGAGGGTAGGTATTTCCCAGCAAGAAGGTAGTTTGAAGGGAACGGTTAGTGACAGTTTTGGCCCTGTGGCCGGAGCGTCAATAGTTGTAAAAGGTACTACGAATGGTACTGTAACCGACATGAATGGTAATTTCGTGTTGGATGTGAAGAAAGGGGATGTGATCCAAGTATCCTTTATCGGTTATCTAACTCAAGAATTCAAATATAATGGAGAGCCTTCCATCAATGTATCCTTGCAGGAAGATACCCAGAAATTAGATGAGGTGATCGTTGTCGGTTATGGTACGCAAAAAAAGTCGGGAGCGGTAGCCCAATTGGATAGCAAGGAGTTGACAAGCCGTCCTATCTCCAACGTGTCTTCCGGTCTTCAAGGTATGATGCCGGGTGTAACCGTTACCTCGGGTCAAGGCCGTCCGGGACAGGATGGTAGTACGATCCGTATCCGTGGTGTCGGTACTTTGAACTCTGCCAGCCCATATATCTTGATCGATGGTATCGAGAGTGGCTCCATGAATGATATCGATCCGAATGATATTGAGAGTATTTCTGTATTGAAAGACGCTTCTTCCGCCGCTATTTACGGTTCGAAGGCTTCTAATGGTGTTATCTTGATCACGACAAAACGTGGTAAGACGGGTGCTCCTCGTATCTCTTATAACGGATATGTGGGTGCCTCGAAAGCTACTTCCATGATTGATCGTGTCAGCTCAGCCGATTACGCACGTTTGTGGAATCGTTTCGAGCCGGGACGTTATAGTGACGAGGACATCCGGATGTTTGAGGATGGCTCTGATCCTTACGGACATCCTAATACGGACTGGAATGATGAGGCTTATCGGACAGGTTTGTTGCATAAACACAATGTTAGTATTACAGGAGGTGCGGAGAACGTGAAGTATATGGCTTCGGCCGGATATTTAGGGCAGACGGGTATCCTTCCTAACTCAGATCGTAAACAGTTTAACGGACGTACGAATCTGGATATGCAGTTGACGAAGAAACTGGCTGTTCGGATGAACATGTCTTTTATCAAGAATGACTTCTCGGATCCGAATGCTAGCTATTATGGTGGTTCTTCCGACCAGATTATCCGTCAATTGAATATTATTAGCCCGATGATCCCTGTCAAGGATAAGGATGGCAAATACGGACAAACTAACGATGGTAACCCTATCGCATGGTTGGATTCCGGGCAGACGGTGGATAATTGTAACCAGAATTTTACGGGGGCACTTTCTGTTGATTATGATATTATTGATGGGCTGAAGGCTACTGTGACGGGTGCCTATGTGAACGAGGACCAACGTCATACGGAGCGAGTTCTGAGCATACCGGATGATCCGGCATCTGCGTCTCGTACCACTTCCTTGGTTGAACGTTTCGTGAATTGGAAACGTTATAATTTCGATGCTTTGCTGAATTACAGCAAGAACTTTGGTCAGCATGGCTTGAAAGTGATGGTAGGTTATCATGCGGAGAAGTATGAGGTTAGCAAGAATCAGATGCAGAGGAATAATTTCCCGAGTAATAGCCTGAATGATATGGATGCCGGTGGGGCTTCTACACAAACAAATGATGGTTTGAGCCGAGAGCTTGCCATGCTTTCCTATTTTGGGCGTATTAATTATGATTTTGCGGGAAAATATTTATTAGAGGCAAACTTCCGTGCGGATGCTTCCTCTCGTTTTGCTCCGGGACATCGTTGGGGATATTTCCCTTCTTTCTCCGGTGCTTGGCGTATCAGCGAGGAGGAGTTTATGGAAAGTACGCATGATTGGTTGAGCAGTTTGAAGATTCGTGCTTCTTGGGGTATGTTAGGTAATCAAGACGCCTTGAATAAATCGAACCCTTGGGAGAACCAATATTATCCTTGGATGCAGACTTATAATTTGGATGGTAATTATCCTATGGGAGGCAACTTGACGACGGGATATTACCAGAAAGCCTATCGTATCGAGGATTTGTCATGGGAGAAATCTACGACTTGGGGTATTGGCTTGGATGCGGTTATTAATCATGTGACTTTCACGTTTGATTACTATGATCGCAAGACTACGGATATCATCATGGAGGTACCGGTCCCGACTGAGTTTGGCTTGGATCCTTATTTCGACAACGTGGGTTCTATGCGTAACCGAGGTGTCGAGGTACAGCTAGGTTATAACAATAAGTGGAATGACTGGTCATTGAATGTGATGGGAAATATGGCCTATAATAAGAACAAGATCGAGGATTTAGGAGGTGTAGACCGTATGACAAATCCTGATGACGGTGATTTGTGGCGTTTTGTTGGAAAGCCAATCGATTCTTACTATGTATATAAGGCTGATGGCTTTTTCCAATCTGACGCGGAGGCACAACAATGGATGGATACCTATAAAGGAAAAGACGGCTACCCGTTCGGACAGGATTTCCAAGCCGGTGATTTACGTTATGTAGATACGAATGGAGATGGAAAGCTGGATGCGGATGACCGTGTATTGTCTAAGACTATCAATCCAGTTGTTACATTTGGTTTGAACTTGAATGTAGGCTATAAAGCATTTGACTTGACTTTGAACTTCACCGGTGCGGCTAATGTAGGCCGTGCGTTTACGAAAGAAGCGTTTGGTGAGTTCTCGGGTAGTGCCGGACATCCTTCTACTGCATGGCTGGATAGCTGGACACCGGAAAATACCAATGCAAGTATGCCGCGTGTAGCGGAGTCTAGAAAATCTCCGAGTGAGGCTTCTAACGTGATGTCTGATTTCTGGGTAATTAATACCAGTTACCTGCGTCTGAAGACATTGCAATTGGGATATACGCTTCCAAAGAGTGTGCTGAACGCTATCGGTTTGTCGAATGTACGTGTTTATTATTCTGCGGAGAATTTGTTTACGATAGATTCTATGCCATTGAACGTAGACCCGGAGACGGTTAGTTCCCGTTTGTCTAGCTACCCATTAGTGATGACAAATTCTTTTGGCGTAAATGTGACATTCTAATTAGTTAAGACCATTTAAATAGAAGATTTTATGAAACGATTATCAATATATATGTTGGCGGCTGGTATGGCTGCGTTATCTACTTCGTGTTCGGATTTTCTGGATACGGTGCCTAAGGATCAGTTGGCTCCTTCTACCACATGGCAGACAGAGGCGGATGCGAAGGGCTTCATAGTAGGCTGTTATAAGGATTTGCTAGATGGAAATACGTTGCTTTATCTGGATTGTGGCTCAGATATAGGCTATAATAATTTCCCTTGGGAAGGATTCCGCCCGTGGGGGGATGGGTCATTGTCTAGTTCTAATCCTGGGCAGATCCTTTATGATTACAAGTCGATTCGTAAGGCGAATACATTCTTGGAGAATGTAGACAAGGTGACGTTTTCTAGTGACGCTGTAAAAGCTAATTATGTGGCTCAAGCTAAAGCGATCCGTGCTTATAAGTATTTCTTGATGAATTGGTGGTATGGTGGTGTGCCTATTATTAGTTCTTATTCAAGTGCGGACGAGGCTAAAGTGGAACGTAATACGGAACAAGAGGTACGCGATTATATAGCTAAGGATTTAGACGAGGCCTTAGCTGGGATTGCGGAGGCTCCGGAGGCTCGTGGCTATATCGCTAAAGGTGCTGTTTTAGCTATCAAGATGCGTGAGGCTTTGTATTATGGTGATTGGCAAAAGGCAAAAGACGCAGCTAAGGCAATCATTGATTTGAAGCAGTATGAGTTGGATCCGGATTATACGAATCTTTTTAAGGTATCGGGAGTGGATTCTAAAGAGATAATCCTAGCGGATCAGAATATTGAGACGTTGGACGGATTGGGAACCATCGGGCAAATGTATAATAATGTTGACCAAGGTTGGTCTTCTATCGTCCCGACCCAGAATTTGGTGGATATGTATGAAATGTCAGATGGATTGACGAAAGAAGAGTCGAAGACTTATGACGCAAAGCATCCGTTCGCGAATCGCGACCCTCGTATGGCCATGACCATTTTATATCCGGGACGTGACTGGAGAGGTGATGTCTTGAATACTTTGGATGAGAAACTTCAAGATGGTACTGTCAACAAGAACTTCCCGACTTATACAGATAATGCTTCCAAGAGTGCTTTGACTTGGGCGAAATACTTGGATCCGATGGATCAATATGGAGATGTTTGGAGTTCGGGAGCTTGTCCGATCGTATTCCGTTATGCGGAGGTTCTATTGACGTATGCGGAGGCCGCGAATGAGCTGAGCGGTCCTTCTGATGAGATCTATGGTTATTTGAACCAGATCCGCCAGCGTGTAGGAATGGGGGAAGTGGATAAGGCTAAATATGGGACGAAGGATAAACTTCGTGAATTGATCCGTCGTGAGCGTACGGTAGAGTTGGCCGGCGAAGGCTTGCGCCGTGCGGACATCGTCCGTTGGCAGGAAGATGGAAAGATGCTTGCCGAGAAAGTCATGAATGGTGATTTGTTACGTGTTACAGGAACGATTAATTATGGGGAGTCTGAGCCTACTAAACGTGCGGAAATCACGGGTACGGCTGTTATTGAGACTCGCCAGTTCTCTTCTCGTAACCGTTACTTGCCGATTCCTCAAACAAGCATGGATAAGAATCCGAACTTGAAACAGAATCCGGGTTATTAATTTCCTATAAAGATGTTAGATAAAGAAGGGGGAAGGCCGAGAGGTTTTCCCCTTTTTTAGTTACATTTGGCGGATACTGAGATTGTATGTCTCATGTGTGCTTTAAGTATATAAATTGATTCCGTTATGAAAAAGAAACTGATAGCTTTCGTTTGCTTTCTTCTCGTATCCTTGTCTGGTCTGCCCCAGTTGCCTGTACGGTTGAACGAGCGTCCGGTGGTGTTGAATACGTCTACCGGGGCATTAAAAGGGAAGATGGTAACTCCCAATCAGGAGTCCGGTTATCCTGTGGTATTGATCATTCCCGGCTCCGGCCTTACGGATATGGACGGGAACTCCGCCGCCTTGCCGGGTAAGAATAATTCCTTGAGATATTTGACGGAAGGGCTGGCAGGGAAGGGGATTGCTTCCCTGCGTTATGATAAGCGGGGTATCGCTTCGAGTGCCTCGGCCGGAAAGGATGAGTATTCCATGCGTTTCGAGGACGGGATCAAGGACGCACGAGGCTGGATCGATTATTTAAGCAAGGACAAACGGATCTCCGGAATCTATGTGTTGGGGCATAGCGAGGGAGCGTTGGTCGGTATGGCGGCTTCGGTGGATAATCCGAAAGTGAAAGGATACATTTCGGTGGCGGGTGCGGGGCGTCCCGCTTATGAGATCATAGAGGAACAGATGGCCGGTCAACCGGAAGTGATCCGGAATATGGTGAGATCCATAAACACGTCCTTGAAGGAAGGGAAGCTCGTACCGGACGTGCCGATCGGTTTGCAAGCCCTGTTCCGCTCGTCGGTACAGCCTTATATGATCTCATGGTATACGTATAATCCGCAGGAAATCATCAAGAAACTAAAAGTCCCGGTGTTGATCTTGCAAGGGGATAAGGATATGCAAGTATCCGTAAAAGACGCCGAACTATTGAAGCGATCCCAACCTTCGGCCGATTACCATTTGATCGGGAATATGAACCATCTGATGAAGACTTGCGATACGATGGATCAGCAAAAACAGATGGCTACCTATACTGATCCGGCCCTTCCGTTGCATAAGGATGTGCTGATATTAATTGAAAAGTTTGTGAGTAAACCTTGAACTGTTGTATCTTTGCGGTCATAAATTAAAGAGACAGTATGATTTCGGTTGAAGGACTAACAGTGGAGTTTGGCGGTTTTACGCTTTTTGATGATATTTCTTTTGTGGTAAACAAGAAGGACCGTATCGCTTTGGTGGGCAAGAACGGAGCGGGCAAATCTACAATGTTGAAAATATTCGCAGGCCTGCAATCGCCGACTTCTGGAACTGTTAGCGTACCGAAGGAGGTCACGATCGGATACCTGCCCCAGCACATGCAATTGGTGGATACCCGTACGGTTCGGGAGGAGGCGGAATGCGCTTTCGAGCATATCCATGAGATGGAGGAGGAGATCAATCGCTTGAATACTCAATTGGCGGAGCGTACGGATTATGACTCCGAGGGCTATCAAAAGCTGATTGATCGTGTCACGTATCTATCGGAGCATTTCCAGATGATGGGAGGAAACAACTACCATGCGGAGTTGGAGCGTACATTGGCCGGACTAGGTTTTAGCCGTAGCGATTTCGACCGCCCGACGTCTGAGTTCAGCGGAGGCTGGCGCATGCGTATCGAGTTGGCGAAGCTCTTACTCCGTAGGCCGGACGTGTTGCTGCTGGATGAGCCGACGAACCATCTGGATATCGAGTCCATCCAATGGTTGGAGAACTTTATCGCGACCCGTGCCAACGCTGTGATCTTAGTGTCGCACGACCGTGCCTTTATCGATAATACGACTTTCCGGACCTTGGAGATCGAACTAGGTAAGGTCTACGATTATAAGGTAAAATATTCGGAGTACGTCGTACTTCGCCGTGAACGCCGTGAGCAGCAGCAGCGCGCTTATGAGAACCAACAGAAGAAATTGGCCGATACCGAGGCGTTTATCGAGCGTTTTCGTTATAAAGCCACGAAGTCCGTACAGGTACAATCCCGCATCAAACAATTGGAAAAAGTGGAACGTATCGAGGTAGACGATGTGGATACAGCCATGTTGCGGCTGAAATTTCCGCCCGCTCCCCGTTCCGGTTCTTATCCGGTGATCTGCGAGGAGGTGGCGAAGCGTTATGGCGATCATCTGATCTTCGATCATGTGACGCTTACGATCAACCGGGGTGATAAAGTCGCTTTTGTCGGAAAGAACGGTGAGGGTAAATCTACCTTGGTGAAATGTATCATGGGAGAGATTACCGATTTCACCGGAAAGCTCCAATTAGGCCATAACGTGAAGATCGGTTACTTCGCCCAGAACCAAGCGCAGCTATTGAACGAGAACCTTACCGTTTTCGATACGATCGATTACGTAGCCCAAGGGGATATCCGTTTGAAGATACGGGATATCCTAGGTGCTTTCATGTTTGGCGGCGAGGCCTCCGATAAGAAGGTGAAAGTCCTGTCGGGTGGCGAGCGTACCCGTTTGGCGATGATCCGCTTGTTATTGGAGCCGGTCAACCTGCTGATTCTCGATGAGCCGATCACGGGACTCGATCCGTCGGCGATTCTGGACTTTTATCAGCTGATCCGGAAACTGAATCAGGAAGAAAAGGTTGCAATCCTGATGGTTTCCCATGATATGGCAAATATTGTGCATCAGGGAGGAAAAATTTTGCAGATGCGGCAGAAGCCGCTGTTCTGGGGTACGATGAAAGAATATGTGAAGAGTGAGATTGCTCATTCTTTCCTGGGACGGGAAGAGCTGGCAACTCTGGGGCACAGATGTGGAGTGCCGATGCAGAAGGATGGAATCAGGAAGATGCAGAAGCCGGAAATGGGTTCGGAAACTGATTCTGAAACGAAACAGCATTTGAAAGACAGAAATGCGGAGAAGGAGGTGTAGAAGATGGGAATTATATCTGAAATGTTATCATACCCGTTTATGGTGCGGGCGCTGATCGGCGGTCTTTTAGTCTCTCTCTGCGCCTCTCTGCTGGGTGTCAGCCTGGTGCTGAAACGCTACTCAATGATTGGAGACGGTTTATCCCATGTTTCGTTCGGATCCCTTTCGATCGCACTGGCGGCAGGCTGGTCACCTTTAAAGGTTTCGATTCCGGTGGTTGTGCTGGCGGCATTTTTCCTGCTGCGGATCACGGAACATGGAAAAGTAAAGAGTGACGCTGCGATTGCGATGATCTCGGCCAGTGCGCTTGCAATCGGTATTATCGTAACTTCCCTGACAACCGGTATGACGACCGATGTCAGCAGCTATATGTTTGGAAGCATTCTCGCGATGAGCCGGGAAGATGTCCAGTTTGCGGCGGTGCTTTCCATGATGGTGCTTGGATTATATCTTTTTTGCTATAACAAAGTATTTGCGGTTACCTTTGATGAGAGCTTTGCCAAGGCGACCGGCGTCAATGTGTCGCTCTATAACGTGCTGATAGCGGTTCTGACCGCGATCACGATCGTGATTGGAATGCGGATGATGGGAGCACTTCTGATCTCCAGTCTGATTATTTTCCCGGCTCTGACCTCCATGCGGGTGTTCAAGAGCTTCCGGGGGGTGGTCATCGCATCGGGGATTCTGTCGCTGATCTGTTTCTTTGGAGGAATGGTGCTGTCCTACACGTACTCAACACCGGCGGGCGCGAGCGTTGTTGTGGTGGATCTGGCGGC